>Ga0208277_1001146_pt1 | contig 15523 bp, 14 predicted proteins | sample ETNtaG_5_FD_185782 | JGI IMG/M metagenome (GOLD analysis project Ga0208277, IMG submission 185782) | Marine microbial and viral communities from oxygen minimum zone, Eastern Pacific Ocean - ETNP201406SV205 (SPAdes) (version 2) | ecosystem: Environmental > Aquatic > Marine > Oceanic ...
TATTCAAATATATTTCTTTTTTAAACGGCTTAAATATTAAAGAATATTCTTGTATCCAATCTTGGCTTTTAATATGATTTTCAATTTCTTTTCTAGATTCAGAGTTTCTTAATTTGCTTATCAATAATTGCTGTGATTTGAACTCTAAACCAGATTCATAAATAATGTTTATTTTGTATTGACCCAATAGTGTAATTGAGAAAATTAAAGGCAATACCAATATTATTTTCTTAAAATGATGCATCAATAATTTTTTTTACCACCTCGTTATAAGATAATCCGGAAAAGCTTCCAGATTTTGGAACGCAGCTATGACTTGTCATTCCTGGCACAGTATTAATTTCAATAACATAAAATTTACCTTCATCATCTTGAATAAGATCAATCCTAGCCCATCCATTACATTCAAGAGCCTTAAAAGCTCCAAATGCTATTTTATTTATTTCAATTAATTCTTTTTTATTTAGTTTGGCTTCTATTAAAAGGGTTTCATCTGAATGATATTTTGCATCGTAATCATAAAATTCATTATTTGATATTATTTCTATTGGTGGTAAACATATATTATCAATAATGGTTACCGTAAACTCTTTTCCATTTATATACTCTTCATAGATAAATGCTCTATTTGGATTCAAGCATGCTTGAATGGCTTTTTTATTATTATTCTCATTAGTAATTTTAAAAATATCTATACTAGAACCATCCTCTTGGGGTTTTAAAAATATTGCCTCAAAAGGTCTAAACTTATCAAAAAATGAGTCGCTTAACTTTGCATTAGGGCTATCATAAGAGGGTAATTTGTTAACTTCAGACCAAATAGGTGTGTTTATATTGTTTTGTTCTAAAATTTCTTTGGTTAGCTTCTTGTTCCATGTATTTTTACAACATTTTGAACTTGATCCAGAGTATAAAATGTTTAAATCATCTAAATCTTTTTGGAGCTTGCCGCCCTCACCTTCAAAGCCATGAAGAGCGATAAAAATAAAATCGAAAACTCTTAATTCGCTCAAATCCTCAAGATCATTGATATCAATCAAATCTGCAACAAATCCTAGTTCAATAATTGCATTATAAACACCTTCTCCGCTTTGAATTGAGATTTCTCTTTCAGATGAAGAACCTCCGTATAGAACAGCAATTTTATTTATATCTCCCATTTATCTTTTATATTTTTACATACTTCTGAAATATTACCTGCGCCTTGAATAACCAATATATCAAACGAATCTTTTTTTTGAGTAATTAATTCATTTATAGCGCCATGATTATTTAAATAAGTTACATCCTTATGGCCCGATTGTTTAAGAGTTTCAACTATTGCCCTGGAATTAATTCCTTTAATCGGTTTCTCGCTTGCTGAATATATATCTAAGAGAATTAGTGAATCTGTTTCTTTAAGAACTTTTATAAAATCATCAAAAAGTTGTGCAGTCCTTGAGAACCTATGTGGCTGAAAAATCATGCAAGCTTTTTTATTTTTATATTCTTCTTTGTAGGCTTTAATATTTGAATCTATTTCTAATGGATGATGACCATAATCATCTATTAAAGTTATTTCCTTCGAGTCAATTTTAATTTCATGCTTTTCATACCTTCTACCAACTCCTGTAAATTCCGATATGCCTTTTTTAATGGAAGTAATTGGAATGCCTTCCTCCAAAGCAACGCCAATTGAAGCTGCTGCATTATAGATATTATGCTTTCCTGGTAAATTTATCTTGAATGTATGAATTTTATCAGCCTTTTTATCTACAATTTTGAATGTCTGCTTACCTTTGAATGGTTTTATATGACAAATTTGATAGTCACAATTTTTTGATTCTCCAAAGGTGATTTGCGCTCTAGATATTCTTTTAGAAATCTTTTTTATATTTTTATCATCACCATTAATAACCATATATCCATAAAAAGGTACATTCTCTGAAAATAATACAAATGAGTCTAAAAGATTTTCAAAAACATTATTAAAATGAACTAAATGGTCATCATCTATATTTGTTAAAACTGCAACATCTGGCTGAAGATGCACAAATGATCCATCACTTTCATCGGCCTCTACAACGATATATTTACCCTCACCCAAATCTGAATTTTCATCAGTGCTTAATATTTTTCCTCCAACAACATAAGTAGGACTTAAATTAGCAGCACTTATTATTTTAGCGATCATGCTCGTTGTAGTTGTTTTGCCGTGGCTTCCGGCAACAGCAACACTTTCATATCCAATCATTAAACTTCCAAGCATTTCAGCTCTTGGTATAGTGGTTATAGAATCTTTTTTGGCTTGAATAAGTTCAGGGTTATTTTTATCTATTGCAGAAGAAACAACTAATAAATTTGCATTCTTAATATTTTCTTTTGAGTGGCCTATAGAAACTTTTGCTCCATCATTTCTTAATCTTTGTAAATCATAAGAATCTAAAATATCTGAACCCGAAATTTTGTATCCTTTCTGCAACAAGACTCTAGCAATACCAATCATTCCGGCGCCGCCGATACCAACAAAATGAATATTTCTTACTTTTTTAAAAGGTCTCATGTTTTAAAGTAATCCTCTAGGTAATTAAGAATGATTTTAGATGCATCAATATGCTCGCTTTTATGGTAATTTCTCCAATCCAAATATAATTTTTTTTCAATTATATTTTTAAGTTTATTTATTAATTCTTCTTTATCGTCTTTCTCTTCATGCAGAATTCCCATTTTTATTTTTTGAATACTTTTCGCATTTTCAACTTGATGATTATCAATAGATGTTGGTAATGGGATTATTAGAGCGCCTCTTTTTAAAGATACTATTTCTGACAAGCTTAAAGCTCCTGCTCTTGATATGACAAAATCGGACCAAAGTATCTGTTGGGCAGGATCATCATAAAATTCAGATACTTCGACGTCAAAACTTTTGGCTTTATACAAATCATTAACTTTATTGAAATTATTTTTTCCACATTGATGTTTAATTTGTAAGTTATAAGGCAATTCATTTAAAGCTATGGGTATATGCTGATTGATGAAATTAGCACCTTGACTTCCTCCAGTAACATAAATTCTTATTGTGTTTTGATTAAGTTTAATATTATCAATATTGTTGATAAATGATTCTCTGATTGGATTACCAGAAACTATTGATCGATTTATTTTTTTTATTGGGAACCCTAAAAAATTAGTTTTAGCTATTTTTGATAAGAGTTTATTAGCAGAGCCCATCACAGCATTTTGTTCGTGAATAAATATTGGTATTCTACTTATCCAACAAGCGATACCGGCTGGAACTGTTACAAATCCTCCAAAGCCAATCATTGCAGAAATTTTATTTTTTTTTAAAATTTTAATAACTTTAAATATATTTATAAAACCTTGATAAATAACTTTCATTTTATGGAAAATTGATCCGCCTCGAAATCCTTCAATTGAAATTTCATATAATTTAGAATCTAAGTTCTTGTAGGCATTTTTTTCAATGTCATTGCCTGTACCCAATAAAACAATTTCATGATTGTTATTGATTAGTTTTTTGCCAATTGTTGCAGCTGGGTAAACATGTCCTCCAGTTTTGGCAGCCACAATTAAATATTTCATTTAAAGTATTTTATTTTCATTATTGATTCTTAATACAATACCCATTAAAGATAACATTATAATGATACTTGTTCCTCCATAGCTGATAAAAGGAAGAGTAAGTCCTTTTGTTGGCAACAATCCAATGTTTACAGCTATATTAAATAGAGCCTGTATTGAAATTAAAAGAAAAATGCCGAAGATGGTGTAACCTTGAAAAAGTCTACCTTTTTTAAATGATTCAAATGATACTGATAATAAACCGATAAAAAGGATTATAAATAATGCTATTAAAGTTAATCCACCAACAATACCTAACTCTTCTATAAGAATTGCAAAGATAAAATCAGTGTGGGCTTCCGGTAAAAAAAAGCTTTTTTGAAAACTATTTCCAAGTCCCACTCCTAACCATCCGCCTTGCCCAATACTAATTAAAGAATTTGATAACTGCCACCCTGCATTTCTTACAACCTCAACGGCAAAAGGATCGGTAAAAGCTAACACTCTTGCAAGTCTCATTGGTGAGGTTGTTATCCCAATATATCCCAACAATGCTATTAATAACAAAAGTAGAGCAAGTTGGTAAAAAGAAATACCTGCATAAAAAAGAATACCAACAACTAAGATACAAACTATTGCAGTTGAGCCGAGATCTGGTTGTCCCATAATTAATAAAGATATTACAAATAATAAAACTAAAGGTTTTAAGAAACTTCTTAAAGAATCTATTTCTGTCATTCTTCTAACTGAATAGCCTGAAATATATAAAATCAAACTAAATTTACAAATTTCAGAAGGTTGAACGTTTATGGGCCCCATCCTTATCCATCTAATACTTCCATTAACACTAGTCCCGACATCTGGAATGAATAAAGCAATTAATAAAAAAATACTGAGTAACATAAATACCCAATCAGATCTAAACAAAAAATCTGAAGGCAGAACTAAGAAAAAAAGTAAGGCAATAATTCCAATTGCGACAAAAAAAGCTTGCCTCTTTGCAAAATGAAATGGATTTGATGTCATATCATCAGCAATATAGATACTTGACGAAGATACCATTACCAAACCCAAAATCACTAAAATTATTAATGGAAAAATAATTAATATGTCATTTCTAGTGATTTGCATTTAAATACTTCTCTGTATAAAAGTTAAAATACTCACCCCTTTCAACAAAATCACTAAAATCATTGCCACTTGGATAACCAGGTGAGAATAAAATATTACAATCTTTATTTTCTATTTCAAGAGAATCAAATATATCTTCAAGAGATTTAAATATTTGCTTATTGGTATTAATTATGCATTTATTTATTTCATGAGAATGCTTACCAAAAATAAAAATTTTTTCTGGTCCCTCAAGATAAATCTCTCTATATTTCTCTTTCTTTGGATCGCCACAAGTAATTAAAATGTATTCGGAATTAAATATTTTTTTAGCTTGTGTTAGAGCATATGAGAGCGAATGAAAATTTGTAGATTTTGAATCATTAATAATCTTATCTGATATTTCTTGGAATCTAAAAGGAAGATTTTTGAGTTCAATTTTTTTAGCCTTTGTTTTGGTGATCCATTCAAACAACTTGTATGGATTCATTTCAGCTGAAATGTTATTTTTTGATGACAAAATTTTTTCTTTTGAAGATTTATAAGATTCAAAATTTCCATGATAATCTAAATGATCTTCTTCGATATTTAATAGAATACCAAAATCTAATTTGTTAGATCTCATTTTATCTAATTGAAAACTTGATAACTCAATAATTGAATATTTTTTATCATTATTGATGGAATCAAGAACTGGATTTCCAATATTTCCAATTAAATTAGACGAACTGTAGCTGTTAAATAATTGATGTAAATGATAGGCTGTTGTGCTCTTCCTATTTGTTCCAGTAATTCCTATTTTTATTGAAGTATCTTCTTTAAAAAATATATCTATATCCGTTAATATATTTTTATTTATCTTTTTAATCTCCATAAATATTTTTTTTGGAATTCCTGGACTGCAAAGTATTTGATCATAATTTCTCAAATCATATTTTTTGTTAAATTTTGGAATATTTGCATCATATATATCAAAGTTTAATTTTTCATTGTTATTCAAATATCTTTCAAAAGATTTACCAGTCTTGCTATAACCATAAATTAGAGATTTCATAAGGATTTACCTTAATTTAAGAGTCGCAAGTGCAATCAGAATTAAAACTAAAGTTATTATCCAGAAACGAACAATTATCTTTGGCTCTGCCATACCTTTTAGCTCATAATGATGATGAATGGGTGCCATTAAGAATACCCTTTTACCTCTTGTTTTATATGAAATAACCTGAATAGCCACACTTAAAGTTTCTATTACAAAAACACCTGCCATAATTGCGAAAACTAGTTCATGTCTTAGGATAATGGCTATTATTCCAAGGATTGCACCCAGTGTTAGCGAACCTATATCTCCCATAAATAATTGTGCTGGATATGTGTTGTACCATAAAAATCCAATTCCAGACCCTATTAAGGCTCCACAAAATACTATTAATTCACCAGACAAAGGAAGATGAGGTAAATACAAATAATCTGCAATTAACTCATTACCCATTGCATATGCTATCAAACCTAAAGCACCTCCTATAAGAACAGATGGCAAAATAGCCAAACCATCTAATCCATCTGTTAAATTTACAGCATTAGATGAACCGATTAATACAAACATACCAGTAAAAATAAATATCAATGGCGACATTGGAATGATTAAATCTTTAAAAAATGGAACTATGAAAGAAATTTCGGGAAGAATTTCATGAGAATAATAAAGATAAAGCATAGATACAAATGCTATAAATGATTGAAATAAAATTTTTTGTTTCGATGAAAGTCCATCAGAACTCTTATTTTTTATCTTGAGAAAGTCATCAAAAAAACCTATTAAAGAAAAACTAATTGTTACTCCTAAAACCACCCATATGTATCTATTTCCAAGATCTGCCCAAAGGAGTGTAGAAATAACTAATGAGGATAGAATTAATAAGCCTCCCATTGTGGGTGTTCCTGATTTTGCAAGATGTGATTGAGGGCCGTCTTCTCTTACATATTGTTCAAATTGCATAGATTTTAAAAGATTTATAATCATTGGTCCCATCAAGATTGAGATAACTAATGCTGTAATAGTTCCACCAATTGTTCTTACAGTTAGGTATCTCAAAACATCAAAACCTGGATCTACAGATACCAAGACTGAACCTAAATACTCAAACATTTATAAACCTCTCCATTCTCATTCCTCTTGAACCTTTAATTAAGATAACATCTTTTGAAGATACATTTTCTTTTAAATAATCTTTTAAATCATCCTCATTTCTAAAGTAAATGCCATTTTTACCAAAACCATTAATTGCATATTTAGCAGTATCGCCGTATCCAAGCATTAGATCTATACCTTTAGCATTTGCATATTCTCCAACTTCTTTATGAAGCTTTTTTGTATATCTACCCAATTCGAGCATATCGCCTAATATTAAAATAGTTTTTTTCTTGTAATTACTCAATAAATCAATAGATTTCTTCGTTGAATCTGGATTGGCGTTGTAGGTATCATCAATAAGGATTGATCCTTTTAGCCACTTTGATTTATTTTGTCTAGTGTTCTTAAATTCATTGGAATTAAGAGATTTGGCAAATCCATTAAGTTTTTTATTTAAACAAAAATTGGTTACACAACTTGCTAATATATTCTTGATATTATGTGTTCCTTCAAAAGATGTCTTAATCTGAATCGGTTCATCTATAAATTTTGAAACAATATGAAAATTAGTGCCATTATGTTTAATTTTTATTTTTGATGCGTAAAAGTCAGCATCTTTACTCATACCAAATGTAATTATCTTGATATCTCTTCGAATCTTTTTCCAATAATCTAAGTGTTTTTTATTTTCATTTGGTACTACTAAAAATCCATTGCTTTTAATATTTTTAATAATCTCAGATTTAACTTTTAAGACACCTTTAATATTTTTTAATTGTTCAAGATGGGAATTTCCAATATTTGTAATAACACCTATGTGTGGATTTAAAATCTTGCTTAAGTAATCTATATCTTTGAATTTAGATGCCCCTATCTCTAAAACTAGTTGCTTTGCTTTTGGAGAAGCGTTTAAAACACTTAACGGCATACCAATTTCATTATTGAAGTTTTCAATGGTACTAGAAGAATGCTTAAGTGTTTTAGAAATAATATTTGTTGTTGTTGTTTTGCCATTACTTCCAGTAATAGCGATAACTTTTCCATCAAAATCTTTAATTATATTACTTGATATTTTTGCTAAAGCTAAAGTAGTATCTTTAACATATATAATTTTTTCTTCTTTAGAATTTGCAAATCTTCTGTCATCTGCTATTGCAATAACAGCGCCTTTTTTCAAGGCTTCTTCAACATAATCATTACCATTAAAATTTTCTCCTTTTATTGCAAAAAAAATGGAATCTTTTTTTAGAAAGCGTGTATCTGTTGATATATTTTTAATTGAATGATGCTCATTTATTTTTACACCAAGATATTTTTCAATATCGCTCGTATTAGCTATAAATCTCATTGATTACCTCGTGATCACTATAATGCACTACCTTTCCTGATGTCTCTTGTGTTTTTTCATGTCCCTTTCCTAGAATAACCATACAGTCATTTTTACCAATTATTTTACTTCCATATACAATAGCTTCTTTCCTATCTTCAATAGCAATAACGTTATCTAATCTGTTTCCTTTTTTTGTATCTTCGAAAATATCTGCAAAATTTTCATTCCTGGAATTGTCAGATGTAAAAATAACTTTTGATGAATTCTTAATAGCCTCGGTCATCATTTTTGGTCGCTTGGATTTATCTCTATTACCACCGCATCCAAATACGATAACTAATTTATCAAAATAATTTTTTATTGAACTTAAAAGAATTTCAAAGGCGTGTTCATTATGAGCATAATCTATAACGATATTTGCTGGTATATTGCTAACAAATTCTGCTCTACCTTTTGGAAGTCTTAAAAAAGAAATGTCGTTGGTTATGTCTTCTGAGAACTCATCAAACCCAATTGATAAAATAGCAAAAACCAGATTGGAGATATTAAATTCCGGGAAAATATTGCATAAAAATTTATATCTCTTCTTTGATTCAAATTCTTGACCTTTGGGTGGATTATTAATCAATATATTGAATTCACATTTAGTTAATGAAATCTTTTTAATTTCATAAAAGATATCAGAAAAATTATTTTTATTGCTTACACAGGTTAGATCATATTTATGATCTCTCAGTTTATTAGATTCTTCATTGATTAACTTTACTGGAGAGTTAATTTTGAAAATATCGAACTTCGTTTTTATGTATGTGGAAATATTTTTGTGATAATCCAAATGATCATTAGAAATATTTAGAATGGAAGCTGAATTAAATGAATAAATGTTGTTTAATCTTTTTTGATCAAGCGCATGAGATGAGATTTCAATACATATACTAACTGAATCTAAACCACAATTTAGAGAATTTATAATTTCAAATAGCTCAAATATATCTGGCGTTGTCTTTGATGAAAATGAATTATTAAATTCTTTATTTTTATATTGGGTACCGAGAGTACCTATATATATTGAATCATATCCCATATTTGTAAGTAATTGATGACAAAGGTAGGCAGCAGAAGTTTTTCCATTAGTTCCTGTAAACGTAAAAAAATTATTACTGTTGATATCTATCTCATATAAAGCATTTAGGAAATCAATAATTTTATTTTCAAGATTTTCAACATAAAAAATATTTTGATTTTTTGTTTTTAAATTTACGTCATTATGAACAACAATGGATGCCCCTAAATTTAAAGCTTCTTGCGCAAAACTACTTCCATGTATTTTTGAACCTTGTAGGCCAAAAAAAATTGAATCTTTTTTTATTTTCTTTGTTGAATTGCTAGCGCTAGAAATTTTAGTATCTCTGGGAATTTCTATATCTAAAATATGTGAAAATTTATTCATCCTGATAGTATCCTAAATAATTTAGTGAACTTTCAGCAATTTTTGCAAAGACAGGTGCTGCTACAACTCCTCCTGAATATGAATTTAAGCCTGGATCATCTATAGAGACAAAAATCGTTAATGATTCAGTGCTTAGTGGTGCTATTCCAATAAATGAGGCTCTATATGAATCATCTGCATAACCAGAGCCTCTTTTGGTTTTATGAACAGTACCAGTTTTACCTCCTTCTGAGAAACCTTTAATATTTGCAGCTTTTCCAGTCCCGTCTTTAGTTACCATATTCAAGGAGTCTAAAATATGTTTAGCTGTTTCAGATGAAATTATTTGTCTTGATGTCACTTCCTGATTTTTTAAAAGTTTAAAATCTTTCAAAGTACCTTTATTTGCAAATACAGAATAGGCAGATGCTATTTGAAAAGGACTTATCGTTATGCCATACCCATATCCTAAACTCGCTAGCTCTTTATCAACAACATTTTCTTTTATATTCATATATCCAAATGCTGAGGATGGAAAGTTTACAGATATTGGTTTTGTAAATCCAAAATCATAATAATTCTTTTTTAGTTCTTTATAACCCAATTCAAGTGCTATTTTTGAAGCTCCAATTTGACTGGAGACCATAATAATTTCTTTGGGGGTTAACTTTTCATGATTTTTTGAATCTACAATTACTTTATCACCCAAGCTTAATCTTCTTGGAATATCAATGTATTGACCAACTGGAATTACTTTATTTTCAAAAGCTTTTGATAAAACTATTGGTTTTAAAACTGAGCCTAGTTCATAAGCATCTACCAATGCTCTATTTTTTTGTATTTCTCTTTGGGGATGGTTTGGATTGTAGGATGGGTAATTCGCCATCGCTAATATCTCACCTTTTTCATTATCTAAGATAATGACTGTTCCTGACTTAGCTTTATTGGTCTTAATTGCTTCTACTAAATGCTTATATGCAAAAAATTGGATGGTGGCATCAATGGTAAGATGTATGTCACTCCCTTGAATCATTTTCTTCTCTTCAATTGGTTGTGAGATGACTTCCTGTTTTGCATTTTTAAAATACTTTTGTTTTCCTGGCTTGCCTGATAACACTTTGTCATAACTTTTTTCTAAGCCTTCTTGCGCTCCATCTTTTCCATAGAATCCAATAAGTGTTGAGATTTGATCGCCTAATGGATAGTGTCTGCTATGCCTGATTTCTATTTCAGAATTTTTTAAGTTTAATTTTTTAAGTTTTAAAATAGTTGTATTTGAAATATTTTTCTTTAAAAGGGTTTTTTTGTTGAATGTTTCTGAAATAAAATCACTATCTAGCTCGATAATCTCAGATACTTTTAATAATTGTGTTTTTTTAAATCCTTTTAAAGCATAAAGATCATAATTTACAATTGAGACAGCTAAAGGAAAATTATTCCTATCAAAAATTGTTCCTCTTGTTGGAATAATATTTTTATATTTAACATATCTCTTGGCTCCTTCATTTTGAAGAAAAGTTCTATCTGAAATTTGTATAGATAAAATTTTGAATACTATTGCTATTACGCAAATTAAAATAAAAATAGAAATTAATAAGAATCTCCAATTAAGGACTGAAATATTATTTTTCATTACTAATCTCTTTTGGTCTTCTCTTTTGCATACCCAAAGATTCTTTAGCTATTTTCTCAATATTTGCCGGAGAATTTTCTAGATGAAATTGTGTAATAAGTTTTAAGTTTAAATCTTTTAGATTTTCAAATTCAATTTTTAAAATTTCATTATTGTTATACAAAGTTCTTATTTCCCATGATAGTTTTATCTTTTCAATACTTAATATAAAAATAATAATTAATAACATAAGATAATTTAATATCATTCTCCTTTGTATCATAGCTTTTGAAATACCCTCATTATTGCGCTTCTAGAACGTTTGTTTATATTAATTTCATCATCAGATGCTCTAATTTTTTTTGCTATACACTTAAAGCTCTTTTGCTCTTGATTATTAAGAGGTATATCTTTTGGAAATAGTCTTACATTCGGCTTAAAAAAATTTTTTATAATATTATCTTCAAGTGAATGAAAAGCTATTGTAATAATTAGACCGCCTTTCTTTATTATTCTATGTGCGGCATCTAAAGAATCTTTAAATTCACCTAATTCATTGTTAATAAAAATTCTAAACGCTTGAAATGATTTTGTAGCTGGATGAATTTTTTTATTTTTTTCTGGGTAAACTTCTCGAATAAGATCTGACAATACAGTAGTTGTTAAAATTTGTTTTTTACTTCTTGCTGAATCGATTGTATTTGCAATTAATTTTGCATGCTTTTCATCTCCATATTTGTATAGTATTTCAATTATTTGACTTTTATCTGCGCTTTGAAGCCACTCTGAGAGTGGAATACCCTCATTATTGTTAAAGCGCATATCTAGAGGTCCTTCTTTGTTAAAACTAAACCCTCTTTTTGCATCATCGAAATGCGTGGAGCAAGTTCCCAGATCATATAAAATTCCGTCTATACTTTCATCGTCAAAATATTTGTCTAAATTTTTAAATGAATCATGATAAATTTTAAAATTCTTTTTTTTGATACTTGAACCAAATCTAAATGCATCTGGATCTTTATCAAAGCTAGATAAGGCGCCTTTATTGGATAACTTGCTTAAAATTAATTCCGAGTGACCCCCTCTTCCAAAAGTACAGTCTATATAATGACCATTGATATCATTAATCAAAAAATCTATAGATTCTTCCAGTAAAACTGGAAAATGAAGCATTTTAGTCTACTTGTTTTCTCATAAAAGTCGGCACATCAAGGAAATCAATTTCCTCTGCAGACGACGTGCCAACTTCTTGATTTGTTTGATTTCTATCTAATCCTACTGGATTTAACGTCATTGTAGGCTCATTATCAATAACTAATGCAGGGGCTCTTTGATCGACTCCGGTTGCTACAATGGTTACTTTAATATCATCTTTATAGCTATCGTCAAAAACAAGACCATAAATAATATTTGCATCTTCGCTAACAATTTCCTCAACGATATTAGTTACTTCAGTTTGATCTCCAAGAGTAGGACTTTTACCAGTTATATTTACTAAGACGCCTCTTGCATTTTTAAGATTTATATCATCAAGTAATTCACTTTTAACTGCCATGGTTGCAGCTGCTTCAGCTCTATTTTTACCTTTTGCTACTCCAGTTCCCATCATTGCAATGCCTTTCTCTGACATTACAGCTCTAACGTCAGCAAAATCAACATTAACATGTCCTCTTTGCATAATAATATCTGAAATACCTTGAACAGCTCCTTTCAAAACATCATCTGATTTAGCAAATGCATCCTGAATAGGTGTATCAGGACCCAATATCTGAAGAAGTTTTTCATTGGGTATGGTTACAAGACTGTCAACTTCTTCTACTAATGCAGCAAGACCTTTTTCAGCAGCCCCAATTCTCTTTTTTCCTTCAAATTTAAAAGGTTTTGTAACTACTGCTACAGTAAGCGCCCCTAATTCTTTTGCAATCGATGCAATAACAGGTGCGGCTCCGGTACCTGTTCCTCCACCCATTCCAGCAGTAATAAAGACCATATCTGCTCCTGCTAATAATTCTTCAATTGCCATTCTGTCACTTTCAGCTGCCCTTCTTCCAATATCAGGATCAGCACCAGCCCCAAGACCTTTTGTAAGACCATTGCCCAATTTTAAAGTTATTGCACTTTTTGTAGCGCTAAGTGCCTGCGTATCAGTATTTGCACAGATAAAATCTACACCTTTAATATTGTGATTGATCATGTGAAGTACTGCATTACCTCCACCTCCGCCTACACCTACAACTTTAATCTTAGCGTTTTCTATCTCTTGTTCTATTACTTCAAAATTCATTAATTTCCCCTAATTAAAATGACATAGACTTGATACTTTCAGGAAGAACAACATCAAGAATCTCTGTCGATAAGGATCCTCCGGTTTGTCGCATCTCCCAGCTATTGATATTCCAAATTTCAAACTTATTTCCCATTCCAACAATTGCAATTTGTTTATCATCTTCAATTCCAGCGTAATGTCTTAAATCTGATGGAATTCTTAGAAGCATTCTTCCTTCATAATCAAATTCTGCTTCATATGCGTTACCTAGAATGGTCCATTGAAGATTTCTAACTACAGGATCAAGACTTTGAAGAGACTGTAATTTATTTGATATATGTTCCCATTCATCACCTGGATAAACTTTTAAAGATGGATATTGAGGATCTTTAGTGATTACAATTTTATTATTATTTCTGGTTTTGAAGTCAGATCTGTATCTTGCAGGAATTAAAAGTCTGCCCTTCGCGTCTAAAGATACTGTGTTAAACCCAAACATCTACAAAATATAAAGTCTTTTTACACACTTTGCAACACTTTTACACACTTTTTCACACTTTTAAAACGTTTTGTTTTCTTATAATATGAAAATGAGTTGGTTTATAAGCCGGATTCTGTAAAAGATGATCATCTATCTCGATATTATGTTGCCATAATATTCTAGCAACCTACCCAAATCCAAAGCGAGCAACTTTATAGGATTTCTATTTGGTTTTGCTTCAGGCTGGGGTTTGCAATGCCTTAAATGTTACCATCTAAGCGGTAGGCTCTTACCCCACCATTTCACCCTTACCAAAAAAAATTGGCGGTATACTTTCTGTTGCACTTTCCGTAAGCTCACGCTTCCCAGGTGTTACCTGGCGCCCTGCTCTTTGAAGTCCGGACTTTCCTCTAAACTTAATTAGCGATCATCCAACCAACTCGAGCACTATTATAATGATTTTTTATTTTTCTATAAGTTTTTTATATATTTCTCTTTTATTTTCACCTGAAATACTCGCTATAAGTTTTGCAGCATCTCTAGCTGGAAGTTTGGCAAGAAATTCTTTTTTTACTTTTGGATCAATTTGAAATTTAATTTCATTTTTATTTGATCCTTCTATTACAACTACTATTTCACCTTTTAAATTAATTTTATTTTTATGAATACTTTCTAATATATTTGATACTTTTCCTCTAATTACATTCTCATGAATCTTGGTCATCTCCTTACAAATTGAGATACTTCTATCAGGCTCAATCCATTTAGATAAATTATTTAAAGTGTTCTCAACTCGTTTGGATGATTCAAAAAATATCGCGGTCTTTCCATCATGCTTTAGAAATTCTATAAACCTCTCTTGTTCGCTAATTTTCCTTGGAATAAAACCATAGAAACTAAATTTATCTGTTGGAAGACCAGACATTATTAGAGCATTGATTACAGATGATGCTCCTGGGATAAGTGTATATCGAATATTATTATCAACACATAATCTTATAAGACGATATCCAGGATCAGAAATAGCAGGTGTTCCAGCATCAGAAACAATTGAAATAATTTTTTTATTTTTGATATGTTTAATTATTTCCTTTGAGACTTTGTCTTCATTGTGCTCATGGAAGCTTCTGCATTTAATTTGTAAATTAATAAAATCTAATAATTTTTTTGCATTCCTAGTATCTTCGGCATATAAATAATCAGAAGATCTTATAACATCTATTGCCCTAAGTGATATATCATTTAGGTTACCAATGGGTGTTGAAATAAAATTTAGCATGTATAAATAATAAGTATATGAAATTCAGCTTAACATTAATTTTATCGAGTTTAATGCTTTTTTCATCGTGTTCATCGTTGCCAAATCAAAATGACACAAAACCCAAACTTCAATTTAATATTCAAACATCAGATAAAAATAGAGAACTAATTATTGAGAATCTATTGAAAGATGATGTTACATTTTCAGTTAATTTTGATAATGAAAATACATATATGTTAAGTGATGATGTTCTAAATTCAAATCTTAAATATTTTTGTAATAATTTTCTTGAAGATCAAAAAAAAATTCTTGAAAAAAGAATATTCAATACGTTAAACAACA
>Ga0208277_1001149_pt1 | contig 15508 bp, 10 predicted proteins | sample ETNtaG_5_FD_185782 | JGI IMG/M metagenome (GOLD analysis project Ga0208277, IMG submission 185782) | Marine microbial and viral communities from oxygen minimum zone, Eastern Pacific Ocean - ETNP201406SV205 (SPAdes) (version 2) | ecosystem: Environmental > Aquatic > Marine > Oceanic ...
AAAAGAAGACATTAAAATCATCCTGGAATTCTAAAGAAAAATGCCACAAAAGACTAACTTAAATATAAGTCCTTATTATGATGATTTTGATAAGGCAGATAATTTTTATAAAGTATTGTTTAAACCTGGATATCCAGTTCAAGCAAGAGAATTATCAGGTCTACAATCAATACTTCAGAATCAGGTAGAATCTTTCGGTTCTCATATGTTTAAAGAGGGATCAATGGTGATTCCTGGTAATATTGAGTATGATTCAACCTATTTTTCTTCAAAAATTAATCCAGAGCATTTAGGAATTGATGTTTCAATATATTTGGATGCTATTGTTGCTAATAATGATGGTAAAGGTACAAGAGTTAGAGGTCAAAATTCTCAAATAGTTGCAACTATTAAAAATTATATTATACCTCCAACTGAAGGAGTTGATTCAACTACAATATTTGTTAAATATGTTGAATCTGGAAGTAATAGTACAAGTGAACTATTTCCAAATGGTGAAATATTAGTTCTAGAAGAGAATGTTACTTATGGAAATACAACTTTATTGGCAGGTGAAACTGTTTTAACATTAGAACCAGAAAATGCATCTCATACTGGATCTTCATTTAATGTTGACAATGGAATATATTTTATTAGAGGTACTTTTGTAAATGTATCTAAATCAACGTTAGTCTTAGAACCATATAGAAATGATCCTTCATATAGGGTTGGATTTGAGGTATTAGAGCAGATTATTAATGCCAATGACGATCCTAGTCTATTTGATAACGCAAAGGGATTCACAAACTATGCTGCACCAGGTGCTGATAGATTTAAAATCAGTGTTAAATTAACTAAGAAGTCATTAAATGATTTTGAAGATACTAATTTTGTTGAATTATTAAGAGTTAAAGACGGACAGATTAAGAAAATTCAGGATACCTCAGTATATTCTGAAATTAAAAAATATTTTGCAAAAAGAACATTTGATGAATCTGGAAACTATTCTGTAAACCCATTTAAGGTAGAGGTGCAAAATTCATTGAACGATGAGATAGGTTCTAATGGATTATATACAGAAGCACAAAAAACTGATGAAGGTAATACACCCGCAGAAGATTTACTGTGTGTTAAACTTTCTCCAGGAAAGGCATATGTTAGAGGATTTGATGTTTCTTTACCAGGAACAACAGTTTTAGATGTAGAGAAACCAAGAGATGTAAAAACAATTAAAAAATCATCTATTCCATTTAAAATGGGTAGTTTGCTGAAAGTTAATAATGTTGCTGGAACTCCTTGGATTAATATTGGGGGTAGTACTGCCAATACTATTGGGTTATATAACCAGAGAAAGATAAGTAATGCATCTAATGGTATAAAGATTGGTGATGCTCGTGTATATTCATTCAGTGTTTCTGACGCACCTTATACGGGTGGATCTACTGAATTTGATTTACATCTTTGGGATATTCAAACATATACAACTTTAACTATTTCAAATGGTGCAGGAATAGGAGGTGGTTCAAACGGCACTAAAGTTAGAGGATTAACTAGTGGTGCTATTGGATATATTGCAGACACTCCAAATACTGGTGAGATAAGTCTATCTCAAACTACAGGAACATTTGTTACTGGAGAAGTTTTAATATTTAATGAAAGAACTACTGATACATCAGGAAATGCTACTTCATCATCAATTATAAAAATTAATAGTTATACGACTGAAGATATTAAATCAGTATTCCAAGCTTCTGGTAATGGTTTAGTATCACCTTTTAGTGCAGATTCTGTTCTTTATGACCGAGTATTGCCTAATTTTTCATTAACAGATAATCTTTCAGTATTGGGTGGAGCAGGAAGTAATACTGCTTCAGCACCTGGAAGAAGATTTGCTGGAGTGGTTGGTATAAAAACTGATGCAATAATTTCATATAATCACGGAACATTTGCAGATCCAGTATTTAATCGTGTAAGTAATATTTCATCAGATGGTGAAACATTAACTTTAGTTGCGGTAGGTCAAAGCATCACAGGTGTGAATAATGGTGGTATATTAGCAGCAGGTATATCTACAAATTCAACTTTTAGAATTAAATCGCCAAAGATTACTAATCTATCTGGTGCAAGTCTTTATAGTAGATTACCCAAGAAAAATATTTCTTCTGTAGATCTTTCAGATTCTAATTTAGTAATAAGTCGCCAAATTACAGGTAAATCAGTTTCAGGTAAAACATTAAATATAACATCTCAAGATGGTTTAGATGTTTCTTCTGGAATTGCTAGTGCATTCTTTGAACCATTTGATGCTGAAAAGTATTCTATTGCATACGCAGATGGTACAACAGAACCTTTAACAGGAGATCAAGTTACTATTACTAATAATGGTAATGATGTACAGTTTAGTGGATTATCACAGAATAACAATTGTACTGTTAATGTTACAATGAAAAAGATTGGACTTACTAGTAAGTCTAAAGATTTTGTAAGAAGTTCACAAGTACAAGTAACGAGAACTGCAGGTGTATCAACATTATCAACTAATTTAAGTCCTAGTGATGTTTATGGTATAAGAGTTGAAGATGAAGAAATTTCTTTAAATGTACCAGATGCTGTTAATATATTGGCAGTATATGAATCAAAGGATTCAAGTGATGCTACATTAGATAAATTAACTTTTGTTTCTGGACTTGCATTAGATACAAATGCAGTTATAGGTGAAAAAATCATTGGAAAGGCAAGCAGAGCAATCGCTCAAGTTGTTTCTAGAACCTCAACTGAAATTGGATTTGTATATCTTAATGCCAATAATTTCAATCAAGGAGAAACAGTTACATTTGATGAATCCAATATAGAGGCGACCATACAAAAGATAACTTCTGGAAATTATACAAATAGAACTAAAAATTATACTCTAGATAAGGGTCATAGAAGACAATTCTCAGATTATTCAAGAATTGTAAGAAGAAAGAATACTACTGTACCTTCTAAGAGATTATTGTTAGTATTTGATTATTATAAAGCTTCTAGTACTGAAAATGGAGATTTATATACTTCAAATTCTTATACAAAAGAAAGGTATTCTACAGATATTCCAGCAGTTGGTAGAAATAGAGGAACAGATATTCTTGACTTTAGACCAAGAGTAAATCCATTTGATGCCGAATCTGCAACTGCATCACCATTTGCATTTGATAGTAGAACTTTTGAATCAACTACTAAGTATGTTGTTGCTCCAAATGAAAGTTCTATTCTTGGTTATAGTTACTACTTACCTAGAATTGATAAGTTAGTAATTAACAAATCTGAACAGGTCAAACTCATTAAAGGTGTTTCTGCAGATTTACCAGCACCACCAACAGAGGTTGGTGATTCTATGGAAATTGCTCAGATCACTTTACCACCATATCTTTATGATCCCATAAAAGGACCTTCTATTAAAATGTATGATAATAGAAGATTTACAATGAGAGATATTGCAAGTCTTGAGAGGAGAATTGATAATTTAGAAGTTATGACTTCTCTTAGTGCTCTTGAATTAGATACTAAGTCTTTACAAATAAAAGATGCAGATGGTTTAGATAGATTTAAGAGTGGTTTTGTTGTTAATAACTTTAAGAATAGAGACTTTATCAACTTTAATTCTGAAACTGGATCTAGATGTGATGTTGATATAGTTAATAAAGAATTGGTTAGTGCTACAGATTTCTGGTCAATGAGAGCAGAGACTGCATTTGATCCTTCAATTGATGTAAATTCAGTAGATACTTCTAGTAATCTTAATTTATTAGATTCTAATACTAAGAAAACTGGTGATTTAATTACTTTAGATTATACTGAAATTGATTGGATTAACCAACCACAAGCAACTCAAGTTGAAAATATTAATCCTTTCAATGTAATTGTATTTGTTGGTGGTGTAATTTTAGATCCACCATCAGATAACTGGACTAGAACAATTTATGTTGATAATTACAGAACAGAATCTACAGGTGCTACTTGGGCAGAGCAAGTAAATATAGTTTCTGATAATACAACTTCAGTAACTGATGTTGATGTAGATGTTGATGTAGTTGAAGCAGATCAACACGATTTTGATGGTCATCACCGTCTTATTACAACAAATACGACTACAACTTCAACTCAAGTAGTTGAAACTAGTTTTACTAATACTATTGATGCTCTTAGAGAATTTGATTACGTTGAAAGTATTAAGATATCTGGTGCAACTGATCCTTGGATGCGTTCTAGAAACGTTGCATTTGCCGCTAATGGATTAAAACCATTTACAAAGCATTATCATTATCTTGATAGTGGTATTCCAGATTTATTCCCTAAATTGATGGAAATTACAATGTCTTCTGGAACATTTAATTTATATGAAAATGTTAGTATTCAATTAAATGGTCAAGAGATAGGTTATGTTAAATCTAAAGCACCTGATCATAAGTATGGTGATGATAATGTTATTGCAGTTCCAAATGGGTTAGGATCTCCAAGTACTACTGTTGAAAAATATTCAGTAGATCCTTTTGATAGAACAAGACCAGCACCATCATCATTATATTCTGCAACATCAAAATTGTTTAATTGTGATGTTGATGCATTAGCAAATGAAGAATCTTATTATGGTTATGTTGTTGTTGGAGCACAATTAGTTGGTGAAACCAGTGGTGCAGTAGCAACAGTAGATAGTGTAGATCTTATTTCTGATAATTGGGGAGATCTTTTAGGTGCATTCTTCTTTAGAGATGCAAATGATACAAGTAATGGAGTTATTCCAACATTATTCAGAACAGGTACAAAGACATTTAGAGTTACTGCTGCAACTCCTGGTACTATTCCATTACCAGGAAGTACTGCTTTAGCATCAGATGCAAGCGGTGTTTATAGTGCAACAGGAACTATTTTAACTCAGGTATCAAATACTGTTGGTGTTAGGAACCCACCCCCACCAGCACAGAAACCTAATGAAATAACAACTACAGTTAATGTAGATTCATCTTCTGATACACAATTTATAAGGGCACCTTATAGGGATCCATTAGCACAAACATTTACAACAGATGAAACTGGTGCATTCCTAACTTCATTTGATGTTTACTTTGCAAGTAAAGATCCAAATGCTAAGGTATTTGTAGAACTTAGGGAAGTTGAATTGGGAACACCAACAAGTTTCTTAGTTCAGGATTATGCACAAATTGCATTAAATCCTAATGATATTATAACATCTACAGATGCTTCAGTTGCAACTACAATTAAATTCCCATCTCCAGTTTACTTAGAACCAAGAAGAGAATATGCAATAGTATTCTTATCACCTGGATCTGATTTATATGAGATGTGGGTAGCAACAATGGGGCAAAAGACAGTTGCTACAGGTAATTTACCTGATGTACAAAATGTTGTTGTTACTAAGCAATATATCGGTGGAAGTTTATTTAAATCCCAAAACGGAACTATTTGGACTGCTAGCCAATATCAAGATTTAACATTCAAATTACGTAAAGCATCATTTGTACCATCTGGAACGGCAACATTCTATAACACACCTATAGAAGCTGGTAATCTTAATACAGCACCACTACCAGAAAACCCAATTAGATCTTTACCTAGAAAACTTAAAGTACCCGTAAATAGTTTAGCTGCATCTGAGGCACCTCCAGGAAGAAAGATGAGTACTGGTGCTGTTGGTGATGCTGAACATTCAAGTATTACTGGTATAGTGGAAGCACAAGGATCTGCTATATCAAACGTTGAAAGTGGTATAACTACAGTTTCTGCTGGAATAGGATATAGTTTCACTTCATTAAGTGCTAGTGGATCTTACTGGAAACAAACAGGAGTTACATTAAAATCATTGACTGGAAGTGGAACTGGATCAACAGCAGATGTTCTAGTTGGTGTAGGTGGAGTTGTTCATAAGTTGGATAATTTAACTGCAGGATCTGGATATGTTGCTGGTGAAATATTAACTATTGATAATGATGATACTGATGTAACTGCTGGTTCAGCATATAAAGTTTCAGTAGATTCAATCTCATCAACATTAGATACTCTATATCTAACTGATGTTCAAGGTGAAACATTTACAAATAATGATCCATTAATTCATTATGGTGCTGAAAATGATACTAGAACTTTAGCAACAAGTAGTGCTAAAGTTGCTTCAGATTCTACTGTTAATGGCGTATTGAATACTGGAAATATATTTGAAGTTGTTCAATACAATCATGCACATCACGGATCTAATAACTTTGTTACTATTAAAGGTGTAGAACCCGATACAACGCTTGTTCAAACTACTTCAGAATTATCTGTTGGTGGAAGCACAGTATCTGTTGGAAATACTACACCATTTGCAACATTCGCTGGTATTACAACTGATAGAGGCGAAGCGTTGATAGGTGAAGAAGTTGTTTCTTATGTAGTTGGTACTGGTCAATTAACTCTAGATGCTAGAGGTAAATTGGGAACCTCTGCAGCATTACATGTAGTTGGAAGTGACATACAAACATATGAGGCAAATGGAATACCTTTAGTTGGAATTAATACAACTCATGATATTTCAACTATAAATGCTGATGTGAGAAATAGTGGTGGTATTGATAGTTACTACTTAGAAGTTGATAGAAGTGCAATTGATCATACAAATCAAAGAGTAAGTGGTAAAGCACAAATGAGTTTTACTAGCACTAAAGGTGTTGGTGGAGATGATGTTTGGGCTACACAAAATCATCAATTTAGTTCGTTCTCTCCTAGATTTAATGTTATTACTCCAGGCAAAGGAACTCGTGCAAGTGCTTCTGTTAGAACTGTTAGTGGAACAAGTGCAAGTGGATCTGAAGTATCATTTATAGATCAAGGTTTTGAACCAACGATTTTAAATGAAACAACATTCTTCCCAACACCTAGATTGGCTGCATCAAAGGTAAATGAATCTCAAAGATTAACTACTTTACCTAAGAATAAGTCATTAACTTTAAAAGTTGATATGACATCAAATGATCCTAATTTATCTCCAGTTTTGGATGTTAAGAATGCAACATTTGTTTTAGGTAGAAATAAAATTAACAGTCCAATAGGTACTGATAATTATGCTACTGATAATAGAACTAATAAGATTATTGATGATCCACACGGTTCTATATTTGTTTCTAGAAGAATTAACTTAAAGCAACCAGCAACTTCATTAAAAGTTCTTGTTGGTGCAAGTGTTCAACCAGAAGCAGACTTTAGAGTATTCTATAGATTATTTACAGCAGATTCTAGTGAAGTATCTCAAACATATAGAGCATTCCCTGGTTATAAGAATCTAATTGATATTGATGGTGATGGATTTGGAGATGAAATTATTGATATTAATTTAAATGATGGTAGAGCAGATGCTAAGATGGAATCAAATCCAATAGGTCAGTTCTCTGAATATCAATTCTCAATTGATAATTTAGAACAATTCTCTGGATTTACAATTAAGATTGTAATGACATCTACTAATGAATGTGTTCCTGTTAGACTTAAGGACTTTAGAGCAATTGCTTTAGCATAATGAAATCATTTAAACAGTTTATAACTGAAATAGAAGCAAAGAATAGTATTGAAAGGTTACATCCGTTCAAAACTATGAAAATGGGTGGAATGAAGGACGGTAAATTTAAATACCCTCATCATTTGAGGTTATTTAAAAAAGTTATGGGTAAAAAGAAATTTGGTAAGGATAATTCAATCCCTACAAAATCTATAACTGACCCCAATGTTAGGGATAAGAACACTGACAATACAAATCCTATTAAAAAAATAAAAGTATGATACCAGTTGAAGGTCATAAAAACCTGTTCCGTGATCCACAAACAGGTGCCATAGTTAATAATAATATGAATGAATATTCAAATTATAAAATGGATAGAAAAAGAAAAATGGATCAAAAAGAAGAATTGGATGAGATGAAAAGGGATATAGATGAAATTAAGTCTTTATTAAAACAGTTAGTTAATCACAAAGCATAAATAAATATATAGATTCTGAATTGCTTACATAAATGGCAGATATTAAGGTCAGAGTAGGACAACAAAATGCCGTAAAGGTTATTTCATCACTTGCTGGTGCTCAAGGATTGTCTTTGGCTGAACTTAGTGATGTCGATGCCTCGAATTTACAAAATGGAATGGTTTTAGTATACAATGTTTCCACCCAAAAGTGGGATGCGACATTAGAATTGTCACCAGGCAATACACCAGATTTAGATATTAATGGGGGTAGCTTTTAAAAAATGTCAAGTATTATTCGGATCAAAAGATCGTCTGGTACCGCTAAACCAAGTTCCCTGCTATGGGGTGAACAGGCTTACGTAACAGGTATAGGAAGTTATGGAGGTCTAAACCAATATAAAGATAGAATATTTATCGGAGATGACGGTAGTAATGTAAACCCAGTTGGTGGATATTATTATGCTTCAATGATGGAGCATTCTCCAGGTGCAATTGCTGGTGTTACAAATACAAGAAATAGTGATGGTGGTATAGTTGCTGTTCTTGATAGTGATAGGAAAGTTGATGAGTGGAATGTAGATAATTTAAAACTTGATACAAATACTTTATCATCTACCGATACTGACGGTGATGTTATATTGAGTCCAAATGGGACTGGTGAAGTTGTCATACCTGATGATACTTTTTTAAGTTTTGGTACTGGTAAAGACAGTAAGATTGAATATGATGAAGATGGTACAGATAGAATACAGGTAACTGGTGCCGATTGGACATATACTAATGGTGTATCAATTAATATTGGTGATGTTACTCAGTCAACTGATAAGGATACTGGTGCCTTAGTTGTTGAAGGTGGTGTTGGTATTGAGAAGAATTTAAATGTTGGTGGCAATTTTACCTCTGCTGACGCAACATTTACTGCTGGTGAAATAGGTCAAATTAAAATTGAGAACAATATAATATCTTCTAATAGCAGTAGTAACGATAAGATTTATATTGATCCATTTCCTGATGGACTAAGTAATCAGGGTGATGTTATCATTAAAGGTAACTTACAGGTTGATGGTACAACTACTGCTGTTAACTCAACTAATGTAACAGTTAACGATCCAATCTTTACGATTGGTGATGTTACTAGCGAAAGAACTGTTATGTCAACAGTTTCTGTTGGTGCTAATCAAATAACAATAGATTCTGTTGTTGGTATTAATACTGGAGATACTGTTAGTGGTAGTGCTTCACTTCCAAATAGTGGATTAACTACAATTACTGCATATGATACTGCTGGTAAAACAATTACTATTCAGGGTACAACTACTGCAGGGATTACAACACAAACTCAGTTAACAATTACTCATGCTTATGATACTAATACAGATCGTGGCATAGCATTTAACTATAATGTTGGTGTTGGTACAGCAAATTCTAAAACAGGTTTCTTTGGTTATGTAGATACTGATTCTAATCCTAATAGTAGTGCTCCTGAAGGTGCTTGGACTTATGTTCCAGATGGAGCAGTTAATAACAGCACAGTAAGTGGTACTAGAGGATATCTAGATATTAGGGGTATCTATTATCAAACTGCTGATTACAATACTGGTGGTGTTGTATATTTCGATTCTAACGGATTACAAACATCTACTAATGCTGTAGCATCTCCAGTTGATACTTCTAAGCAACTTCTTACTGCTATCACCAAAATAACTCTTGGATTGCCATCTAATGTTACCTTATCAAAAGGTGATATTGTTAAGCAAGATACTAGTAATGCTTATGGTGTTGTAGAATCTGCTGTTAGTGGTGGAGCATCAATTCCACTTATTGGTGTTGAGGGAACCTTTGTTACTAATCAAAATATTAGAAAAGAGGGTAATAATGGTTCTGTACAGAATCTCTCTGTAATACCTAATAATGTTACTACTAACTATACTAACAAACCATCTTGGACTTCAACACTTGACGGAGGAACGTTCTAAATGCAACAAAACAGTGAAGTTGACGTAAATGTTTTAATGAGTCTATATCATCAAAAACTTGCACAAGCAGCGAACCAAAATGTACTTTTGGAAGCAAAACTTCAAACTTTAAAGAAAGATTTTGAAGAGGAGAGAGACGATCTTTTAAAAGAGATTGCAGATCTAAAAGAAAAATATGAGGAAACCACTTAAAAATGGCAAAACCATCAACTAGACAAGGACTTATTGATTACTGTTTACGGAAGCTAGGTGCTCCTGTATTAGAGATTAATATTGATGACGATCAAATAGATGATCTAGTCGATGACGCTATTCAGTTATTTAATGAGCGTCATTTTGATGGTGTTGAGAGAATGTTTCTCAAGTATCAACTTACTCAAGCTGATATTGATCGAGGACAAGCAAAAAATACAGATGGTGTTGGTATAGTAACTACAAGTGTTACGTCAACAAATATTGCTGGTTATGGAACTACTACTAGTAATTGGTATGAAACTTCTAATTTTTTACAAGTTCCAGATTCAGTAGTTGGTATTGAAAAAATATTTAAATTTGACACCAGTACATTATCTGGTGGAATGTTTAGTATAAAATATCAATTATTTTTAAATGATTTATATCAATTTAATTCTATTGATTTATTACAATATGCAATGACGAAATCTTATCTAGAAGATATAGATTTTTTATTAACACCAGACAAACAAGTAAGATTTAATAAAAGACAAGATAGATTATATTTGGATATAGATTGGAAATCATCAGATAAGGATGATTGGTTTATTTTAGATTGCTATAGAGCGTTAGATCCAACAGCATTCACTCAAGTTTATAATGATCCATTTCTTAAATTGTATCTCACTGCTCTTATAAAGAGACAATGGGGACAAAATATGATTAAATTTAAGGGAGTTAAACTTCCTGGTGGTATAGAGATGAATGGTAGAGAAATTTATGATGATGCTGAGAGAGAAATTGAAGCACTTAGATCTAGAATGGCATCAGAGTATGAATTACCTCCTTATGATTTTGTAGGTTAATGACACATGGCATTAAATCCATTTTTTCTACAAGGAGCATCTTCTGAGCAAAGATTAGTACAAGATCTTATAAATGAACAATTGAGAATGTTTGGTGTTGATGTCACCTACATTCCAAGAAAATTTGTAAATACAGAATCAGTTTTTCAGGAAGTTCAATCATCAAAATTTGATGATAATTTCTCTATAGAAGCGTATGTCAATACATATGAAGGATATTCTGGTGCTGGTGATGTTTTAACAAAATTTGGAATGAGTTTAAGAGATGAAGTTACTCTTACAGTTTCAAAGGAGAGGTTTGAGGATTTTGTTGCACCATTTATGGCAGGTTTGGATGATGGTAGTGGAACTGGTGAAATAATACTTTCAACTCGCCCAAGAGAGGGAGATTTAGTTTATTTTCCATTAGGTCAAAGATTATTTGAAGTAAAATTTGTAGAGCACGAGGATCCATTTTATCAGTTAGGTAAGAATTATGTCTATCAACTTAAATGTGAATTATTTGAATATGAGGATGAAGTTATTGACACTTCTATCGATGCTATTGATACTCAAATAGAAGATACTGGATATATTACTTCATTACAGTTAGTTGGAGCAGGTAGAACAGCATCAGTATCAGCTGCAGTTAATGTCAGTAATGGATATGTAAGAGAAATATTTTTAAATAATGATGGTTATGGATATACAAGTAATCCTACTATTAAGTTTACTGCACCAACTACAGGTGTAAGTGCAAGTGCAGTTGGTATATTAACAACAAAAGCCAATGTCACTTCAATTAAAGAAATATTGATGACTGGTGCTGGTCAGGGATATACTGAAGCACCAATTATTACTATTAGTGGTGGAGGTGGTACTGGTGCTGCTGCAACTTGTAGTATTGAATCATCAGAAAAGGGTGTAATTCAATTTAATGTTACTGATAGTGGTGTTGGGTATAATACTGTTCCAAATGTATATGTTTATCCTTCAACAGTTGGAGCTGCTGCGACTGCTAATATTGGTATAGGTTCTACAGGTCAAATTGAAAGTATTACAATAACTGAGAGTGGTGAATATTATACAACTGCACCAATAGTTACTATTGATCCTCCACCCAATAGAATGGCTCCAATACAGTCAGTTTATCTATCAGCAGGAGGTTCTGGATATACAGATGGTGATCAATTCTTTGCTGTAAGTGGTGGAAATGGTCAAATGGCAACTATTCGAGCAGTAGTAACTGGTGGTTCAGTTTCTTCTGTATACTCTACTCCACTCTTTGGTGGTGGTAATTATCTTATGTGGGATGTTTTAACTCTTCTTGGTGGAAATAATGATGCTACAGTAACTGTTAATAATGTAAGTAATGCTTACTTTGAAGGTGGTGGCCAAGCAACTGCTGTTGCAAATATCGGTGCTGGTGGAACGGTAACTGATATTACTGTTTTAGATGGTGGATTTGGATATATGGGTCCTCCTCCTTTCGGTGGTTCATTAGTTACTATTACTAATGATGGTGCAAATAAATCTGTACCTGGAAATTGTGATGGATCTTTCTGTAATGCTGTTGGAATTGCTTCAATAGGAATTACTGGATCCGATAGAGTTATTAGATCAGTTTATATTAAGGATCCAGGTGAAGGTTTTGCACAATCTGGAAATTTAACTCCATATGTTGTTGTTGATTCTCCTGATATTATATCTGGAGTTGGAACATATATCTTTAATGAAGTTGTTCAGGGTATGAGATCTGGTATTCAAGCAAGAGTAAAGGAATGGGATGTTGATACCTTAGTATTAAAAGTATCTAATGTTGGTATAGGAACCACAAATGCACAAGGATTCTTCCCAGGTGAAACTATTAAGGGTCTAGAATCTGGAGCATTATTTGCTAATGTAGAATTTACTAGAGAAGATACTGCCGATAAATATAATGATGGTGATATATTTGAAACAGAAGCAGATTCTATTTTAGATTTCACAGAATCTAATCCATTTGGTACTTATTAATGTTAGGAACTTATTTTTATCACGAAATAATAAGAAAAACAGTTATTTCTTTTGGAACATTGTTTAATGATATCTATGTACGTCATGAAGATGGTGCAGGAAATGATATTAGTGAAATGAAAGTTCCTGTTGCTTATGGACCTAGACAGAAATTTTTAGCAAGAATTCAACAGCAACCAGAATTAAATAAAGCAACTCAGATAACATTACCGAGAATGTCATTTGAGATGACTAATATTTCTTATGATTCGACTAGAAAATCTGGTATAACTCAAACATTTAAGGCAAAAGACGGCGATAAGATGAAAAAGGTCTTTATGCCAGTTCCTTATAACATAGGATTTGAATTAAATATTCTTACTAAACTTCAAGATGATGGACTTCAAATTCTTGAACAGATATTACCATTCTTTCAACCAGGTTTTAATTTATCTGTTGATTTAGTTAAATCTATTGGTGAGAAAAGAGATATTCCAATGATCCTTCAAAGTATTAGTCAACAAGACGATTATGAAGGAGATTTTGCTACAAGAAGAGCATTAATTTATACTCTTCAATTTACAGCAAAAACCTTTATGTTTGGTCCTATTGCAGACAGCACAGATGGACTTATTCGCAAGGTTCAATTGGATTACTATTCAGATACAAATCAGCAGACTGCAAAACGTGTTCAGCGTTATAGTGTGAAAGCAACTGCTAAGAAAGATTATAATGATGATGGATTGGTTACTGAATTGGATGACCCATTAATAGAACCAGGTGATGATTTTGGATTTACAGAATCAAGTACATTCTTTGGTGATTCTAAAGATTTCAGTCCAACACGTAAAATAGACTTATAAGATCATGAAAGATAATTATGATACATTAAATGATACATTTAACACAGAAGATGAAGTTGTTGACATTGAAGTTAGCAATACACCAGAAGCTGGTTGTGTCAGAAGAAAAGATGCAATGACTGATATTACTGCAGACATTGACAAAGATTATAAGTACACAAGAGGTCAATTATATTCATTAATTGAAAAGGGACAAGAAGCAATTAATGGTATTATGGAACTTGCAGGTGAGAGTGCAAGTCCAAGAGCATATGAAGTTGCTGGTCAATTAATAAAGAGTGTTGCTGATACTACAGATAAATTAGCAGATTTACAGAAGAAAGTTAAAGATTTAGATGAGGATTCTGTAAAAGCACCAAGTAATGTTACGAATAATGCCTTGTTTGTAGGTTCTACTAGTGAATTATCAAAGATGCTGAAGCAAGGAATTCTAAATAATAATAACACCAAATAAATGTTCAATGGACAATATAAGAGTAAGAGATGAATCTCTATATGATTGGAGATCTACATTAACTGAAGAAACTGATTGTGACTGTGAAGGTTGTGGTCAAGATCCTTGTGTTAAATGTGGTAAGAGTCATCACAATATTAATGAGGAAATACAAGGTGGTGTAAGTGTAGAAAATTATGCTGATGGTGTTCAGTTTAATGAGATAGAAACTGTAGATATAATTAAACCAAAAGCACTTGATCCATCTAATTGGAGAAGTGAGATGCAAATTTTGGAAGGTAATAGAACAAGATATAAGGGAATTTCTATATCTGGTTCAGGTAATAAGAAAGATATGTCTAAGGGACCAAATGAAAAGGCACTTATAGATTATACAAAGATTCAAGCAAAAGCAGATAAAAAGAAAGAAGTAATTGCTGCTTCAAATGAAATAGAAGGTGAAGTATTTGTTGAAGACTATATGACAGATTTATATAATGAAGGTTATTCTGTAGATGAAATAAATGAATATTTACTAGAAGAATATGAAATAGATGAAGAGTATCTTGAAGAGGCTTGGGGTAAAGTTCTGAAGGGTTTAGGGAAGGCTGCAGGACAAGCATTGAAAAAAATTGGAAGTAGTGCTGCTCAAGGTGGTGCTTATGCTGCATCACGTGCCGTAAAGGATACTGGTACAACTATTGGAGCTGCTAAAAAGGTTGCTAAATTTGCTACTAATCCAACAAATTTAGCACGGGCTAATAAAGATACACAAAAAGTTATTGATACTGGAACATCCATTGTAAAAGGTGGTAAAGAAGCAATGGCTCGCACATATGCTGCTGGTCAGAAATTTAGAAAGATTGTAGACTCAAGTGGTAAAAATTTACTTGGTCCAGCAAAATCATTAAAGCAACTTCAAGCTGATATTAAAAAAGTTAATAGGCAGGGAAATATATCAGTTATTAAATCACAAATTAAAGGTGAAACGGGTCTTGGTGTTGCTGATAACTTCAGAAAAGGATACTCTAAAAGATTAACTGATGCTAATGCTAGGTATGTTAAGAGGCAGCAAACTGCAACTGCAACTAAAACCAAAGTTGAACCTAAATTAACAAAGGTTAAATCTCCAGTTAAACAAATATCATCTAGTCGACCATTTAAAGATCATCCTACTAGTAAGGGTTTAACTTATCAACAAAAACAAGCTAAAGCAAATAATATTATTGCAAAGACGCAAGGTAAGACTCCAAAGCAA
>Ga0208277_1001153_pt1 | contig 15465 bp, 12 predicted proteins | sample ETNtaG_5_FD_185782 | JGI IMG/M metagenome (GOLD analysis project Ga0208277, IMG submission 185782) | Marine microbial and viral communities from oxygen minimum zone, Eastern Pacific Ocean - ETNP201406SV205 (SPAdes) (version 2) | ecosystem: Environmental > Aquatic > Marine > Oceanic ...
TCAACCTTCAAAAATAATTCATACTGTTTTTGGAGGAAGAAAGAATAACGATTAAAATATGGAATTATTAAAAAAATATCCAAAATTATTTCAATGGTTGTTTTTATTAATTGTTTTTTTTGCTTTATGTTTTGCAATTGATGTTCCTGAAACCTACAAATTTATAAGAGGTCAAGCTGAATTTATTAAAGACCCAAATCAAAGTACTTACACGTTATTCGGCAAAGAAGTAAGGTATTACGCATTTGACACACTTTGGAGATTACCTCCTTTACTTGGATGGTTGCCAATTTGGATAAATGACGCTTTATTTTTCTTATTAAATGAGTGGATGCCAATGGAATTTTGGAATGAAGACACTCAAGAATTTAAAACTCGACCATTAGTACTACAAATAACAAGAAATATAACTGCATCTATGACATTTCTAATTGAATTAATTAGAGAAATTTTATTAGGAGGTGTTGAGACAGTTGTGGCATTTACCAGTTGGGACTGGATAGATAAAAATCCTTGGGCAGAACTGCCAGGTTTACCTTGGACAATTGTTGCAGCAAGTGCTGCGATATTAGGTTACAAACTGAGTGGCAAGGGCTTAGCTATATTTGCTGGCTTAGTAATGATTTACATTTCCGTATTTGGTCAATGGAAACCTTCAATGCAAACCTTATCTTTTATATTAGTGGCAGCGCCACTTTCTTTTATTTTTGGTTTGACTTTAGGTATTATGGCGTTCAAGAGCAAACGTGTTGAGAAAGCATTATATCCAATTCTTTTAGTAATGCAGACTATGCCACAGTATGCAGTTCTAGTTCCTGCAATGGTTCTCTTTGGAATTGGAGATCACGCCGCAGTTATTATAACAATGGTTGTTGCTATTCCGCCAATGATCTTATTAACTTTATTAGGTCTTAGAGCTGTACCTCCCGAAGTTATTGAGGCTGGGAAAATGAGTGGATGTAATAATTGGCAACTGATGACCAAAGTATTAATTCCAACCGCTAGAAGAGATATTTTAATTGGAGTAAACCAGGTCATTATGGTGTGTTTTTCTATGGCAGTTATTGCAGCTTTTATTGGTGCTAAAGGATTAGGATGGAATTTATTGTTAGCCTTAAACCAATTGAATATTGGATTAGCATTAGAAGCTGGTTTATGTATTAGCTTGATTGCAATCCTGCTAGATAAAATGTCCTTAGCTTGGGCAAATAAACAAGAAGACTATTTTGGTAATCTGACGTTTTTTCAACGTTATAAAAATACATTGTTTTTTGCTGGCGCAGTATTGATTGGAGCGGTACTTGCTTACATTGGTTCTTTTTATCTTAAAGATGGTTATAATTATTTATATGAGGTACCTCACAATAAAGGAATATCGACTGCAGATTTTTGGAATAAAGGTGTTGATTGGATTTGGGATACTTTTTTTCAAACTTTAAAAATATTTAACACTTGGTTAATAGTAGAAGTTCTTCAACCAATGAGAGCTTTATACCTAAGAATGCCAGCAGTTGCTACTTTAGTATTAGTTGTTGGAGCAGGGTATATTATTGGTGGAATTCGTTCAGCTTTTACAGTGGGCGCGTTAGCATTATTTATAGCTCTAAGCCCGTGGTGGGATAGAGCTTTAGTTACAACTTACATGGCAACTTTTGGGGTTATTATATCTTCTACAATCGGATTTGTTGTTGGAACTTTATGCCAACAAAACAAATATACCACAAATTTTATGTTGGCAGTTTGTGATATTTTTCAAACATTTCCTTCGTTTGTATATTTAATTCCAGTAATGATGCTTTTTGGAATTACTGATACATCAGTATTAATTGCAGTTATTATTTATGCAACTATACCTGCCACAAGGTACACTATTGAAGGATTAAGAAGTGTTCCAGCTGGTTTGCATGATGCAGCTACAATGTCAGGTGTAACTAAATTACAAAGATTATTCAAAATAGAATTTCCTTTAGCATTTCCTCACATGATGCTTGGTTTAAATCAAACAATCGTATTTGCTTTGTTTATGGTAATTATAGGAGCATTTATTGGAACAGAAGATTTAGGGCAATATATTCTAAAAGCTTTATCTGATAAAGCAGGTGGGGGAAAAGGATTAGTACTTGGTATTTGTGTTGCTTTTATAGGTTTGATATTTGATAATTTAATTCGAACTTGGGTAGAAAAAAGAAAAAAACATCTTGGCATAGATTAAAAATGAAAAAAATATTAGTCATTGGCGGTGGAGCAATGGGTTCAGCATTTACAATTCCTTGCTTAGAAAATAAAAATAAAGTTACTATTACAGAACCTTATAGTAAAATTTTTATTAAAGACTTATCTTCAAAAAAAAAATTTCATTCAAGTTTAGGAATAAACCTTCCAAAAGGTTTAAAATTTAGAAAATTTTCCACTGATTTATTGAAAGAAAAATTTGATTTAATTGTAATTGCTTTAAGCCTTTCAGGTATTAATTTTATTAGTAAAGAAATAAAAAAGTTAAAATTAAAAAATCCAATATTAGTCCTTACTAAAGGATTAAAATACGAAAAAAAATATAATAAAATTCTAACGATCTCAGAACAATTAAAAAAGAATTATAATGGAATGAATATTTCAGTTTTAAAAGGTCCTTGTTTGGCCAAGGAATTAGCTAGAAAAAATCAAACAAGTGTAATTCTAGCGAATAAAAATATTAAAATAGCGAAACAAATAGGCAAGATGATTTCTACAAAATATTACGTTATAGAATTTTCTAACGATGTTATTGGTGTAGAAATATGTTCTGCAATAAAAAATATATATGCAATGATAATAGGAGCGGGTCAGAGTTTAAATACGTCATCAGGTTTATTTCAAAAATCAATAATTGAAATGAAATATTTAACTAAATATTTTAAAGGAAAAGAAACAACTACTCTAGGACTTGCAGGAGTAGGTGATTTATATGTTAGTGCGGCAGGAGGAAGAAATAGTAAAATGGGAAGTTATTTAGGAAAAGGATTTACATTTAAAAAAGCAAAAAAAAAATTTATGCCCAAAGATACAGTTGAAGGAGAACAACTTGCTAGAGAGATAGCACCATATATATTGAAAAAAATAAATAAAAAAAAAATTCCTTTGATGACCAATTTATTGAAAACTATCTTAAAAAATAAAAAATTAAATATAAGATTATAAATAAAATTTATTTTTTTGATTGATCTAAAAAAGTTTTTAAAGAGTCATCCATTGCTGTTGCCCATGGAGTGTGATGTATTGGTCCAACTGATCCAGTAACTGGTGAAGAAAATGACTTATTTCTGTATGTCATAATATCTTCTACTTTGTGATGCTCCCATTCTTTAAAATGTTTCCTAATCAATTCAAAATCAATTTTTGGATAATCAGATAACTCGTGCAATTCCTTAGTATATTCAGTTTGAAAATCTATCATCTGATCAGGATTTTCTAATTTTTCTTCCATAGCAACCCATTTATTTATATCTTTTTCAATTTCTGAACTATTTGGGAGTTTAATTTTATCCATTATTACATCTCTTGCATACCAAGCCTGGCAGTCAAACATATTAAACGTATGAAACTGATCTTGCATTCCCAAATAAAATAATCTGTGATTATTTTGCCAAACAACACCTTTATATAGTTTTGGTGGATACAATCTATTTCTAGTTTTTAATTTTAAGTCTTCAGTTAAAAAGGGGAAATGATGAAGATAACCAGAGCATAAAATTATTGCATCAGCATCTTGCTTATGGCCATCTTTGAAGATTGCTTTATTTCCATCTAGTCTGTCTAAATAATGAACTTCTTTTACTCCGCTAGGCCATTTAAATCCCATTGGGTTATGTCTATAGCCTATAGTTACACTTTTAGCTCCGTATTTGTGACATTGAAGGGCAACATCTTCAGCTGAATAACTACTTCCTAAAACAATAACATTTTTACCTCTGAATTCTTCTGCATCTCTAAAATCATGTGAATGTAATATTCTTCCCGGGAAAGATTTCATTCCTGGATATTCTGGAATAAATGGAACAGAGAAATGACCAGTAGAAACTACTATATAATCAAAAACATCTTTTAAAAATTTATCATTTTTTTTATCATGACACGTGATCTCAAAATTATTTCCATTATAAACTACACTAGAAACACTAGTGTTAAATTTTACTTTATTTTTTAGTTTACCTTTTTTAACTCTACCAATTATGTAGTCATATAAAGCTTCTCTTGGTGGAAAAGATGGAATGGGTTTTCCAAAATGTTCATCAAAAGAATAGTCGGCAAATTCTAAACACTCTTTAGGACCATTGGACCATAGATATCTATACATACTGTTAGGAACAGGATCACCATATTGATCAGATCCAGTTCTCCAACTATAATTCCATAATCCTCCCCAATCATCCTGTTTCTCAAAACAAACTATTTCAGGAATTTTTTCACCTTTTTTTTCGGCTTGCTCGAAAGCCCTTAGCATTGAAAGACCACAAGGTCCTGTTCCAATAATAGCTACTTTTGTCATTGAATTTTCCTCATTTAAACACAAATTTATAAATGTATTTTACTAACAAAAAAGTAAAAATTACAATAATATTTTATTATGAAAACTAATTGGAATTACCCCACTTCTGTATGGGTAGGAGAAGATAGAATTAAAGATTTATCAGAGGCCTGTAAAAATTTGAAAATTTCAAGCCCATTATTTGTAACAGATAAAGATCTTATAAATCTTGAAATGACTAAAACTATTATTTTAGAGGTTAAAAAAAAATTTACAAATTTAGCTATTTTTTCAAATTTTTCCGGAAACCCTATAGGAGAAAATGTAGAAGAAGGAGTTTTAGAATTTAAAAAAAATAAATGTGATGGAGTTATTGCTTTTGGAGGAGGCAGTGGGTTAGATGTTGGTAAAGCTATAGCTTTTATGTCGGCACAGTCTAGACCTATATGGGATTTCGAAGATATAGGAGATTACTGGAAAAGAGCAAATGAAAAAAATATTGCTCCAATTATTGCCGTTCCTACTACAGCTGGTACCGGATCGGAAACTGGACGTGCCTCAGCAATTATTAATAATAAAACAGGAATAAAAAAAATTATTTTTCATCCAAAATTTTTGCCTTCAGTTGTTATTTTAGATCCAGTTTTGACAGTTGACTTATCTCCAAGATTAACAGCTGCCACAGGAATGGATGCTTTAGCACATAACTTGGAAGCTTTTTGTGCACCCGGTTTTCATCCAATGGCAGACGGTATAGCTATCGAAGGAATGAAATTGATAAAAAAATCATTAATAAAAGCTGTAAATAATGGAAAAGATTTAGAGGCAAGAGCAGATTTATTAGCAGCAGCAAGTATGGGATCAACCGCTTTTCAAAAAGGTTTAGGTGCAATTCATTCTTTAAGTCATCCTGTAAATGCACAATTTAATGTTCATCATGGTTTATCAAATGCAATTTTTATGCCTTATGTTCTGACTTTTAATAAAGCTTTAATAGAAGATAGAATTATTTCAATTTGTGATTATCTTAATTTAGAAAAAAACTTTCAAAGTTTTTTAAACTGGGTCTTAGACTTAAGAAAAAAACTTAATATTCCACATAAACTTTCAGAAGTTATCGATGTAAAAAAAATTAATTTAGATAAATTATCAAAAATGGCTTTAGAAGACCCATCTACAACCACTAATCCGAAGAAAATGACGATTGACGATATGAAAATTTTATACGAACATAGTATATCTGGGAAATTATTTTAATGAAGAATTTAAATTTATTAGTTGTCGAAGGAAATTTGCAAAAGGAGAATGAAAATTTTAAAAATTCAGGAATTCCAACTCATGCAGAAAGTTTAAAAGAAAGTCTTTCATATTACACTAACGATCTAAACATTGACGTGTTTAACCCATGTGCAGAAAAAAGTTTTGATAAAATATTACCTAATATTAAAAAATATCAGGGATTAATTTGGGGAGGTAGCAGCTTAAATATTTATAATGATTGTATTGAAATCCGAAGACAAATTTCTTTTATGAGAGAATGTTTTAAAAATATTAAAAATATTCTAGCAATATGCTGGGGAATGCAGGTTGCAGTTACAGCAGCAGGTGGTGAAGTTAAAAAATCATCCAATGGTGCACATATCGGTATAGCTAAAGATATTGAAATTAATGAAAATGGTTTAAATCATCCATTGTATAAATCAAAAAATAAAAAATTTAATTCACCAGCTTTTAATTTTGATGAAGTAGTTACTTTGCCAAAAGGAGCAAACCATTTGGCATCAAATAAAATCAACAAAATACAAAGTATTCACTTTAAATCCGGAATAAGTGACGTGTGGGGTTTGCAGTATCACCCAGAAATCACATATCATAAAATGATTACTTTAATTAAATTTAGAAAAGATAGATTAATAAATGTAAGAAAATGTTTTAAAGATGAAAAGGAAATACAAGATCACATAAATTTTATTGAAGAAGAAATTAAAGTTTCAGAAAAAGATTCTAGAATGTTAGAGTTAAAAAATTGGTTAAATTATTTAAAATTTGCTGCTTAATTAAAATAACCCGTCAATCTCACCTTTATTATTTATTTTAATAGAATCTGCAGCAGGAACTCTTGGTAAACCCGGCATAGTCATGATTGATCCACAAACAACAACTATAAATTCGGCTCCAGAAGAGAGTCTTACTTCTCTAATTGGAATTTCATGACCCGAAGGCGCTCCTTTGAGCTTTGGATCAATCGAAAAACTGTACTGAGTTTTTGCTATACAAACTGGTAATTTTCCATAACCATTTTTTTCAAATTTTATCAGTTCCTCTTTAACTTTTTCATCTGCTGTAATTTTGCTGGCTTTATAAATTTCTTTAGCTATTGTTTCTATTTTATTCCACAAAGTTTCTTTTTCATTATATAAAAATTTAAAATTATTTTTTTTCGATTTTTTACATATTTCTACAACTTTTTTTGCTAAATCTTTTGTGCCTTTTCCACCATTTGCCCAATGAGTACATTCACTGACTTCTACATTCAACTTTTTACAAAAATCAGATATAATTTTAATTTCAGCTTTTGTATCTAAAACAAAATGATTTATAGCAACAACAGGGTTTATTCCAAATTTTTTGATATTATTTATATGTCTTTCAAGATTAACTAATCCTTTTTTTACGGCTTGTATATTTTCTTTTTTTAAATCTTCCTTTTCAACACCGCCGTGCATTTTTAAAGCTCTAACTGTAGCAACTATCACAACACAACTTGGTATTAGATTTGCTTTTCTACATTTAATATCTAAAAATTTTTCCGCACCAAGATCCGCACCAAAACCAGCTTCAGTTACTACGTAGTCTGATAGTTTTAAAGCTGATTTAGTTGCTATAACTGAATTACATCCGTGAGCTATATTTGCAAAAGGACCTCCATGAATAAAAGCTGGATTATTTTCTAAAGTTTGAGTTACATTTGGTCTTATTGCTTCTTTTAATAGCACAGTCATAGGGCCATGAGCATTTAAATCTTTCGCATAAACTGGTTTTCCATTTTTTCTGTAAGCAATAGTTATATTTCCAATTTTTTTTTCAAGGTCTTTTAAATTATTGGATAAACAAAATATAGCCATAACTTCAGAAGCTACCGTAATGTCAAAACCATCTTCTCTTGGGAAATTTTTAGACGCACCTTTTGTATTTATATTTATTGCCCTTAACGCACGATCATTCATATCCATAACTCTTTTCCAAACAATTTTTTTATCATCGATATCAAGTTTATTGCCCCAATAAATATGATTATCTATTAATGCAGATAAAAGATTATGAGCTGAAGTTATTGCATGAAAATCACCAGTAAAATGTAAATTTATTTGTTCCATTGGAACAACTTGAGAATAACCACCGCCTGCTGCACCACCTTTCATACCAAAAGAAGGACCAAGACTTGGCTCTCTCAAACAAACTATCGATTTTTTTCCAATTTTATTTAAACCATCACTTAAACCAACAGATACTGTAGTCTTACCTTCACCCGCTGGAGTTGGAGTTATTGCGGTTACTAAAATTAAGTGACCATCTTTTTTACTTTTTATAGTTTCAAGGTATTTTAAATTGATTTTTGCAATATGACGTCCCATAGGACTGTAAGCTTTATTTGTGTCTGGTACTTTAATTTTAGCTAAAATATCCTTAATAGGACGCATTTTCGCTTTTCTAGCTATCTCAATATCAGATTTAACTGCGCCCATTTTCAATCTTATTAAAGTTTGTAATTATGGTTGAGATTTCTATACTTTATTATTTAATTTTTAAAGAAATAAATTACACTTAACAAAATATAATATGCAAAAATATTCTGTTTTCAGCCTTATAAAAAATGCTTTCAAAGGCCATAAAGATTGGGAAGTAGCTTGGAAAGATCCAACCCCAAAGGCTGAGTATGACGTTATAATTATAGGTGGTGGTGGCCATGGTTTGGCTACTGCTTACTATCTTGCTAAAGAACACAATATTAGAAATGTCGCCATCGTTGAAAAAGGATGGATAGGAGGAGGAAATGTTGGGAGAAATACAACAATTCTTAGATCAAATTATATGCACGATGAGAATGGCATGTTCTATGAAAAAGGTATGGATTTATGGAAAAGTATGAGTCAGGATCTAAATTTTAATGTGATGTATTCTCCAAGAGGAATAATTAATCTTGCTCACTCAGATGCACAAATGAATGCTTATGCAAGAAGAGGAAATTCTATGAAATTAAATGGAATTGATGCTGTGCTTTTAGGAAGAGAAGAAGTAAAAAAATTAGTTCCAGTGTTAGATTTTTCTGAAAATGTAAGATTTCCAATTTTTGGTGCTTTAATGCAACCAAGTGGAGGAACTGCTAGACATGATGCTGTTGCTTGGGGTTATGCACGACAAGCAGACTCAATGGGTGTAGATATTATTCAACACTGTGAAGTAAATGGATTTGATGTGGTTAATGGAAAAATAAAAGGAATTAAAACATCAAGAGGAAATATTAAAGCAAAAAAAATAGGATTATGTGTGGCAGGAAGCACATCAATTCTTGCTGAAATGTTAAACATAAAGTTACCAATAGAAACTCACTTGTTACAAGCATGTGTTTCAGAACCAATTAAACCAATATTAGATCATGTTGTTACTTTTGGTGCTGGACATTTCTATTGTAGCCAATCAGACAAAGGAGAAATGGTAATGGGGGGAGATTTGGATGGATACAATAGTTATGCTCAAAGGGGCAATCTACCGACTTTACAACATGTTTTAACTGAAGGAATCGCAATGCTTCCATTTCTAAGTAAACTTAAAATGTTAAGAACTTGGGGAGGTATCATGGATATGTCAATGGATGGTTCTCCAATAATAGATAAAACTCATATTGAAGGTTTATATTTAAATTGTGGTTGGTGTTACGGAGGTTTTAAAGCAACACCTGTGTCTGGTTGGACTTTTGCTCACACAATAGCCCAAGATAGAGTTCATGAATTAAATTCTGGATTTAGTTTAAATAGATTTAATACTGGTCATTTAATTGATGAAAAAGGCCTTGGTACAAAAACTTGGATTTCATAAATGCTACATATTAAATGTCCACATTGCGGATTAAGATCACAAAATGAATTTTCATATGGTGGAGATGGAACAGTTAAAAGACCTGAGTTAAATAAAGAAGTGCCAGATAAGGAGTGGGATACTTTTGTATATTTAAGAAAAAGTCCAAGAGGAAAACATGTAGAGCTTTGGCATCATATTTCAGGATGTAGACAATGGATTAAAGTCGAAAGAGATACAGCAACACACGAAATTTTTAAAACATCAAAGGCTAATGAAGATATTTAGTTATGTCACAAGAATTTAGATTAGATAAAATAGGTTTAATTAATAGAAATAAAAAAATTTCTTTTAAATTTAATGGAAAAAAATATTTTGGTTATGAGGGAGATACACTTGCTTCTGCATTAATTGCAAATGGTGTTCATCTTATTGGAAGAAGTTTTAAGTATCATAGACCAAGAGGTTTTTTTGGAGCAGGAGTTGATGAACCCTATGCCATAGTTCAGTTATATAGAAATAACGAAACAGAGCCAAATGTTAGAGCAACTGAACAGGAACTTTTTGAAGGATTAGAAGCAAAAAGTGTAAATTGTTGGCCAAGTGTAAATTTTGATATTGGAGCAATAAATAATTTTTTAAACAAATTTTTCCCAGCAGGCTTCTATTACAAAACGTTTATGTGGCCCAAGAGCTTTTGGTACAAAATTTATGAGCCATTTATTAGAAAGGCAGCTGGATTTGGAGTTGCATCTACAAAACATGACAATGAAAGATATGAACATAAATATGAATATTGCGACCTATTAATTACAGGCTCAGGTCCTTCTGGTTTAGCAAGCGCATACTCTTCAGCAAAAAATGGCGCAAGAGTAATTTTAGCTGAAGATAAACCAAGATTTGGTGGAAGTTTGTTAACTAGTGAAGTGAACATTGGAAATCAAAATGGAAAAGATTGGGCAGACAAAATAATAGGTGAGCTTAAAGAAATGCCTAATGTGATAGTTAAAAATAGAGCTCAAGTTTTTGGTTACTATGATCACAATATGCTTGTCATGTCAGAAAGATTAAGTGATCATTTACCAAAATCAAAAAAATATACCCCAAAACAAAGACTTTGGTACATTAGAGCAAAAGAAGTAATAATTTCATCAGGGTCAATAGAAAGACCAATTGTTTTTGGAAATAACGATACACCTGGAGTAGTTTTAGCGTCTGCAGCTAAGGAATATTTAAAAGTTTATGGAGTTTTAGTTGGTAAAAAACCATTAATATTCACAAACAATGATAGTGCGTATGAAACTGCGATTGAATTTAAAAAAAATAATATTAATCCAATAATATTAGACACAAGAAAAAATCCAGATTCTGAAGTAATTAGTGAAGCAAAAAATATGGGTATTGAAATAAAATTTTCTCATGTGGTAGTTGCAGCGAAAGGTTATAAAAAAGTAAACTCTGCTGAGATAGCAAATATTTCAGAAGATAAAAAAGACTTAGGTAAAATCGAAAATATTACTTGTGACTGTATATGTGTCTCAGGATTTTGGACTCCAACAATACATTTAACTTCTCAATCAGGTAATAAAACCAAATTTAATGAAGAAATAGATGCTTTTGTTCCAGGTAAATCAAAACAAAATGAAACAACAGTTGGTTCTGCTAATGGGATATTTTCTTTAGAAAAAACTCTAACAACAGCCTTTGAAAAAGGTCACGAAATATCAAAAAAAATAACAAATAAAGATAATAAAATTTCAGTTCCCAAAGTTTCTGAAAAAAATTTCACACAGCATGATAAATTTTGGTGTGTTCCGCTTCCAAAAGAAAAAAATTATAAAAGATTTTTAGATTTTCAAAATGACGTATCAGTTTCTGATGTAGAGCTTGCTCTTAGAGAAGGATACAGATCAATAGAACATGTGAAAAGATATACAACATTAGGAATGGCAACTGACCAAGGAAAAACAAGCAATCTTAATGGACTGCAACTTGTTTCAAGTATTGAAAATAAAATAGTTCCTTCTGTAGGACATACAACATTTAGACCACCTTTCACTCCGGTTTCTATAGGTGCAATTGTTGGAAGAGAGATTGGTAAACATTCTAAACCAACAAGAAAATCACCAATGCATTCATGGCACGAAAAACATAACGCTGTTTTTGTTGATGCTGGTATTTGGTTAAGACCAAGATATTATAAACAGGGCAATGAAGGTTTGTTTGAAGCTTCAAAAAGAGAAGCTGAAAATGTAAGAAAAAATGTTGGAGTGTGTGATGTGACTACATTGGGAAAAATTGATGTAAAAGGTCCTGATGCAGCGGAATTTTTAAATAGAGTTTATACAAATGCTTGGCTGAAGTTACCCGTTGGAAAAGCAAGATACGGAGTTATGCTAAGAGAAGATGGAATAGTAATGGATGATGGAACAACAACAAGAATTTCAGAATATCACTACCACATGACCACTACTACTGCGCAAGCTGCAAATGTTTTATCTCACTTGGAATATTATTTACAAATAGTTTGGCCAGAATTAAATGTAAATGTTGTGTCAACTACTGAACAATGGGCTGGAGCAGCTATTGCTGGACCAAAATCAAGAAATTTATTACAAAAATTATTTCCTGATACAGATGTTTCGAAGGAAGGTTTACCATTTATGGGATATTTAGAAAGCAATCTATTTGGTATTCCAGCAAGAATTTTTAGAATTTCGTTTTCGGGAGAACTTGCTTATGAAGTAAATGTTGAGTCTGACAACGGCAATTTTATGTGGGAAAAAATAATTGAAATAGGTAAAGAATTTGCAATTCAACCATACGGAACTGAAGCTTTATCAACATTAAGAATAGAAATGGGACATGTTGCTGGATCAGAATTAGACGGCAGAACAATTCCCTATGATAATGGTTTAGATGGATTAGTTAGTAAAAAGAAAGATTTTATTGGGAAAAGATCTTTAAATAGAAAAGCATTTATAGCACAAGATAGACAAAAAGTAGTTGGTGTAGTTCCACTTGATAAAAAAACAAGTATTCCAGAAGGATCTCATTTAGTAAAAGATGCAAATGCAAAACTACCAAATCCAAAACTAGGTCATATTTCTGCTTCATGTTGGAGTGTTGAATATAATAACCCATTTTCACTTGCTATTCTTAAGGATGGAAAAAATATGATAGGAAAAAAATTATTTGCTTTATGTCCAGTAAAAAATAAATCAATACCAGTAGAAATTGTTTCATCACATTATGTGGATCCAAAAGGAGAAAGAGTAAGATCATGACATCATTATCTGCATTAGAAAATATTCACAAAAAAGGACTTTTTGGAGAGCATGAATCTAAAGAACAAAAAGATTTAATTAAGATTTCTGAAATAAATAATTTATTAATAGTTCAAGTAGTCCAATATAAAAAATCAAATGTTTCTTTAAAAGATATAAAGATTGACGGACTTAATTTAAGTAGCGAAGCACTAAAAGTAACTAGTAATAAAGATACAAGAATTTTATGGACTGGACCTAATAACTGGTTATTAGTCTCAGAAAAAAAGGAAATTTTAAAAAATATTAAAAATGATTTTAAAGATAGTGATTTTGCTGTTACCGATTTATCACATTCAAGGGCAATAATTCAATTAGAGGGAAAAAATTCAATAGAAGTATTAAAAAAAGGATGTCCATTCAATTTTAACGAAATTGAGAAAAATATTTGTATAAATTCTGTGTTTAATGGAATTACAATCACAATAGATATGATTGAAGATAACTCAATAAAAATAAGACTTTTCGCACTTAGAAGTTTTGGAGAGTCTTTATATCACTCGGTAACTGATGCTTGTTTAGAGTTTGGTTATAAAAATATTTAGTTGATTCATTAAATTCAAGTATAGGTTTAATTAATAAAACTGTTAGTAAATTAAATTACATTATTGTTTTCAAATTTAATTAGTTGTACCAAAATATCGGAGCGAATCTTTGAAAATTAAAAAATTATTTTTTATGTTATTTGGTTTAACAACTTTAAATGGTTGTATTGAAACTACTGCATTTTTAGGACCAGCTATATCTGTAGGAACTACAGGAAATGTTTATCAAGCTAGTTTATCTTACTCAACTAATAAAATTATACACAGTGCAACGGGAAAAACGCCCATAGAACATGTCACCAATTTTTTTGATCCTAATGATGAGTTTGATGGAAACTTGAACCTTATTGTTGCAGATAATATTAACGACGTTAAAGAATCTTTAAAAATAAAAAAAGAAAATTTACTACCTTCTAAAACTGAAAAAAAATCTGAGAAAGTGGTAAATTTAAACATAGAAGATCAATTCATACTTTTTTAATTAATAAAGTAGAACTAATTATCAATAGTTAAATTCATATACACTGAGTTAATATCTTCTTTGTAGTGAGCAAAGGGTTTACAAACTTTAAATCCACACAAAACAAATAATTTTCGAGCAGGCTTAAAGAATTCGCCAGCACCAGTTTCTAAGCTTATTTTTTTTATACTTAGTTTTTTAGCCTCATCTATAAGATGTTTGATTATTTTAATACCGTTTCCTTTTTTTCTAAATTTTTCAACTAATCTTATCGATTTAAATTCACCATGTTCCTTATTTAGAAATTTTAAAGCTCCACATCCAATTAACTCATCATTTTCCCATAAACTCCAAAATTTTATTGATGAGTCTTTAAGACCTTTTATGTCTAGAACATGTGCACTTCCTTCGGGAGAAACTGACCTTAATTCGATAAAATGTTTTTTTAATAATTCATCTACTTCAGGGTTATCAAAATTTCCTTCTATAGATTTCATTTTAATATTTTTGTTAGTGGTTCTATTTGTCCAATTTTAAAAATAATTACATCATCTGGATGGTAACCATACTGGTTAGAGGAATTTTTGAACCTTATTCCAGGTTCCATGATGGGTTCTAAAGATAAAACAACTGTTCCCCAATGCATTCCTAAAACTTTTCTACTTTTTAAATCTTGTCCTATATTAAGAGCTTCCTCAGGATTGGTATGGTAAATTGATTTATCTTTTTTAGGAGCCATAGGATAAAAATTATAAGCTCCAATATTTATAAAAGTTAAATCAATAGGTCCATATTTTTCGCCAAGTTCCTTATAAATTCCCCCATAACCAGTGTCACAAGCAAAGAAAAATTTTTTATCCTTGTATTCAATTAAAAAGCTACCCCACAAAGTTTTGTTGGTATCCCAAAGACTTCTTTTTGACCAGTGTACTGCTGGAACAAATGTTATTTTGATATCATTTATTTTTATTTCGTCATACCAATCTAGCTCTGTGACGTCATTAAAACCATTTTTTGTAAAATATTTTCCAAGTTTTAAGGCAGTGGCAACTTTAGCTTTTTTGTATGGGAATCTTTGAATTGTTCTAGTGCTTAAATGATCATAGTGGTTATGAGTTAAAAGAAATAAATCAATTTTTGGTAATTCATCCAAATTTATTGCTGGATCAACAAATCTTTTGGGACCGAATGTTAAAGGTCCCATATTTTTTTCAAAAACTGGATCAGTGATAATAGTTGTATTTCCCAACTTTATTAAAAATGTTGCATGGCCAATCCAGAATATGTAATCGTTATTTTGATTGTCTTCTAATGATTTAAGTACTTTATTTTTTTCTATGACGTGGTCTTTTGGAATATTCATATCCAGCTTCTTTTTTTCTTTATTAAATATTTTATAGCTCCAATTAAACTTCATATCTCTCATTGGAGATCCCTCAGGATTTCTAAAGGTCCCATCTGATAAATGATGATAAGGTTTATTTTCCATTGTAAATAATGGAGCTTTATAAACAAAAAATATTATAAAAAAAATTATAAATTTATTTTTTTTTT
>Ga0208277_1001154_pt1 | contig 15462 bp, 14 predicted proteins | sample ETNtaG_5_FD_185782 | JGI IMG/M metagenome (GOLD analysis project Ga0208277, IMG submission 185782) | Marine microbial and viral communities from oxygen minimum zone, Eastern Pacific Ocean - ETNP201406SV205 (SPAdes) (version 2) | ecosystem: Environmental > Aquatic > Marine > Oceanic ...
TTCCATTGAATCAACTGCAGGACCAGCAATACTCGCTCTCATTGATAGAGGCACGTGTGCTGCTATAGGGAGATCATATATTGATGCCGCTTCGGATAATGCATTAAATATCTCAGGTGAAACCATCTCATAAATCTTTATAAAATTAACACCTGCATCATTTAATTCTGTCACCTTATTTTTGGCCATTGAGATTGTTGAGTTCTCTGTTCCAATTTCTGGAACTAGATCCCCATCGTATACTACAAACTTGCCATCCAAGAGGGGCCCACTAAAATATACCCTAGGGGAAATCGCGTTTGGAGCACGCATTTTTTTTATCACGGGCTCCATTTTTTCCATTAATCCGCCTGTATCTCTTACGCTTGTGATGCCGTGCGCTAAGAATAACTTCGGCATTGATTCCGTAAATGCATCATCGTAAGTTAGATGAACATGCATATCCCATAATCCCGGTATTAAAAACTTATCTTTTCCATCAATAATTTCAGAAACGCTCGGGAGATTATCAGCCGATGAACTTACAGATACAATTTGGTCATTTTGAAAAAGCACAGTTTGATTTTTATGAAGCCCTGTCTCTGGGTGGATAACAGAAACATTTGTAATAGCTGTAGCTTCTCTAAAATTATCATTTGAACAACCGAAGAGAGGCATAAAAACAACTAAAACCAAGCTAATGTAGAAATTTTTCATCTAAATAATCCTTTTTTATATAAGATTTATATTTTTACACTATATCATTCAAAATAAATTTATAAGTTTTTAATTATTTTTATTGACTCAAAATAAAACAATCGGCATCCTATTTTTCTTATAAAAACTACCCAAAAAATAGAGGGAAACTCCATGTCAAATGAAAAATTCAGCCCCTATATCAGCATCGGCTCACGTGTCAGAAAATCCCCCTACTTTGACTCTACAAAGAGATGCGGCGCTAAAGCTTTTTCTATTTACAATCACATGTATATGCCTACCCTTTATACCAGTGTTGTTGATGAGTATTGGAGCATGGTAAATGATGTTGTAATGATTGATGTGGGTGTCGAGAGACAGATTGAAATCAAAGGTCCAGACGCACATAAATTAGTTCAATTTATTACTCCAAGAGATGTCTCTATTTGCGACAAAGGAAAATGTTATTACATACTTCTTACTGGTGAGGACGGTGGAATTATTAATGATGCTGTATTGCTGAGATTAGCAGAAGATCAATTTTGGGTTTCTCCTGGTGATGGAGATGTCCTTCTTTGGATTGAAGGAGTCGCTGTTAATTCTGGAATGGATGTTGAGGTTTTTGAGCCTGATGTATCACCATTACAAATGGGTGGCCCAAAATCACCACATGTAATGAGAGAGCTATTTGGTGACTTAGCTATAGATCTTGGATACTACAGAGCTGAACAAACAGAAGTTAATGGAATTCCGCTCGTGCTTGGAAGGACAGGCTGGAGCGGTGAAATTAGCTATGAGTTATATCTTCAAGATGGCTCTAGAGGAAATGAATTATGGGAGCTCGTCGAAAAAGCGGGTGAAAAATACAATATTAAACCTGCAGCACCACAACTCATCAGAAGCATTGAAGGAGAATTACTTTCATATGCCTCAGACATAAGTCGTCAAGACAACCCTTATACAATTGATATGGGAAGATTGGTTCATCTTGATAGAGAGGATGATTTTATTGGTAAAGAGGCGCTCATAAAAATAAACAATGAGGGCGTTAAAAGAAAATTAGTCGGCATAGAGATTGAAGGTGATGAAATTAATGCTCCACCTGAACATTTATGGCCCGTCATTGATTCGAATAATAAAATTGGACATGTAACAAGATGTATTTTTTCGCCAAGGCTAAAAAAGAATATAGGCTTTGCTAATGTACCAGTGGATTACTCAGATATCGGAACAAATTTCGAAATTAGCTCACCTAAGGGAATGCTTAAAGCAAACGTTTGCAAAAAACCCTGGTTCCCAGCAGAAATTAAGATATCTCTAGACTAGTTAAACAAAGCTAGTTTCGAAGAGGTTTTCCATAACTTAACATATGATTAATACGACTTTTTGTTTGATCGGTTCTCGCTAATTTCAAAAAAGCGTGCCTCTCCAAACCAAATAAATCATCTTCGCTCATAGAAGTTCCCGCCTCGATGTCTCCTCCGGTAACTATCATTGCAATTTGGGTGCCCGTTGTTACGTCATGCGGAGTTAAATATCCTTTTTTGTGAGTTTTATCTAGCCACTCTTGCATTTCCTTCCAAACTTCTCGGCCTGGCATTATAAAATTATCACGATAAGTCGGACTATACTTTTCTGACGTTTGAATGGTCAAATCAATTGCACTATCAAGTAATCGATCCCTATTCATTACAAATGTATCTAGGTTCTCTCTATACATCGCTAACTCTTTACCTTGCATTGGTGATTGGGCTGTTTTTCCATAACCTATATTCATAAATGTCGCCCATGCTGCTTCTGTCTCATTGTTTTTAACATCCCGCCATCGATATAGCATTTCTTTCACTCCGCCCCCGCCAGGTACAACACCGACTAATGATTCTACTAGCCCTGTAACTGAATTTGCATGAAATACGGCCCTATCGGTATGTAAAACAACCTCAAATCCACCGCCGATTGAAAGTCCCGCTGGAGCTGATATAACTGGGATATTTGAATACTTCATTTTTTTCATGGTTTTTTGAAAATGACTAAGAAATCCATCCAATCCTTCCCAATCTTTTTCCTGAATAAAAGCGGCAATACATTCAAGATTGACGCCGCATGAAAAATGGCTTGAATCATTGTGTACAATCAAACCACGAAAATTTTCTTCTGCGTGATCTATGGCGTCACTTAGTAAGTTCATGGACTCGCCATCCAAGGCATTTGCCTTACTGTGAAATTCAACCATACCAACCTTGTTGTCCACTTTAAAATAACTGGCAACTTTGTTAGACAGGATTGGTTGCTTGGTTCTTCTTTCTTCAGTGAATCTTCGGATGCCTTTTTCTCTTGAAATCTTCTTGTATTCTCCTGAGAACTGTAGATACTCAAGGCCAGTTTTTGGTGTGATATAAAAGGATTTTCCTAAAGCAACCTTTAAAATCTCCGGCACCCTTCTTCTCTCTTTTTCTAGTCTGGCAACAAAATTATCCACACCAATTGAATCAATCATCTCAAATGGACCTTGCAACCAGTTGTAACCAAGTTTCATGGCATCATCAATTGCAACCAATGAATCATTAACATCAGGTACCAAATCTGCCGCATAGCATAAAGTATTTGATAGAACCTCCCATGCATAACGACCGTATTTGGTTTCGTCAGCTAGAAGGATTGTAAAATCGTTTTGTTGCTCTGCGTCAATTGCAATTTGAGGTTTAGTATAATCAAAATTCCGATATTCAAAATCACTAAAATTGAGAGTTTCTTTAGTGGTGCTGTCTTCCGGATCTTTAAATCGATAAAATCCGCCTTGCAATGATTTGTTTCCGAGTAATCCTAGATCCATCATTTTTTTCATAGAAGGGATCTCATCAGACACGTCATGAAAAACATCATCCTCTGGAAGAATATTAATTAAGCTCTTTGCAACATCACTCATCAAATCAATACCAATTAGGTCGTAAAGACCAAAAACCCCTGTTTTTGGTATTCCCATTGGCCTTCCAAATATTGCATCTGCTTCCTCTGGTTGAAGCTTCATCTCAAAAGCCTTGTGTAGAGCAGTTTGTATTGCAAAAACTCCCACGCGATTACCTAGAAATCCTGGCGTATCATTACAGACAACTATGCCTTTTCCCATTTCTTTTTCATTAAATGTCGATAGACAATCTATGACTTCAGGCTTGGTTGTCTCTCCTTTTACAATTTCTAAAAGCTGCATATAACGAACTGGATTAAAATAATGAGTTATAGCAAATTCTTGCTTAAATTCATCTGACATATCTTCCACCAGCAATGAAATTGGAATCGTTGATGTATTAGATGAAACGATTGATCCTTTTCTCCTAACCTTATCGATCGTTTTATACAGCTCTTTTTTAATTTCAAGTCTTTCTACTACTGCCTCTGCGATCCAATCAGATTCTGATATTTTTTGTATATCGTCTTCTATATTTCCAATAGTAATTTTTTTCAGTATATCTTTATGAAGTAATCCTGGTTGCTGCTCATCCATTAAACGCTCAATAGCTCTTTCACAAACAGAATTGCGGTTGCCTTTACTACTTGGCAAGTCTAACAAAAGAACATCAACCCCAGCATTAGCAAGTTGTCCAGCTATTCCAAGACCCATTGTTCCTGCGCCTATCACAGACGCCTTATTTATTTGATACATATTATTTACCAGTTGGATTTTTTGAAAAAATAAAAGTTTTAAGTAAATCTCTACACTTATTCGGTGATTCAAGGGGGAGCATATGACCACTTTCTTTTATTATCGTCAACTCTCTTGATGGAGGTAATGCCTCAGCTAATGCCATACTGGATTTTTTTGGTGCCATTAAATCTTGGCCGGCCAATATTAATTGGCATGAAGCTTTAATCTTTCCAGCAGCATCTTTACCAGCTTTATAGTTATTGCATGCAACTAAATCCTTATATAACTCATCGGGATTGCCTCCCATAACTTTATAACCACCAATTAACATAGAGTTGCCTGGAATAGTTCCTTGATAAAGATGACCTGCTTCACCGAAGCCCCATGAAATCATCTTATTCAAAGCAGTCTTAGGTTCATTTTTTGCTGAATCTAAAAGAAATGAATTAACAGGTGTTTCATATCCGCTGGCAATTAAAGATACGCTATTTATTTCATCTGGGTATCGAGACGCTAATTCTATTGAAACAAGACAGCCTTGGGAATGACCTACCACTGAGATATTTTTAGCGCCAATTTCAGAAGTTACCTCATTAACCCAGTCTGCCATTTCTTCGATGCTTTCTAGTGATGGACCATCAGAATTAGTATGGCCCGGCATATCTATACAAAGAACTGAATAACCCCTGAAAGCAAAAAACCTTGAATGTAACCCCCAAAATGTATGATCTAAGCCACTGCCATGTATGAATAGTACAGATGGTTTTTTGGGATCAAATTGTTTGCCTCCGGTCGATGCAAAAACTTTTTTTTGATTGAGCTCTATATACATTAGCTGTGTTTCTTTGCGGCACGAAAGCCTTTATTGAAATCATCTTGAATATCTGCAACATTTTCAATGCCAACAGAGATTCTTATCATATCTTCAGTAATTCCGGCTGCAACAAGAGCATCTGCATCAATTCGAGAATGTGTCGTTGTAGCAGGATGAATAATCAGTGTTTTTGCGTCTCCAACATTTGCCAAATGCGAAGCAAGTTTTACATTCTCTATAAATGCTTTACCCGCTTCTCTTCCACCTTTAACTCCAAACGTAATTATTGATCCAGCACCTTTTGGCATATATTTTTTAGCTAAAGCATTGCTGTCATGATCTGGCATATCGGGATGATTTACCCAGGAAACTTGATCATGATTGCTTAGATATTTAAGTAATTCTCTTGTATTAGATATGTGTCGATCCATTCTAAGTGAGAGAGTCTCGATTCCTTGCAACAAAAGAAATGCATTCATTGGGCTCATAGACGGTCCAATATCTCGCATAGCTTCTGCTCTAATTCTTGTGGCAAAGGCGCTAGGCCCAAACTCTTCCCAAAAATTTATTCCCGTAAAAGGTGCATAAGGTTCAGTTAAGGTCGGGAATTTGTCATCTTTGCCCCAATCGAAATTACCTCCATCTACAACAACTCCTCCGATTGAGGTTCCATGACCACCCATCCATTTTGTTAATGAATGAACAATGATATTTGCCCCATATTCAAAACAACGACAAAGATACGGTGTATTGAAAGTACCATCTATCATAAGTGGCAAATGATATTTGCTGCAAATCTTTGAAACAGCCTCTATGTCCATAACAGACAAACCAGGATTTCCAATTAGTTCGCCAAAAATTATCTTGGTATTTTCCTGAATGGCTGATTCAATTTGTTTAACATCCGTTGGGTCAACGAATGTGGCAGTTATTCCAAATCTTGGTAATGTGTTTTTCAAAAGACTGATATTGCCTCCATACATATTTGCTGACGCAACTACGTGGTCTCCCTGGCTAACAAGAGCTGTAAGCGCACAAAATACGGCACTCATCCCTGAAGCAACACAAACAGATGCAGATCCACCTTCCAGCGCAGCAACACGTTGCTCTAAAACACCGACTGTTGGATTTGATATGCGGTTATAGACATGGCCGCCTCTCTCAAGATTGAATAATGACGAAGCAGTATCAGTATCAGTGAATACATATGATGTTGTCTGGTGAATAGGTTGTGCTCTGGAACCAAACTCAGAATCCAGCGTTTGCCCTGCATGTAGACTCAGGGTATCGAATGAAAGAAAATCAGACATAATTAAATTTTATTAGTTATTATTCTACCTATGATAAATCACAGTTTTTAAATTCGCTACTTTATCGTATCCAACGGATTCTCTGGATCTACCCCATCCATATATTGCTTCAATCGATCATGGCTAGTCAGACTATAAACGAGACCCAACCAATTATTAAAAATTGCTTTGCCTGTGTCACCCCATGTATTGTCAACAGTAACTTTAAGTTCTTCTTCTGGAAATTCCATTAATTCTTCTTTCTTTTCTTTTGAGTTTATTAATTGATATATATATGAATTTGCAATTTTCTTTGCTGATTCTGAGAAATAATTTTTCGGAAAAGGAGGTGGTTCATTTATTTCGTTATTTTTGAACCTGTTTACTTCACGTTTATACTCTTTCAATAGGCTGTTGAAATCATATTCTGGGTGTCCCTGAAAATATACAGCACGAATTTGATCTGGGCTCACAGCCATGTGGACGCCAGCGGTTTCGCTTTCTGCCAATACAGTTAGACCGGCTGCTTCAAATTGTTGCTTTGTTATCTCATTATGTCGGGAATGCGGGACATCAAAGCGTGTATTAATATTTCTCATTATTGGGTGATTTGGTAAAATTGAACGATGACTATATACACCCCACCTTTTTTGTTTCAAAGGTAATCGATCAATATCATACAATTGTTTTACGATGGCATGAGTTGCTAAGCAAGAGCATAGAGTAGAAGCAACATTTTGTTGAGCCCATTGCATAACTTTTGTTAATGGTTTCCAAAATGGCTCTTCTGTTAAATGGGGTTGCTGAATATTTGCTCCTGTTACAATCATCGCATCCAGGCCTTGTTTTTGCAGATATTCAAATGAGAAATAATGTTCTTTTATATGTTTTTTCGCGTCTTCACCACGAGCTAATTCTGGAAGAGTAAATGGATAAACATAAAATTGAGCAATTTGATTACAATTACCTACGAGACTAATGAATTGATTCTCGGTAGCTGACAAAGCAGCATCAGGCATCATATTCAGTAAGCCTATATGTAGCTCTCGAATATCTTGCCTCGTAGCTCTTTTTTGGCTCAGTATGGTATGTCCCTCATTGGCAAGACGAGAAAATGCGGGTAAATCATTATGTGCTACTAAAGGCATATTGTTTATCTAAATAAAATTATTTAAAGAAGATGATATATGTTATATCAGCTTCTATTAAACAGTAAAATCTAGGATATTCTATGACTTTGAATATTATATTATCTAAAGCCAGCTATTATTATTTACCTTTTAGCTTTTGTGCCGCTCGGTATCTAGCATTTGCCTCAGCGAGTTCTAATTGAGCGCGCTTAAGATCCGTTTCTTCAGATGCTCCTTCTAATGCTTTCTCTGCCTGTTTTTGCGCTTTTTTAGCAGCGGCTTCATCAAGTTCGTCACCTCTAAGAGCTGTATCGGCTAGAACAGTTACAAGATGGGGTTGTACCTCCAGCATCCCTCCAGTTACATAAAAAAAATGCTCTTTTCCATCAACGTCTTCTACTCTAACTTCGCCAGGCTTGAGTGAGGTTAATAGAGGGGCATGCCTAGGGGCTATGCCCACTTCACCCATTTGAGCTGGAGCATAAACCATATTTGCATCGCCTGAGTGTATTTCACCCTCAGCAGAAACAATGTCGATTTTAATGGTTTTCATTCTTTCGACCTCTTCTTAAGTCGTTTTTGCTTTTTCTACTGCTTCTTCTATCGATCCAACCATATAGAATGCTTGTTCGGGCAAATCATCATAATCGCCATTTACTATGCCATTAAATCCTCTGATTGTTTCTGAAAGCTGGACATATTTTCCTGGAGCACCTGTAAATGTTTCAGCGACAAAGAATGGCTGAGAGAAAAATCGTATAATTTTCCTGGCACGAGTAACACTCAGTTTGTCATCTTCAGATAATTCATCCATACCAAGAATGGCAATAATATCTTGTAGCTCCTTATACCTCTGAAGAACACCTTGCACGCGTCTAGCACAATCATAATGTTCTTGGCCAATCACATTTGGATCTAGTAATCTACTCGTTGAATCTAATGGATCAACAGCTGGATATATACCAAGTTCAGCAATTTGTCGGGAAAGAACAAGTGTTGCATCCAAGTGAGCGAAAGTGGTCGCTGGAGATGGATCCGTTAAATCATCGGCAGGAACATATACCGCCTGAAATGAAGTTATCGAACCAGTTTTTGTTGATGTAATTCTTTCTTGTAACACGCCCATTTCTTCTGCAAGTGTCGGTTGATAACCAACCGCAGATGGCATACGTCCCAATAGAGCAGAAACTTCGGTTCCAGCAAGCGTATATCTATAAATGTTATCAATAAACATTAAAACATCTCTTCCCTCATCCCTAAACGCTTCTGCCATGGTCAATCCGGTTAACGCTACTCTTAATCTATTACCTGGAGGCTCATTCATCTGACCGTACACAAGGGATACTTTGTCTATAACATTAGATTCTGTCATTTCATGATAAAAATCATTTCCTTCTCTGGTTCTTTCACCAACCCCTGCAAATACTGAATATCCAGAATGTTCCGCAGCAATATTTCGAATTAACTCCATTAGAGTTACGGTTTTACCAACACCAGCACCACCAAAGAGTCCAACTTTACCGCCTTTTGCGATCGGCATAATTAAATCGATTACTTTAATCCCAGTTTCAAGCACTTCTGTCGAAGATGCTTGTTCTTCATACGTCGGAGGAGTTCTATGAATTGGCATATTCAACTCGGCACCAATATCGCCTTTATTGTCAATGGGGGTTCCTAGCACGTCCATTATCCTGCCGAGGGTTTTTTCACCGACAGGAACTGATATGGGCTGACCTGTATTACTGACAGCCATGCCTCGCTTCAGACCTTCACTTGATCCCATTGCAATGGTTCTGACTACACCATCTCCAAGTTGTTGTTGTACTTCAAGAGTTAAATCAGCATCATCAATTGTTAATGCATCATAAATTTTTGGTATTTCGCTGCTTGGAAATTCAACATCCACGACAGCTCCGATAATTTGCACAGTAGTTCCGGTGCTCATATTATTTCCTCATTTCCTTTTGTGACAACCAAATGTCATCATCATTAAATTAAAAATTTTTATCCTGAAACAGCAGCTGCCCCACCTACTATTTCTGAAATTTCTTGGGTAATAGCTGCTTGTCTAGCTTTGTTATAAATAAGTTGCAATTTATCTATTATTTCTCCAGCGTTATCTGTAGCAGACTTCATTGCGACCATTTTGGCCGCCATTTCACAAGCAAAGTTTTCTGTTGCACCTCTATAAACTTGTGATTCGATGTAGCGCATAAGAACGCCATCAAGCAAATCAATTGCATCAGGCTCGTAAATATAATCCCAATGTGCTTGTAAAGATTCATCATTCTCATCAATTGAACTAACTGGAAGAAGAGTCTTCATGTCCGGTTTTTGACTCATGGTGCTTACGAACTCATTGTGTGCAATTAATAATCGATCAATTTTTTCTTCATTGTAAGCATCGAGCATAATTTTTATTGCGCCGATTAAATCGCTAACCTTTGGGCGATCACCTAAATGTGTTGTTGTTGCCAAAACGTTTCCACCGAGTCTCTTAAAAAATTGAACCGCTTTTGCACCGACAAGAACAAGATCTACTTCAATATTATCTTTTTTATATTCTGCAATATCAGAAATGACTCGCTTGAATAAGTTGACATTTAACCCGCCACATAATCCTCTATCAGTAGATACAACAATAATACCAACCCTTTTTATGTCTCTTTCGCTTAAAAATGGATGCTTATAATCTGGATTGGCTGAACCTAGGTGTCCAATCACACGTCTGATCCTATCAGCATATGGTTTAGCCGCATTCATCTGATCCTGCGCTTTTCTTATTTTGCTGGCGGCAACCATTTCCATAGCGCTGGTAATCTTCTGCATGTTCTTCACGCTTCGGATTTTATTTAATATTTCTTTATCGCCTGCCAATTTAGTTACCTATCAATTTAAAATAAAAATTTTGAGTTCTTTAATAAGCGCCATTTTTAGAAAAATCTTCACAAATTTTTCTCAATGAGGCTTCGATATCATCATTGAAATCACCTGTTTCATTTATTTTTTCTAAAAGCTTACTTGATTTTGTTTTTGCAAAGTCATGCAACGCACTCTCGTAGTCACCAATTTTTGTTACATCAACATCATCTAAAAACCCTTCATTAACTGCAAATAGTGATAATGCCATCTCAGAAACAGAGAGAGGTGAATATTGTTTTTGTTTCATAAGTTCAGTCGCTCTTTGTCCGCGCTCAAGTTGTTTTCTTGTGGCTTCATCTAGATCCGATGCAAATTGAGCAAATGCGGCTAATTCTCTATATTGGGCCAATGCCAATCGAATACCTCCGCCTAGCTTTTTAATAATTTTAGTTTGCGCCGAACCGCCCACACGAGAAACAGATAACCCTGCATTGATGGCCGGCCTTATGCCCGCATTAAAGAGATCGGTTTCTAGAAATATTTGTCCGTCTGTAATTGAAATTACATTAGTTGGTACGAATGCAGATACATCGCCGGCCTGAGTTTCGATAATTGGTAATGCGGTTAGTGATCCTGTTTTCCCTTTTACCTTTCCGCCAGTAATTGATTCAACATGCTCTTCACTTACTCTAGATGCTCTTTCAAGAAGACGAGAATGGAGATAAAAAACATCACCAGGATAAGCCTCTCTGCCTGGCGGTCTTCGTAATAACAACGAAACTTGACGATATGCCCAAGCTTGTTTTGTTAAGTCATCAAATATAATCAATGCGTCCTCACCATTATCCAAAAAGTATTCACCCATCGAGGTCCCTGAATATGGGGCAATATATTGCATGGCGGGAGAGTCTGCTGCTGCAGCTGCAACAACAATTGTGTGCTCCATTGCTCCCTCTTCTTCTAATTTTCTGACCACTCCAGCAATGGAAGATGCTTTTTGACCTATAGCAACATAGATACACTTAATACCGGTTCCTTTTTGGTTGATGATTGCATCTACTGCTACAGCAGTCTTCCCTGTTTGTCTGTCCCCAATGATAAGCTCTCTTTGCCCTCTTCCGATAGGAACCATTGAATCGATCGCTTTCAAGCCTGTTTGAACAGGCTGGTCAACTGATTTTCTGGAAATTACTCCGGGGGCAACTTTTTCAATTGGTGCGCTTAGTTTTGTATCAATTGCTCCTTTCCCATCAATTGGATTGCCCAGCGCATCAACAACTCTACCTAAAAGGGCTTCACCTATTGGTACTTCAAGTATCTTCCCTGTTGTTTTAACAGTATCACCTTCTGAAACATGCTTATACTCACCTAGCACAACAGCGCCGACAGAATCTTGTTCCAGGTTTAAAGCCATGCCATAAGTGTTTTCTGGGAACTCAAGCATCTCACCGTAGCGCGCGTCAGTAAGACCATGTATCCGAACAATACCGTCTGTTACACCAATCACAGTCCCAACATCACGTGCCTCAGCAGTGGTTTCAAAATTTTCTATACGCTCTCTAATCAGTTTGCTGATTTCTGAAGCTTTTAATGACATATCTCTTTCCTTTGTTTAAGAATTAATTACGTTAGAGAGTCCACTGAGGCTTGCTCTTAAAGACCCATCAATAACGACGTCGCCAGTACGAATTACCGCACCACCAACAAGTGTTTCATCGATTTCTGTTTGCAAATAAATATCACTATCAAAACGTTTCTTTAAAACATTTTCTAGTGCTAATTTCTGATCTTCTGATAAAGGAACAGCAGAAGATACTGTTACGTTAACTGAGTTCTCAAGCTCCGATTTTAATGAATTAAAGTGCTCTGAAATTTCTGGGAAAACAGATATTCTTGAATTTTCAATTAGAAGCTTTATTAAATTATTTCCAGAATCATCATTACCAGAAAATATCATTGTTTCGTCTGTTATTTCAGAAAAAAGTTCGCTGATAAATTTTAATTTTTGTTCTGGCGACAAAGAAGGTTTAGACAGAAAATCATTCAGATGGCTGTCCTTAAATATTACTTTTGCAATCATCAGCCCTTCAGCCCACATCTCCATGGAAGCGGTCTCTTTAGCGATATCAAATATCGCTTGAGCATATGGTCTTGCAATTGTGTTGTTATCAGCCATTTAGTTGTTAATACCGTTAATCATAATCGTTATATTTTTTTCACAAGTGCATCAAGAATATCGGCATGATCTTGCTTATTGATTTCTCTATTTAAAATCTTTTCAGCCGATGCAATTGCAAGCTCGGAGACCTGACCTCTAAGCTCGTCCCTTGCTTTATTTGTTTCTTGCTCAATATCGCTTTTCGCCAGAGATAATTGTTGCTCTCTTTCTGTTTGTCCATCCTGTTTACCATCAGCAACAATTTCGTTAGCCCTTGCGTTTGCTTGATCTAGTATACTTGTTGCTTGCTTACGGGCATCATCAAGTATTTTTTTTGACTCAACATTAGCATTGTCGAGCTTAATTTTACCTTCCTCACCTGCCGCCAAACCGTCTGCAATTTGTGTTTGTCGTTCTTCTATGGCATCCATTAAAGGCGGCCAAATATACTTCATGCAGAACCATACAAAGACAATCATTGCAATTGATTGGCCAATTATTGTCGCATTTAAATCCACTGAGTACTCCTATCTACTTTTTATATAAGTATGGTTAGTTGATTTTCTTAACTAACCGCCTACAGCGTTTTGATATTGTGCAATGAATGGATTGGCAAATGCGAAAAATAACGCAATACCAACACCAATCATGGCAACCGCATCAAGAAGCGCAACTACTAAAAACATTTTAGTTTGTAGCATGGGAGCCAGTTCAGGCTGACGAGCGGCTCCTTCAAGAAAACGGCCACCCAATAAACCCATTCCAATTCCAACGCCAAGAGCACCAAGCCCGATAAGAAGTGCGACAGATATCGCAGTATAACCAATAACAGTTTCCATCATTTTCTCCAGTAAAAAATATTAAACAAAAAAACCTCTTAGTGTTCTTCAGATGCCAGCGTGAGATAAACTACGGTTAACATCATGAAAATAAAAGCCTGAAGCGTTACAATCAAAATATGGAAAACAGCCCATCCAAAATGGAGAGGAAGTTGCCATACTCCCAGCAACGCAATCAGTATAAAAATTAATTCCCCAGCAAACATATTTCCAAATAATCGCAACGATAAGGAAAGTGGTTTTGCGAGCAGGGCAACTGATTCAAGAATAAAATTAAAAGCAATAATAATAGGTGCAGCAACAATACCAGCACCTTTGAAGGATGGCGCTATAGGATGAAGCGTGAGCTCCGCTACAAAACCACCCAATCCTTTGCTTTTTATAGAATAAAAAATAATTAAGATGAAAACAGATATTGACATGCCAAAAGTAATATTCACATCTGTGGTTGGTACGACTTTCATATAATACAGTTGGTCATAGCCAGTGACTGTTCCAAGCATTTTTGATAATTCAGGAATCCAGTCGACCGGAATCAAGTCCATAAGATTCATGAAAAATACCCACACAAAAATAGTCAATGCAAGTGGCGCTATTAATTTGCTTTTTCCATGAAATGTATCCCTGACACTGCTGTCAATAAAGTCGACAACTATCTCAATCAAGGCCTGAAATTTGGTTGGCTTCTCTGGTGATGCTTTCTTTGCGGCACGCCCAAATAGAAAAATAAAGATAAATCCTAGCAGCAGAGACCAAAACATAGAGTCTACATTTACTGCCATTGGATTACCTGCACATTGATTCCAGGCCCATTCACCGTTATCTAATTTACAAATTTGGAGATTCTGCAAGTGATGCTGAATGTATTCTCCAGAGGTTTGAGATCCGTGTCCGCCTTCGGTTGCCATATATTTACTTTCTTGTTGTCACTTTAATCAATATTTTTAAAAAATAATTCCAAGCTTACTGAAAACTGAACGATTATAAAGCTTAAAAAAAGATACAACGCGTCCAGTGGTTTAACCATGTAAAAAACCAACCCAAACAATAAAACAGTTAAAACAATTTTTCCTAATTCACCTATATAGGCAGCTCTTAACAAGCCTTTTGCATCATTCTTTGAAAAAATTAGTCTAGCTCCTAAAAAAAAATTCGGCACCAAACTAATTAAACCGCCAAAAAAAGATGAGTATCCCGCTGTATTATTCACAGTCAACCAAAACAAAAATGTCAAAACAACCGTTGTTGAAACTTGATAAATAAGGATTCTTAAAATCCCCGAATCACTTTGGTTTTGATTGTGCGTAATTGTTTCACGATTCATCTATATATGCTGCCAGACTAGAGTAAAATTTTTGCAAAAAAGTTATTGCATATAATTCACTCTTCATAAAGCTTTTAGCACTTGCATTATAGTTATGTGAAAACAACATGGCAACGATCTTCTTTTGATACTTAAAAAATTTAGTAATTTAACTCATTTTATATGATCAATTATTCCTTCTAATTCATCTAATGAGTTATATCTAATTATTATCCTGCCGTTTCCTTTGGCTTTGTGGTCAATATTAAGTTTGGCGCCTAGCTTTTCTGATATAGAAAGCTCAAGCCTCTGAATGTCAGGATTTGAAGATTTTATTAAATTTCTTTTTTTGTTATCTTCTTTTGCGCTTAATTTTCTTATTAGTTTTTCTGTAGCCCTTACTGATAAACCTTTTTTTATAATTTCCTGAGAAATTTTAGATTGTAAGTGTGGGTCTTTGAGCGATAAAATTGCTCTTGCATGCCCCATATCAATTTTTCTTGAAATAAGCAGCGCAGCAACTTTCTCTGGTAATTCTATAAGTCTGAGTAAATTAGATACACTTGCACGAGATCTGCCTACTGCATCAGCAGCTTCCTGATGAGTAAGCTCAAATTCTCTTATCAATCTATCAAGAGCTAGTGCTTCTTCAAGTGGATTTAGGTTCTCCCTTTGTATATTTTCTATAAGAGACATCGCTATTGCATCTGAGTCAGGTATGTCTTTTATTACAACCGGAACTTCTGCTA
>Ga0208277_1001156_pt1 | contig 15425 bp, 13 predicted proteins | sample ETNtaG_5_FD_185782 | JGI IMG/M metagenome (GOLD analysis project Ga0208277, IMG submission 185782) | Marine microbial and viral communities from oxygen minimum zone, Eastern Pacific Ocean - ETNP201406SV205 (SPAdes) (version 2) | ecosystem: Environmental > Aquatic > Marine > Oceanic ...
CGTGCGACTAGCAGTTTCTGTTTCTTGTCGTATTCTCCTAGCAGCATCGACTTCTATTTTCCAATCGACATCAACAAAGAATGGACTGGCATCTACAGGATCCTCTGGGGCAGCTCCTCTTCTGCTGCCCGCCACGTAACAAGTGGATATAGAAACAAGGTGAGGTGAAATAGAGAGTTGGTTTAGAGTTTTAGCGATACGAACTGGTCCAAGGAGGTTGACTTCTACTGCTTGATCTAAAGGTGAATCAAAACTTACAACTGCAGCGGAATGGATAAATAAGTCGCATTTAGCTAGTTCGATTAAGCCAGTTTCGTCAAGTCCTAAACCGTCTGTGCCTACATCTCCTGATATTGCAGTAACTCTTTTTTTACACAACTCGTCAAAGCCTTCTTTTCCGAGCTTTTCTCTTAGGTTGTTAAATGCGTCGTTACGAAGGATTTCTTTTTCTGCTCGTTTTTCTGCGCCTCTTCTGCCTGGGCGTACGAGTAAAAGAAGCTCACAGTCTGGTATAGAGCTAAGTAAGCGTTCTACTAGGGCAGTGCCTAGAAAACCTGTTGCTCCAGTGATCGCTATCCGTTTTCCGGATAAATTTTGCTTTATCATCATTATTTTTACCAATTGGTAAGTTAAACTTACCAAATGGTAAGGAAATAGAAACGGTATCCGATGGAAAAGTATGAAAAATTTGGAACAAAAGAAAAAATTCTTGACTCCGCACTGGAGTCTTTCAGCACATCTGGATTCGATGCCACTTCATTAGATGTAATTGCAAAATCTTTAGGAGTAAGAAAGCAAACCATTCTTTATCACTTCACAACAAAAAAAGGGTTATTAAATGCAGTGGTTGAGAGGGCAGCAGGAAATCTGATCGATTCAATTGAGGAAGTTCTAAATAGTGACTTAAAAGGATGGGAAAGAATTGAAGCTCTGGCAAGGATGATTTTTCGACTCGCACTACGTGAGCCATTGTTGCTCGGCCTCTTAAGAGAGGTTAGTAGACCAGGATCTGTTGGCTCTGAAAGATTAAAGATATTGATGACCCCACTTATGGACAGAGCAACTTTGTGGATGCAATCAGAGATGAGAGTTGGAAGGATGCGTCGAACTGACCCAAGGCTAGTTATTTTAAGTGCGTACTCAACTGTTGTGGGATTAGCAACAGAAATTGAAGTCTTGAGAGCAGCCGGCATAGAACAGGCACTTCGTCCTGTAGCTATAAGGCGTCGTGAGCTGATGAGATTTTTAAGAGTTTCTTTAGATCCTGATTATCTGCAATCTAGATAACCGTATTACGACGTTTTCTTGAAAACCGTTCAATAGCTATATCTGCAAGGCGGTCCACTAGACCCGAGTATGAAAGTCCAGCTTTTTGCCAGAGTCTTGGGTACATAGAAATAGGTGTAAAGCCTGGGATAGTATTTACTTCATTAAGTATCGGTCCTCTTTCAGGGTGGAGGAAAAAATCCACTCTCGCCATTCCAGAGCAACGTAAGGCTAAAAAAGAACGAGCTGCTAGTTGTTGCAGGTTTACAACTAGGTCTGCGTCAATGTCTGGTTCGTCGATTAATTCAGCGCTATCATTTTCATACTTTTCGGCGTAATCATAGAATTCACCCAAGGGTTTTATCTCGCCTGGAGGTGAGACTTGGGGAACTAAATCACCAAGAACTGATAGTTCTATTTCTCTTCCCTCTATAGCTTCTTCGACGACTATCCATTCGTCGTAAGCGAAAGCTTTTTCGAGAGCTCTTTGCAGCGAGTCATGGTCGCTAGCCCTAGAGACACCTATAGATGAACCCAAATTTGCAGGTTTAACAAAAACTATTGGGCCGAGTTCATTCAATAATCCATCAAGTAAGGATTCCATGCCTTCGCTATCTAAATCATCAAATAGCTTGGAATGCAAGTTTCTGTAGAGTGCTTGTGGAATCTTGTGATGAGTCAAGATTTCCTTAGTGGCAATTTTGTCCATAGCTAGAGCGGACCCCAAAACTCCACTTCCTATGTAAGGCACATCTATCACTTCGAGTAGCCCTTGAATAGTTCCATCTTCACCTAAAGGGCCGTGAAGTAAAGGGAAAACAACAAGGTTTTTCTCAGAACTTAGTTTTCGCAGCTCAATCATTGGATTCCATGTGGGGCCAGTAGGTTCAAGCTTTTCTTGAAGATCGTTATTTTTAAGATCTTCAATAGCCTTTTCGGCGATATGCCATTCTCCACTCTTATCTATCCCGATAGGTATAACTTCATAAAGTTCAGGGTCAGCAGCTTCAATGACATGACGAGCGGAAACACAGGACACATTATGTTCAGCACTACGCCCGCCGAATAAAACAAGAAGACAACGGTCAGAGCTCATCTTGACATGTTAGGAGAAGAAAAGGTTCGGATGACGTCACTTATACATCTAAAAAACTCAAAAGGGGAGGGTTAGTTAAAAAAATAAGAATCATTTTTCTCTAGTTTGACATGAGTAAGGTAAAAGCATGAGAGTGTATTTAATTATTGATGCCTTTAGGGGGGTATAAAAAAATGAGAAGAAGTACTTTTATCAAGAAGTTGTTCGCAGTTGTGCTTACGTTTTTCACACTAGCTGCAGTGACTACAGCATGTGGCTCGGATGATGATAGCTCAGCTTGGCCAAGCGAAATAACTTTTGGTGCCGTACCGGCAGAAGATGCAGGTGAACTTGCAACTTTATATGAAACAACTATGAGTATTCTCACGGATGAAATCGATGGACTTGAAAAGATCAACTTTTTTGAGGCTTCTGAATATGCAGGTCTTGTCGAAGGTCTTATAGCGGGACGAGTAGATGCTGCCCAGTTCGGTGGTTTTTCTTATGTTCTTGCAACGCAGACTGGAGCAGAGCTAGATGTAGCTGGTGTTTTGGTGGATGATCCAAATGCAGTACCGGGCTATAGAAGTTACCTAGTCACTCAGCCTGGTAGCGATATCAATGGCATTGATGACCTTAGGGGTAAAAAAGTTTGTTTCGTTGACCCAGGATCAACATCAGGATTCTTGTTCCCATCTGAAGGTTTGTTGTCAGCCGGCATAGACCCATCGGAAACATCGACTGATATAGATCCAATTTTCGCTGGTGGGCACGATGTTGCAGTTCTCAGTGTTGTTAATGGCGACTGTGACGCAGGATTCGCAGCTGACGTGTTCTTTGTTGACAAAAGCGGAGGTCCTGGAATTCTTGTAAATGGTGGAGATATAAGTGGCGTAATCGATGACGTTGGGGATGACGATCAGAACCCTGAAAATGCGGATGTTAGAATCATTTGGAAGACAGAATATATTGCAAGTCCTCCAACCGCTATAAACACAAAAACACTCCCAGCAGATTTCATTGCACGATTTAAAGAAGTTATGACCACTAAAGCAAATATTGATTACGCTCTTGCAAACGGATATTGCACAGGCACGCTGGATGACAACACATGTAGTTTCCGAGACGATTGGGGTTATATAGCAAAATCTGATTCCTTTTATGACGGAATTCGAAAGGTTTGCGAAGTCACCGGCGCAAGTAAGTGTGATTAATAAACTGAATTAACACCTGAATGTTATGAAGTTCGGAAAAAGCGCATCCTCTGGTGTTGTGAGACAAGAAAATTCCACAACACCAGGGGTAAACGCTGTTGAAGTCACAGATCTGGTTAAGACATTCGACGGCGGGAAAATCAGAGCCCTTGATGGAGTTTCGTTTAAGGTGCCTAAAGGGCAATTGCTCGTCATAATTGGTTTATCTGGGTCAGGTAAATCGACACTGCTTCGACATTTAAATGGACTTCACCTGCCAACAGAGGGTTCCGCAAGCGTTTTGGGTGAGAACGTATCTTCTCTATCACGAAAAGAACTTAGATCATTACGGAGAGATGTAGGTTTCGTATTTCAGCAATTCAACATTGTTGGAAGACTGACCTGTATAGAAAATGTTCTCAGCGGCGCATTGGGTCGTATATGGGGTCCGAGAATCAGCGCCCTTATGTATTCAAAGAGCATGAGAAGCGAAGCTATTGAACAACTCGAACGGGTAGGACTAGCTGATAAAGCTTGGCAAAGAACCGACACTCTTTCTGGAGGGGAGCAGCAAAGAGTAGCTATTGCTCGAACTCTCATGCAGAAACCTCAAATCGTTTTAGCCGATGAACCGGTTGCTTCGCTTGACCCTGAAATCTCAGGTCAAGTAATGGACCTGTTAGTTCAATGTTGTATTGAGGACGGCATAACTGTGCTTTGCAGTCTCCATCAGGTCGATTTAGCATTGGGTTGGGCCAACCGTTTGATAGGTCTTCGCGCTGGGAAAATCGTTCTTGACACTCCTGTAGACGAATCTTTATCGCAAGAGGATGTCATGGTCGTTTATCAACAACTCGACCCTGAAGGAACTAAAACCAGCGAGTATTTAGATACATCTGAAACTTCATCTCCATGACTTTGAACATCAAAAGAAAAAAATGAAAATCCGAAATTTAAAAAGCAGAGAAGTATCTCACCCGGAACAAATATCTAGGCCTTGGACTCGTCAGAGGAGTCAACTCTGGTTCTCAGTCTTAGCCATTTTTGTGCTTCTTGCCTGGTCTATAAACAGAGTCGACCTTTCTTTGGGAGGAATTGTAGAAATATTTGAAGGGTGGCCTGAAACACAAAATTTACTATCGCGAATGGTGCCCCCATTTATTCCAAGTGAAGATTTCACAGTTATAACTAAAGCAGCTCTGGATACATTCTTCATAGCTTTTGCTGGGACAGCGGTAGGTCTCGTTCTTGGAATCCCGCTTGGTCTTCTTTCGGCTCGGAACATTATGCCATTTGCTCCAGTACGAGCATTTGCCCGTGCCATAGTTGTCTTTTCGAGAGCAACACCTGCGCTTGTTTTCGCTCTTTGTTTTGTTCGTCTCTATGGAATAGGTGTCCTTGCAGGACTATTAGCTATTGGTATTCACTCGATAGGCATGATTGGCAAATTGATAACAGATGCGGCGGAAGAAATTGACCCCGGACCTCGCGAAGGTGTGATCGCTACAGGAGCAGGGTCACTACAGGATTTGTATACAGGCATTTGGAGTCAGATGGTTCCAACGGTTATTTCTATTTCTCTTTATCGTCTTGAACTCGATTTCAGATCTGCCCCAATCCTCGGCTGGGTTGGAGCAGGAGGGATTGGGCTTATTTTGCGCGGTTACGCGGGCAGTCTTCGATATCAGGAACTGCTTGGGATAACAATTCTTATAGTAGTTCTAGTAGTTATTCTGGAGATGCTTTCAGCCACTACACGTCATGCACTTCTAGGAAAAACTGAAACTGATCTACCCGGAAAACCGGGAAGGATGACACAGCTATTTTTGGGGGGAACAGCACGTCCAGGTAAAAAAATTGCAGACTGGATGATTAACAAGTCTGCAAATAAAGAAGCATCAGAAAGTGAGAGTCAGATATCTAGATCTCTTACTCCTCCATGGACTCGTGAAAGAATTAAAGTCAACTCCATAGGTTTAATTTTCTTTGCCCTTCTTATAATTTCTGTACTCGCCCCAGATATTGCGACTAGTAGAATAGTCGATGGAAGTCAAAAACTTCCAAGTTTTATAGCGCGACTTACGCCTAACGACTGGTCATGGTTCACGGATCGACTTTTCAGCGACATGATCGACACTATCGCTATTGGTTTTGCTGCTACTGGAATAGCTTTGTTGTTTGCGATCCCTTTTTCTTTTCTCGCTGCCAGCAACACTGCGCCCGGAAGATTCGTGTATTTAATTTCGCGTTTGTTCATGTTGCTCGTCAGATGTGTCCCGGAACTAGTGGTGGCTGTGATTTTCGTAGCAGCAATAGGGCCTGGACCTAAGACCGGCACCCTTGCTCTTGCAATTGGCATGTTTGGGTTCATAACAAAACTTTTTGCTGACTCCATTGAAGAAGCGCGTCAGGAGATACGAGACGGTGTCAACTCCACAGGAGCGAACAGACTTCAAGAATCAGTTACTGGCGTCTTGCCGCAGGTTGCACCATCTATGGTTAGCCACTCTTTATACCTCCTTGATGTCGCAATTAGAAGTTCAACGATTCTAGGAATCGTTGGCGGCGGCGGTATTGGTTTCTTGCTGATGAGTGCAGCTAAGCGACTCTATTTTGAAACTTTAGGTGGAATAATTTTTTGCATATTTGTTGTTGTTTTTCTTGTGGAGATTATTGCTACTTGGATAAGAAGAAAAATTATTTAAAAATTTGTAAGTGACCCACCTGTCTTACTCACTACTGAAAGAATGTAAACATGGAATTCACTACTTCACAAATAGCACACATCACATCTGGCGACCTAAAAGGTGAAGAGAAAGCAATACAAGCGGCTACACAGGACTCTCGAAAAGTAACACCAGGGTGTCTTTTCGTACCACTGATTTCAGAAAGAGATGGTCACGCCTACATTGAGGAAGCTCTTTCGCTAGGTGCCGCAGCATATTTAACTGAACAAGAGCCAAAAGAAGGAACATCCATACGGGTCGAAAACACCGGAACTGCTTTGACCCAACTCGGCAAGGCGGCACGTTTTTCATTCCATGTTCCAGTCGTGGGCATAACTGGATCTGTAGGCAAGACTTCAGTTAAAGACATGACAAATGCTGTTCTAAGTCAGCAGGGAAATGTTCACGCGAGTCTTAATTCTTACAACAACGAGATAGGCGTTCCTTTAACACTCTTAAATGCTCCAGATGACTCTTCTTTCTTAGTGCTTGAAATGGGTGCTCGAAAAGAGGGTGATATTGCAGAACTTTCTGAAATTACCTATCCAGACATTGGTGTCATAACTACTGTTGTTGAATCTCATACAGAAGTCTTCGGCTCGCTTGATTCGATTTCAAATACAAAAGGGGAAATACTGGAGCGCCTTCCTTCAGAAGGGTGCGCCGTACTGAATGCCGATGTCGAAGATGTGATGCGGCAATCTTTGAGAACCCGAGCTAGAAAGTTGACATTTGGTCAACAAGGTGAGGTAAGAGCCTCTTCTGTCGAATTTGATGAAAATCTGAACCCATCGTTTGTGATGGAGAGTCCATGGGGTAGATCTGAAATTAAATTAAATGTTGCTGGTGAGCATATGATTCCCAATGCTTTGGCAGCTGCATCTGTAGGTTTAGCTTTGGGGCTACCAATTGAGTCGGTAGCAGAAGGTTTAAGTTGCATCGATTTGTCACCATTAAGAATGGAAATAGTTAATTGTTCTAATGGAGCAATTGTGATTAACGATACATATAACGCAAATCCAACTTCAATGAAAGCAGCCCTCGATTCTTTATCCTTACTTCCATGCAAAGGTAGAAAAGTAGCCTTCTTGGGTCTTATGGCTGAATTAGGAGAGAAAACTTCTATAGCGCATACAGAAGTAAAAAGACATGCAGAAGAATTAGGGATCGAAGTGGTAGCGGTTGAAACTGAACTCTACGGGGAGCCGAGCATTGACAATTTAGAAGCTGTCTCAACTGAATTAGAGAATATGAGATTCGGTGAAAATGATGCACTTTTATTTAAAGCGAGCCGTGTCGTCGGACTCGAAAAGATTGTCAAAGATATAATCACTTAGAGTATTTTCAAAATTAGAGAGATAGTTCTGACTCTTTATATAACTAGTCAAAGTGGCATAATTGTTTTAATGGGTCCTTGGGGGAGTAGAGGGTGACTCTATGAGTATTGCTGAAAAGAAAAATATGACTACCACTTTGGCTCCTAGCTGGGAGAATCCGAAAGTATCAAAAACTCCAATAGAGGGTTTCAGGTACACCTCTTCAGAGTTTTATGAAAAAGAGTGGAACCAAATGTGGACCAAGGTTTGGTTGCTCCTTGGGAGAGTCAGTGAAATACCTTCTAAAGGCGATTACCAGATCGAAGAAATAGGAGTCGAGTCAATCATAATGGTGCGACAGGAAGACGGATCGGTACGAGCCTTCTACAACGTTTGCCAACATAGGGGTTCACGTCTTACCAATAACACGAAAGGAACTACCGAGGTTTTCAGATGTCCTTACCATAGTTGGGAATGGTCATTTGATGGAACTCTTCTGTCGGTTCAGGATCCCGAAGACTTCCTTCAAGGCAATCCTTGTGAAGAACTGACTTTAGCAGAAGTCTCTTGTGAAGTTTTTGCCGGTTTCATCTGGGTTAATCTGGACCCAGATTGTCAGTCGCTTAAAGACTTTTTAGGTCCCTTGTGGGATGAGTGGTCGGCATACGAAATTGATGATTGGTCTCGAGTGCTAAGAATATCAACCACAGTTCCATGCAATTGGAAAGTCGTGCAGGACAATTTCTGTGAGTCCTACCATCTACCAACAGTTCACCCTCAACTGGCTGATTCGCATGAAGAGAACTATGCATACACCCAATTTGATATGGCTACTGAAGGCCATAATCGAATGATCATGATGGGAGCTACGCCTTCGAGAGCTCTGCGCGGAGAAAATCCTGATCTGCCAAATCCTTTAGCGGAGAGAATGCAATATTGGGAATTAGACCCAGCAGATTTCATCGGTCGTGTCTCCGAGGTGAGATTAGCTCTGCAGGAAAAGATGAGAGAATTAGGAGTTGGTAGAGGTCATTCTCATTATCCAAATTTGCGTGATGCTCAATTAACTGACTCTCATCACTACAACTTATTTCCAAACTGTTCGTTGACTTTTTCTGCTGATGGAGTTCTACTGCAACGCATGCGTCCAGATCCAGCAGATCCTCAAAAGTGCTTTTTTGACCATTGGTATTACACGAAAAACACTGAACTTGCAGATTCAGCTACCAACATTGAATTAACAGATACCGGTGATTTGCAAGAGGTGATCCAGTATGGAGAGCAATCGATGGGTTTAATACCTGATCAAGACATAGCTATATCTGTTATGCAGCAACTTGGGCTACGTTCAAGAGGATACCGAGGCGGATTTTTGTCTGAACAGGAAAGTAGGATCAGACGCTTTCATGATGTTATAGATAGTTATATGGATTGATTTTTCAGATCTTAAGGAGGAGAAAAGATGGAAGAAAAATGGTTTACTGATCATCCCCCGAGTGAACGCTGGCCGCATTACACAAGAGCAAATGCGGGCGAGGTTCTTCCCACCCCAGCAAGTCCTTTTGGTCAAAGTTATGGATTCGATAACTGCATAATGAGAGGATGGCAACTAGGTTCAACCCAGACAGGTTTTTATGAACTTGAAGAATACAGAGATGATCCGCCAGAAATGTGTGGATTTTTTGGTGGTTATTTCTACATAAACCTTTCTTGCATCCGAATGCAGGCGGTAAGAAATCCAGCGATAACAGTCGAACAACTTGATCTTGCGATTTTTGGAGACCAACCAGATTCTCCGGAGTATCAACCACATCCAGAAGATCAGAAACCGCATCTGCAGCATCTAGCTGATTCTCACATGCAATTTGTTCTCAGTGCCTTTGAATGGCCAGAACTCAATGAAGAAAGAAAACTTGCAGATAAGGAACGGAAAGAAAGACCAGACTTAAAATCACTGAGCGATGAAGAGTTACTTAAAAGACTACGAGACCTTCAACCTCTGATTGAAAACCTTTCACGCAACCAAATGGTTTCAGCGGGTTCATCTGGTATCGCGCCTGGAATGCTGGCAGCTGTAGGTGAAGCGATAGGGGATCCGAGTATCCCTGTCCGCCTGCTATCAAGCCTCGGTGATATAGATTCTGCTGCGCCATCGTTTGCAATTTGGGAAATGTCACGCTTAGTGAAAGATTCTGAGATCATTTCGGAGATTTTTAATTCAGGGTCAGAATCTTTGTTGCACGCACTTAGTAAATCAGATTCTCAAGAAGTGGCTGATTTTCTTGGAGTATTCAACGAATTCGTATATGAGTACGGTTCACGTGGAGCTAATGAGTGGGAGTTGAGTAGTGAGACTTGGGAAACTGAACCAAATATAGCTTTAAGGGCTATAGACCAAGTTAGATCTCAAAACGATGATCGGTCTCCAAAAATAGCAGCAGAACGTCTTGCAATGGAAAGAGAAGACCTCATTGAAGAGGTGAGAGAAAAGCTAAAAGAAATCGCAAATGATGAACTGACGGGAACTTTTGAAGGTGCGATAGTTGCGGCGAATATGATGATCTTCAGAGAGCGTTCCAAAACTACTTTAGTTAAACCTCTTCATGAAGCCCGTATGACTATACGTGAGCTAGGAAGACGACACAAAGACTCAGGAACGCTTGATTCCGATCAACAAATATTTATGCTTTTGGACGAAGAGCTAGAGACTTTTGTTGCAGATCCGAGCTCTTTCGGTGAAAAACTTGCAAAACGCTACAAAGATTGGAAGGCATTATGGGAGTTAGAACCACCATTTTTCATTAGAGATGGAGTCGTTCCGGGTCTTTCCGAATGGGATAGAAAATCTTCCGAAGGGGAAATCTCTACTCTGAGAGTTGGAGATGTTCTAACCGGTGTTCCTGGTTCTCCGGGAAGCACCCAGGGGAGAGCAAGAATAGTTCTTGATCCTTCAAACCCTCCTGATTTGTTGCCTGGTGACATTATGGTTGCTCCAATAACAGATCCAGCGTGGACTCCGCTTTTCTTGGCTGTTGAGGCCGTAATAGTAAATGTGGGAGCACAGATTAGTCATGCCGTAATAGTAAGTAGGGAGTTAGGCATACCATGTGTGGTCTCTGTGAATGAAGCCACAACGGTTATACCCGATGGTGCCATCTTAGAAATAGACGGCACTTCAGGAGAGGTAAGAATTTTGGAATTACCATGAGCAACTTTGAGGGTGTAATGGCAGTAGCTAAACCTTGGGGGTGCCCACCACTCCAAAATGTTCCAATTTTGGGAGAGCAGTACACATCGCGAGAATTCTTTGATCATGAATGGTCGTCTATGTGGACAAAAGTTTGGCTTCTCATGGGTCGTTCTTCTGAAATGCAAGAACCGGGTTCTTACCAGGTTGAAGAGGTTGGACCTGAATCGTTCATAATGATTCGGCAGAGTGACAGTTCGATTAGAGCGTTTTACAATGTTTGCCAGCATCGAGGTTCTCGTCTGATTTTCAATAAAGAAGGAGCCACAGATAAAATAGTTTGCCCTTATCACGGATGGGAGTGGGCTGGTGACGGCTCATTGGAGTATGTCCAAGATCCTGAGGATTTCAAGGAAGGTAATCCCTGTGATGACTTGACTTTAGTGGAAGTAAATTGTGAAGTTTTTGCTGGTTTTATTTGGATAAACATGAACCCAGAATGTATGAGTTTGCGAGAATACCTTGGTCCTGTCTGGGAGGAATTTGAAGCTTATGAAAGCGAAGATTGGATTCGCGGACCTTCTTCCACGGTTGATGTCAACTGCAATTGGAAGGTCCCACAAGACAATTCGTGTGAGTCTTATCACCTGCCAGCAGTCCACCCTCAAGGACTGAAATGGATTGAACATAGCTACAAATATTGTCAGTTCAGTTGGTGCGAAGAAGGGCATAATCGAATGTCTATACCAATGGTCACGCCATCTCGTTCACTCGAAGGTGAAGAGTTGGAAGTAGACCAGCAACTAGAGGAGATGTTAGAGCCCTGGGGTTTGAAGGCGGAGGAATTTAAAGGAAGAGAACTTGAAACCCGTCAAAGTGTTCAGTCTGTTAAAAGAGAACTTGGTGACAAGTACGGTTATCAATTTGATCAACTTTTTGATGATCAATTAACAGACGCTTATCACTACAACATATTCCCTAACGTAACGATTAGTTTCGCCGGAGCGGAGTACATAGGGTTGCAACGAATGAGACCACATAGACGGGATCCGGAACGGCATTACTACGATAATTTTATGTATTTGTCAAGGGGTGCTACTACACGTCTGGGTATTACGGAGCCAGAAGAACGAAGATTTTTTAAATATGGAACAGAGCTAATGAACCGGCAAATTGCAGATCAAGATTTGGCAATTAGTACAGGGCAACAACTAGGTCTAGCTTCGCGTGGTTATAGGGGAGTGAGGCTTGCAGGGCAAGAAGGTCGCGTCCAGAGGTTTCACGATGTTTTGGAAGAGTATCTAGATGGCTCGAGGTCTTAATTTAAGTTTCTGCTATTCGGAAGTCAGAGATTAGCGGCAACAGAATTGCCGATTTCACTTGTGCCTGTAACTTCAGGGTTCAATTTGTTGCAGGATTCGATAATTTTTGATGCTGCATCTTGTTCTCCGAGAAAATCAAGCATCATTGCACCTGAAAGTATTGCGGCTACAGGATTAGCTACGCCCTGTCCAGCAATATCAGGTGCTGAACCGTGAACTGGTTCGAACATTGATGGTCCAGTTTTTGTTGGGTTAAGGTTCGCTGATGATGCTGTCCCAATTCCTCCTGAGACTGCTCCTCCTAGGTCAGTTAAGATATCACCGAACAAGTTGTCGGTAACGATGACGTCATACTGCTGAGGTGATTGAACCATATAGATACAGGCAGCATCACAGTGGTTATAGGCGGTTTCAACTTCGGGGTATTCTTCAGCTACTTCATTGAATGTTCTGTCCCAAAGGTCGCCTGCGAAGGAAAGGACATTTGTTTTGTGAACCATTGTGAGGTGACGGCTACGTTTCATTGCTAATTCAAAAGCAAATCTGACAGCTCTTTCCACGCCATGTCGTGTATTGACTGATCCTTGAGTAGCAATTTCATAAGGTGTGCCAAGTCGGTGAACTCCACCTTCGCCAGCGTAGGGACCTTCAGTATTTTCCCTAACTACTTGAAAGTCGATTTTATTTTCTGGAAATACAAAAGGTCTTAAGTTGATGTAAAGGTCAAGTTCGAAACGCATTTTCAGCAAAAGGCCTCGTTCTATTACACCTGGAGCGACATTAGGTGTTCCGACTGCCCCTAAATAGATTGCATCCAAATTACGCCATTCTTCCAAGACACTTTCAGGAAGAATGGTTCCATCGCGTTCGTATCGTTCGCCGCCGAGATCGTATTCGACAGTTTCTAAATTAACGCCAGAGGCTTCTATGACTTTAAGACCTTCAGATATTACTTCCGGTCCGATTCCGTCACCTCCAACTACTCCTATGCGGTTTGCCATTGTTCGTTTCTGCCTCTATGAGTTGGGTAATTTTGCTTAGATAAAAATTCTAGTCGACGATATTGATTTTATGTTAGGAATAAAATCAATATATTGAGTGGGTGTGAGGTTAGGTAATGAAAATAGATGTTGTAAAGCGAGAAAAGGATTTTCTTAGAGTTTCTGGAGCTGAATCAGAAAGCTATCTGCAAGGTCAGTTGAGTCAAGAGATCGAAGGAATGTCGGACGGTGAATCAAGGTTTACATTTCTTCTCCAACCATCTGGGAAAGTTGACGCATGGTTAAGGGTTACTCGTCAAACTCAAAATGATTATTTGCTTGATGTGGATAAGAACTATGGTGAGTTGGTTCTCGCGAGGCTTAAACGCTTTTTGTTGCGAACTGATTGCAGAATTGAGATTCTAAACTATTCTCTCTATACGGAAATTGGAAGAAGCTCTTTAAGTGGGAACGATTTAGTCGACGGTATTGCTATTCCATATTCTTGGTTTGACTTTGAATTTACGGATTACATTTTCAAATCTGATAGTTGTTCTGAAGGTTTCAATCTTGTAAAAGACCGAGTTTGGGCAGAGGTGAGAATAAAAGCGGGTATCCCCGAAATGGGTAAAGAAATTGACACTTCTACGATTCCAGCCTCATTAGGAATAGTCGACTCTTCTGTTAGTTTCAGCAAGGGTTGCTATACGGGGCAGGAATTAGTTGCACGTATGGATAGTCGTAAAGGTGGAACCCCGTATCGTCTTGTGAGAATAAGTGGTACTTCGGGGATAGCTGCAAGCCAGGGTGTCCTTTTGAAGGACGGTGAAGAAGTTGGAACTATTACTAGTGAAATAGTTATTGATAATGATTTTTTTGCACTTGGGTTCCTGAAAAGAGGGATTGAGAGCCCCACGGAAGCACAGATTGTGGATGAAGACTCTAATGAGAAAAGTGTTTTTGTTATGCCTTTAGAAGGTTAATACTTCTTAAGAAATCTTAAATAAGTATGAGCACGACCCGACATTGAAAATTTATATGTGTTAGGTTGGGGACTTGTTCGTTGATTTTCCGCCCTTTGTGGGCGGTTTTTGCTTTTATCTATCGGTCCACTGTAAATGATGCTGAAATCGCTATTAGGCGTTCGTATGCGTCTTTCTGGATTTTCCTTAAATCTCCTCCTCTTTTCCTTCCCAGTTAGTATTGGCAAGTTCTGATCGGAGTCGGTGATTTTTTCCTTTGGGACGCTCTCTATAAGGAAACGATCTTCCATATAAAGAATGATTGAACCATCAGAAGTGAATACAATCGCTACTGGAGCGTTGCTTGCCATGGTTTCTTCAAGAGCTGTGAAAAGACGTGCACAGTTTTTGCAAGATTCGTCTAGTAGTTGAAGGTTGACCACATAAAGAAGTTAATCGAACATATGTTCGATTAACAATCTGTCCTAAAGTTTAATTTTGGCAGTCGTCGTTTCTTGGTTTCCCATCGGTATAGATGGTATTGCACCATATTGCATCCCGATCTTCTAGTCCGGACACTAGAGCACCTGTGAGATTCGCTGATCTAAGGTTAGTTTCAACAAAGACGGTTGTGTTGAGGTCAGCTCTGAGTAAGAGGGCGTTGCTTAAATCAGTTTTGTGAAACAGAGCACCTGGAGCCAAAATATCCGTCAAGTTGGCGCTGGAGAGATTTGTATTTGAAAGTTGAGCGCCAGAGAGATTTGTATTTGAAAGATCGGCTCCTACTAAAATTGCATTATTTAATAGTGTGCCTTCTAGATTTGCTCCTGAAAAATCTATACCAGGCATTACTAATCCAGCTAGATTCCTACCAGATAGGTCAGCGTTTATACAGTTGGCATTAGGTTTTAGCACACATTCTGATCGTTCCGGTGGGGTAGGAGGAGGAGGAGTGTTTTCTTCTTTTGTCATCTTTTCGTTGCCACCACATGCAGTCATAGTCAAGAGAACAGTGAAGGCAATAATCATTGGTAAAACCTTTTTATTTTTGAGAGTTGCCAAGAAGTCCATGATTTAATAGTACTTTTAGAAACTTTTTTGGGCTCATTGGAGCGATCATCTTTGATTACTAAGATTCAGATAGTTCTATAGAGAGTTAGATAATTGAGTTATAAGCGATCTTTCATATTGTTTTTTGCATTGAGCTTGTTTATGCAAGCTTTGGTTGTGCCTAAAACTGCGATTGCACAAGAGAGTCTTGTAGCGGAGTCTGAGGAGTCTGAGGAGTCTGAGGAGTCGCAGGAAACTGTTTTTGGGGAACCTTGTTTGAATACGACCTTCCTAATAAACGAGTTAGGTGAGTCTGAGATTATTTGCAATGATGAGCTTTTCGAAGAG
>Ga0208277_1001157_pt1 | contig 15420 bp, 16 predicted proteins | sample ETNtaG_5_FD_185782 | JGI IMG/M metagenome (GOLD analysis project Ga0208277, IMG submission 185782) | Marine microbial and viral communities from oxygen minimum zone, Eastern Pacific Ocean - ETNP201406SV205 (SPAdes) (version 2) | ecosystem: Environmental > Aquatic > Marine > Oceanic ...
ATTAGAAATTAGAAACAAAAACTATAGCTTCTTAAACTCAAAAAAAATGATTGGTATAGCTCCTTTTGCAAAGCATTCTTGCAAAGAATATTCAATGGAAAATATTTCAAAAATTATCAATTCAATTAATGATAAATTTTGTGTGATCCTGTTTGGGGCCCCAGGCGATGAACAAAGTAGATTGGAAAAAGTAGCTAAACAAAAAGATAATGTTTACTCGATTGCAGGAAAAGTAGTTTTGAGTGAACAGATGGCTATCATGTCAAACCTCGCTTTGATGGTTTCAATGGACTCAGCAAATGGACATATAGCTACTATTTTTGGCATAAATGTCATTTCAATTTGGGGAGCAACGCACCCCTGTTTAGGCTATGCTCCTTTTGGTCAATCTGAGCAAAATTCAATAACCCCTAGTTTAGAAAAATATCCTAGAATTCCAGTTAGTATTTATGGTGCAAAATGTCCAAACGAATATATTGATGCCATAAACGACATAAAGGTGGAAGAAGTAATAAAAAGAATTAAACAAGTAATTTAATTATCGTCAAGATCTAAAAATAGCTCGTTAGAAGTAGGGTAAGCTTGACAGGTAATAATCAGGCCATCTTCAATTTCCCCATCGGTTAAAATATAATTTTGTTCAAGCTCTACAGTTCCGCTTTTTAAACGCCCTATACAAGTTGCACAAGCCCCTCCTTTACAAGAATAAGGCGCATCAATATCATTTTCCAAAGCAGTATCCAGGAGTGTTTTATTTTTATCCCCCTCAACTGTAGTTTCTAGACCGTCAACTTTGAATGTAATTTTAATAGAATCCAATAATTATTATTTATAACGCGAATTTAATTAATTTCCCTATCATATTAAAAAGATGTCTATTTTTGCTCTTGCACAATATCAGTGATGATATTCTGTTTTATTATTATACTATTTATTTCAATTGAAAAAGCTAAGACTAAATACTTTTTTATTTTCCTGTTTGATCCTCCTTGTTGTGGGCTGTTCAAGAAAAAAAGACAAATTTTTAAATAAAAAATTTCATTCAATTACCACAACTTATAATTATCTGTTTAACGGAAACAACCTTTTTTCCTCAGGATTAAACGAACTAGATACCAGAGAGAAAGAAAATTTTTGGGAGTTAATTCCCATAGAAAAATTCAAATATTTTAACGTTGATTTTGATCAGGAAAGGGAAACAAATTTTACAAGGGCTGAGGAAAAGGCCACTCTCGCAATTCAAAAGCATTCCATGAATGTAGAAGGAAAAGAAAAAAATCCAGTTATGGACGAGGCATACTTGTTACTTGGAAAATCGAGATATTTTGATAACAGATTTATTCCTGCACTTGAGGCATTCAATTACATATTATACAAATATCCAACCAGTGAACTCATTAATGAGGTTAAAATTTGGAAAGAAAAAGTTCATATAAGAATTGATCAGAATAATTATGCTATAGATAATTTAAAAGAACTTTTAGAAGAGCAGAACCTCTCAAAAGAAGAAAGGTATCTTGCAAATTCTTATATAGCTCAAGCATTTATCAATACAAAAAAGTTAGACAGTTCACTTTTTTACTTAAAAAAATCAGTTTTTAAACAAAAAGATCTTTTGCTAAACACGAGAAGAAAGTTTTTATTAGCTCAATTATATCAGGAACTTTCTATTCAGGACACAGCGTATTCAATCTATTCTGAAATTATTGATTTACACAGAAAAATACCAAGAGATTTTTACATTAATTCTTATATCAAAAGAACCATGGTATCGGACTCAATTGACAATTCAATTACCGAACTAAAATTACTCACAGAAAATTTTGAAAACAACAACTATCTAGATATTATTTTTCATCAAATTGCCATGTTAAACTTGAAAAAAGGAGAATTATTAGATGATGATAAATCAGGTTTTACAATAACAGATTCAACTGCAATTAATTTCTTTAATAAATCACTTCGATCAGATTCAGAAGAGGAATTTTTAATTGCCAAAAACTATAACGAATTAGCTGAACTAAATTTTAGAAAGAAAAATTACTTAGAAGCAGGGCAGTATTATGACAGCACCTTAACGCAATTAAATAACAAGTCTAGAGAATTTAGAAAAATAAAAAGAAAACGAGAAAACTTAAATGATCTGATATATTATGAAAAAATTTCCTCTAGTCTGGATAGCATAATTAATTTAATTGAAATGCCGGAGAAAAAAAGAGAAGCATATTTTAACAACTATATTGAAAAAATAAAGGAAGCCCAAAAAAAAGAAAAAAAGAAAAGTAAAAATTTTGGATCCTTGAATACGTTAAGCACTTTTTCTGAATCGGATGAAGGTTTATTCTATTTTTATAATTCTACGGCTGTTGCCTACGGCAAATCTGATTTTAAAAACAGGTGGGGGGATAGGCGATTAGCAGATAATTGGAGGTGGTCAATTACAACTACAGATTCTTCTGACAAAAACATTTCGGAAACTTCAAAAAATATTGACAATGATAGTCTGCTTTCAGCGGCATATTATATTGGACTTATACCAAAAGACACCATTCAGATAGATAGTCTTAGAAACCTGAGAAATGATGCATATTTTAGGCTAGGCTCTATTTACAAAGACCAATTTCAGGAATATGAAATATCAAATAAAAGGTTATATGATTTACTGGAAAACAATCCAAAGATTAATTTAATACCACCTGCTAAATTCTTTATTTACAAAAACTGGATGATGCTAGACTCTACAGAAATGGCAAATAAATTTAAAGATGATATCATAAAAAACCACTCATATTCAAAATATGCATCTATCTTATTAGATCCAAATGCAACGATAAATAATGATCAAGATTTTGAATTAATATATGAAAGTATTTACCAATTATATGAAAATGAAAAGTATGCTGAGGTAATCTCTAGGTGTGAAGAAAATATAATTTTATTTAGCGGTGAGCCAGTGGTTTCAAAATTAGAATTTTTAAAATCACTTGCAATAGCAAGAGTTTACGGATTTAAAGAATATGAAAAGACTTTACAATTTATAAAACTAAATTATTCAGTTACTTTAGAAGGAAAAGAAGCTGAACGGATTTTAAACGAAGTTCTACCTCAAATCAAAAATGATGAATTTAAAGAGAATAAGCTATCAGCAAATTATAAAATCGTATATGTCTTTGAAAAAGATGAAAATGACAAAATTTCTCAGCAACTAAATGATCTTCAACAATATATTGATGGGGTTGACTTTTTAGATTTGAGGGTTTCTGAAGATTTTTACAATAATATTGTTACATTTGTTGTTGTTCATGGATTAAAAAGTTATGATGGAAGCTTCGGGCTTTCTGAACGATTAGAAAAAACCATCAACATTCAGGCAGATTCGTTTTTTGTGATATCATCAGATAATTATAAAACGATTCAAATTCATAAAAATCTAGAACAGTTTAGAAATTAAAAAAATTGATTATGAGTAATACAAACCAACAAAATATGATAACCCAAGGCACAACTTTGGTCGGAGACATATTTAGCGAAGGAGACTTCAGGGTTGAAGGAAATATTAAAGGAAATATTAAAACTTCAGGAAAGATAGTTGTAGGAAAAACAGGTGTCGTAAACGGAAGTCTAGAAGGAGAAAATGCCGATTTTGAAGGAGGTTTTTCAGGAAAATTAAAACTTTCAGGTATGTTAACTTTGAGATCTTCGGCTTATATCGAAGGAGAAGTAGAAATTGCAAAACTTTCCGTAGAGCCTGGCGCAACATTTAATGCTACCTGTACAATGAAAGGTGGGGTTAAAGAATTGAATAATATTGAAGAAAAAAACTCATCTGAAAAGAAGGAAAAATCAGCATAATTTTATAATTTTTTCACAGTTAGCTTTTCAAATGTTAATTGTAATTGGAGGTGGAATATATCTAGGATTTAGACTTGACAATTACTTTAACAATTCTAATAATTTGTTCACCATTATTTTTTCATTACTTTCCATTCTAATATCCATTTATTATATAATAAGCCAAGTCACAAAAAATGAATAGTATTATTTCTAGGGGATTAGATTTTATTCTACTTTCTTTTGTCACAGCTGTTTTATATTTTATTCATTATAACATTAGTATGGAGTATTTTTCGGGTGATAAAATCCCCTTAAATGCTATTTATTTATTTAATTACTTTTCTGTACTTATATTTTTGATTGGCTCAAAATTAAATTTGAATTATAATTTTATCAATCCTTTAACTTTTTTCATACTGTTAACATTTATAAAAATGCTAGCAACAATTTTGTTTTTTATTTTATTTAATAATGACCAATCATACGATATTAACTTGGTTGTATATAATTTTTTCCCTGTATATTTTTTATTGTTATCGCTTGAAGTCCTTAGCTTAAAAAAATCGTTAAATAATATTTAAAACTTCTTGTTTTATTTTGTTTGAAATTTCCTTTTATGTGCTTACATTTGCAACCATATTAATTAGAAGAAATTTTAGCAAAAATGCTTTTAAGATTTTCAGGGATTTTTACCCTAATTTTTTTCACACTTTTTTCTGCAAATATTTTTGCTAACCCAGCTGGAAATTCTGACGACAATAAAGAGTTTGATGTAAATGAAATGATTATGCATCACATCAAAGATGCGCATGAATTCCATATTATGGATATCGATGGGCATGCGGTTTCATTCCCTCTTCCTATTATTCTATGGACCGACAATGGGCTGGTTACATTTCTTTCATCAAAATTTAATCACGATGATTCGGGCAAAGTTGTTGTTGACATAAACGGACAATTTTTTGTAAAATATCACGAAAAGATATTTTACGCCGATAATGCCAATGGAGATAAATATATTTCTTACGATGAGGCTGGTAATGTTGCAAACAAAAAACCACTGGATTTATCAATTACGAAAATGGTGTTCTCTATGTTTTTATCAATGCTTCTTTTAGTGTTGATTTTTGTTGCCACTGCTAAAACATATTCTAAATCCAGAAAGGGAGAACCTACAGGACTCGGAAAATTTACAGAGCCTTTGATTCTTTTCATTAAAGACGAAGTAGCCTTGCCTATGATTGGAGAAAAACACTACCAAAGATATATGCCATTTTTATTAACCTTATTCTTTTTTATCTGGATTAATAATGTGATGGGGTTAATTCCTTTTTTCCCTTTCAGTGCCAACCTAAGCGGAAATATCGCATTTACATTTGTTTTAGCCGCAATAACATTTATAATTACAACAGTAGTAGCTAACAAAGATTATTGGAAACATATTTTCTGGATGCCTGGCATTCCAGTACCAATGAAATTATTTCTTGCCCCTATAGAATTTTTAGGAATTTTTATCAAACCTATCTCTCTGATGATTAGATTATTTGCTAACATATCAGCTGGGCATATTATAATATTAAGCTTAATATCACTCATATTTATTTTTAAGAGTATTTGGTTGGCGCCAGCGTCACTATTCTTTTCTGTATTTATAAGTCTTATTGAGGTTTTAGTTGTTGCCATTCAGGCATACATATTTACAATGTTGTCTGCCTTATACATAGGCAGTGCAATTGAAGAACATGAACATTAATTTTAAATTTTAAAAACATGAGTTTAATTATTTTTTTACAAGAAACAGCTGTTAATTACGGAGCATTTGCAGCAATCGGTGCAGGTTTAGCAGCAATCGGTGCAGGTATTGGTATTGGTCAAATCGGAGGATCAGCTATGGATGCAATGGCTAGACAGCCAGAAATGCAAGGTAAATTACAAGGATCTGCAATTGTTTTAATTGCATTCGTTGAGGCGGTTGCATTATTCGCAGTTGTTGTATCTCTTATCAAATAGATAATAATATTAATCTTAATTAGCTAATATGGATTTAGTTACACCAGACATTGGTCTTATTTTTTGGACAACAGTTTCTTTTGGGATCCTATATTTTATTTTGGCAAAATTTGCCTGGAAACCAATTTTAGGTGCAGTAAATGAAAGAGAACAATCTATTAAAGATGCGCTTTCTGCGGCTGAAAAAGCAAAAGATGAAATGGAGAATTTAAAATCTGATAATGAAAAGATTTTAAATGAAGCAAAGCTTCAACGAGAATTGTTATTGAAAGAAGCTAGAGAAATCAAGTCTAAAATTATTTCAGATGCTGAAAATGAAGCTACTGAAAAAGCAAATAAGCTTATCGAATCTGCAAAAACAGCTATAGAAAATGAGAAGTCAGCCGCAATGAAGGAGTTAAAACATACTGTCGTTGACCTTTCTTTAAATATTGCTGAAAAATTACTTTCTAAAGAATTAGAGAATAAGGAAAAGCAGCTAGAAAATATCCAAGAAATTTTAGATAAAACAAAATTAAATTAATGCAGTCAAGAGCGGCCATAAGATATGCAAAAGCAATTTTTGAAATTGCTAAAGAAGAGAATTCTATCGATTCAGTTTTCAGTGATATGAAGACAGTCGAGATCTTATGCAATAGCTCACATGATTTCAAAAATTTATTGTCTAATTCACAGATTAATTATAATGAGAAAAAAACCGCAATACTATCTTTAATTAAAGATCATAATTCTCTAACTATAAAACTTCTTGATTTATTAATTCAAAATAAAAGGGTTTACATAGTTAATGATATTGCGAATAGCTTTATACAATTATATAATAGTCACAACGATATTAAGGAGGCTGTAGTAATTACAGCAAGCCCAATAAATAAAGACTTAGAAGAGAAAATCTTATCAAAGATCAATGTTTCAGATCTTAAATCTATAAATCTTAAAAATATTGTTAAACCAGAAATTTTGGGTGGTTTTATTATAAGATTTGATGGAAAAGAATATAATGCTAGTGTGAAGCAAAATTTAAACAATTTAAAAACCCAACTTACAAATTAAATAATATGGCCGAAGTAAATCCTGCTGAAATTTCAGCAATTTTAAAAAAACAATTAAAAGATTTTGACTCTTCTTCGTCATTGAACGAAATTGGAAGTGTTTTGACTGTTGGTGATGGAATTGCCAGAGCTTACGGACTTTCAAATGCTCAGTATGGAGAACTTGTCGAATTTTCAAATGGAACTCAAGGAATTGTCCTTAATTTAGAAGAAGACAATGTTGGTATTGTACTGCTTGGAGCTTCAACCGGTATTAAAGAAGGAGATACTGTAAAAAGAACTTCTACAATTGCATCTGTTAAAGTTGGCGAGGGAATTGTTGGAAGAGTTGTTGATACGCTTGGTATCCCAATCGACGGAAAAGGAGATTTAACAGGAGATCTTTTTGAGATGCCTCTAGAAAGAAAAGCTCCTGGAGTTATTTTTAGACAACCCGTTAACGAGCCGCTTCAAACTGGAATTAAGTCAGTTGACGCCATGATACCAATTGGTAGAGGTCAAAGAGAGCTAGTAATTGGTGATAGACAAACGGGTAAAACAACAGTTTGCATAGATACAATTTTAAATCAAAAAGAATTTTATGATGCAGGTGAGCCTGTGTATTGCATATATGTAGCAGTTGGACAAAAAGCATCAACAGTTGCAGGGATTGCAAAAATTTTAGAAGATAAAGGGGCTTTAGCATACACAACTATTGTTGCAGCTAATGCATCTGATCCAGCTGCAATGCAAGTTTATGCCCCCTTTACAGGCGCATCAATTGGAGAATATTTCCGAGACACTGGTAGGCCAGCATTAATAATATATGACGACCTCTCAAAACAAGCCGTCGCATACCGTGAAATTTCGCTTTTATTAAGAAGACCACCTGGAAGAGAAGCATATCCTGGTGATGTATTTTATCTTCACTCGAGGTTACTTGAAAGAGCTGCAAAAGTTATTAATGACGACACCATTGCTAAGGAGATGAATGATCTGCCAGAATCTTTAAAATCCAAGGTAAAAGGTGGCGGTTCCTTAACCGCATTACCTATTATTGAAACACAAGCGGGAGACGTTTCTGCCTATATTCCTACAAATGTTATTTCCATTACTGATGGACAGATATTTTTAGAGTCAGACTTATTTAATTCTGGAGTTAGACCGGCAATTAATGTTGGTATTTCTGTCTCAAGAGTAGGGGGTTCAGCGCAAATTAAATCAATGAAAAAAGTTTCAGGAACATTAAAACTTGATCAGGCTCAGTTTAGGGAATTAGAGGCATTTGCAAAATTTGGATCTGATCTTGATGCAGCAACATTAAATGTTATTGAGAAAGGAAAAAGAAATGTAGAAATATTAAAACAAGCTCAAAACGATCCATTTAAAGTTGAGGATCAAGTAGCGATTATTTATGCAGGATCTAAAAATCTACTAAGAGATGTTCCCGTTGAAAAAATTAAAGAATTTGAATCTGAATACATTAGAGTTTTGAATGATAAACATTCTGACACTTTATCAACGATAAAACAAGGAAAATTAACAGAAGAAGTGACAGGTACGCTTGAAAAAGTATGTGCTGATATAGTCGCAAAGTTTTAACATATGGCAAACTTAAAAGAAATTAGAAATAGAATTTCATCTGTATCTTCAACAATGCAGATTACAAGTGCTATGAAAATGGTTTCGGCTGCTAAACTAAAAAAAGCACAAGATGCGATTACAGCAATGAGACCTTATTCAGATAAGTTAACACAAATGTTAGTCGATCTATCGGCATCCGTAGATTTTGAAAATGAATTTTTGCAATCAAGAGAAACAAACAAATTATTAGTCGTTTGTGTTACTTCTAATAGGGGACTTTGTGGAGCTTTTAATTCTAATGTTATTAAAGAATGTTTAGAAATAGCCAAAAACTCTACCCATGAAGTTTCTTTTTTCTGTATTGGTAAAAAAGGGGGTGATATATTATCTAAAAAACATAATGTAATAGAGATTAACAACGAAATTTTTGATGATTTAAGTTTCGAAAACTCCTCATTAATTGCAGATTTCTTAATGTCAAAGTTTTCTGATAAAGAGTTTGACAGAATTAAAATTGTGTATAATAAATTTAAAAATGCTGCAACCCAAATAGTTACAGATGAACAATATCTACCCATAGAAAATACAAACTCTAATGATGCTATTGATTCAAGTGATTATATATTTGAACCTTCTCAAACAGAAATTATTTCTGAGCTTATCCCAAAGTCTCTTAAGACACAATTATATAAGGCAGTTAGAGACTCATATGCATCTGAACATGGCGCAAGAATGACCGCAATGCACAAAGCAACAGATAACGCAACTGACTTAAGAGACCAGCTAAAATTAACATATAACAAAGCGAGACAAGCAGCAATCACAAATGAAATTTTGGAAATTGTTGGTGGCGCAGAAGCTTTAAATAGTTAATTCCCTCTCAAAGCTTTTTGCTTTCCAAGCATTATTAGTTTATTTTTAGATTTTTAATACTATAATAACTTGGCCAAATTCTTACAACTATTTAAGCAAACATTTATATATGGGATTGCTACTGTATTCCCAAGAATTATTAGTGTTATTCTTGTAAGAGTTCATACAGATAAAAGTGTTATTAATGAAGTTGCTGATTTTGGAACTTTATCTTTAATTTTCTCATACATTATTCTCTTTAATGTAATACTGTCATATGGATTAGAAACCTCATTTTTCAGGTTTTATAATTCTGAAAAAAACAAAAAAGATGTATTAAACACAGCTGCAATTTCTATAATAATTACCTCATTTTTATTTATATCAATATTTAGTATTTTCAAACTAAATATTTCAGAATTTACAGGCATAGGAGTTGATTATTTACGAATTGTTATTTGGATTCTTGTCATTGATGCGCTTACGGTTATTCCTTTTGCATACCTAAGAGTGAAAGGGAAAGCGTTTAAGTATTCTGTTATAAAAATAATTAATGTTTTAACATATTTCTCTTTAAATATTTTTCTGTTAATTTTTCTTAAAGACTTATCAGAAAAAAATCAGTTTTTTGATAATATTTATTTTGAAGATTTTCAAGTTGCATATATTTTCATTGCTAATTTAGCTGCTAGTATGGTTTCCTTATTATTATTAATTCCATTTTATTTTAACATCAACTATAAAGCAAATTTTGCACTGCTTAAGAAGATGCTATTCTATGGGTTCCCAATTCTAATATCAGGCTTGGCTTTTACCATAAATGAAACATTCGACAAAATATTATTAGATTTTTTACTCCCAGCTTCTGTGGCAAAAACAGAAATTGGCATGTACGCAGCATGTTATAAATTGGCAATATTTATGACACTATTCTCTACAGCCTACAAGTTAGCTATAGAACCTTTTTTCTTTAGCGAAGCAGATAAAAAGAATTCAAAAAAGAATTATGCTCTTGTTTTAGAAACATTTGTTATTATAGGATCTTCAATTTTAGTCCTTGTGGTTGTTTCTTTGGATATTTTAAAACAAATCTTTATTGGTGATCCTGAATATTGGAAAGCAATGTATATCGTTCCTATAATTTTATTTGCTAATTTCTGTTTAGGAATTTATCAAAACTTATCTGTTTGGTATAAAGTAACTGACATGACAAGGTTTGCAGCTTATATTTCCGTTATCGGGGCTACTTTAACATTATTAATTAATATTATATTGATACCAAAATATAGCTTTCTGGGCTCAGCAATAGCAACGTTCGTTGCATATTTTACAATGGCATTTTTGTCTTATGTTATCGGAAAAAAATATTATCCTATTCCCTACAACACACATAAAATATTGTTTTATTTAATATTGTCTGTCTCACTATCTTCAATATCTTTTTACGTATATAGAGACAACTTATTAATTGGAATTTTATGTGTACTAATAATGAATCTAGTAATTTTGTTAAACGAGAAAAAAAGAATAATTAATTTACTTAAATTAATGAGATGATAGTTAGCATAGTTAATAAATCTAAGAATGAACTTCCCAAATATGAAACTCTTCTTTCTGCTGGAATGGATTTAAGGGCTAATTTACATGAATCAATTATTATAAAACCGCTGCAAAGGTTGCTTGTAAAAACAGGATTGTATATTTCCCTACAAAAAGGATACGAAGCGCAAATTAGACCAAGAAGTGGTTTGGCTTTGAAAAAGGGAATTTCTGTTTTGAATTCACCTGGCACTATCGATGCAGACTATCGTGGTGAAATTGGGGTAATACTCATTAATTTATCTGATTCAGATTTTGAGATAAATTCAGGTGATAGAATAGCACAAATGGTCATAGCAAAGCATGAAACAATTTCTTGGAAAATAGTAGATAAATTAGACGAATCTAAAAGAGGAGATAAAGGCTTTGGAAGCACTGGAGTTTAGAATTAAGATTATGAAAAAAATTATTCTTTTACTATCAATTATTTTTTTAAACTCTTGCTCTTTACTATACAATGCATCAAAAAGCACTAAAGAAGAAAATAGGAGATTCTCAGCTCAGAAATCAATAAGAAGCGCAAATAAGAATGTAAACAACCTCGATTATATTCAAGCTAAGGCCAAAGTTTCCTTTAGGGACAACAAAAAAATGAAATCTAATACCGTTACTTTTAGGATCTCATCTGATGAAAAGTTGTGGATTAATGCAGCGCTTGGAGCGGCAAGAGTTTTAATAGACAAGGATTCCATAAAGTATTATAATAAAATAGAAAAAAACTTTTTTGTGACAGATTTTGATTATGTAAATAAAAAGATTGGAATAGAAGCAAATTTCCAGATTCTTCAGAGTTTACTTCTAGGTATTTTAATAGAAAAATTTTCTCCCTCATCTTTGTTTAAAAGGAATATTAATAGCTATGAGTTTAAAGAAAACGAATCTATTTTAGAATCAAAAACTGTTGAGTCAACAGTATCTATTAGCCCTTATAATTTCACAATCCTTAAGCAAACCTTTGCTACCACTGAAAATTTGTTAGAGGTTTTTTATGATGATTATATTGAACTTCAAGGTCAAAATATTCCAACAAAAATTAGGTTTACTAATGATGGCTTAGAAAACCTTAATATTGAAATAAAATCAATTTCAGCTTTAGAAAAAATAAATATTCCATTTAGAATTCCAAAAAATTATAAAAAGATTGAATTGTGATGGATATTTTGAGAATTGTATTTATAATCACTTTTCTTTTTTCTTCAAATATTTACGCTCAGTCTAAAACAGAACTTGAGAATCAAAGAAAAGAGATACTAAACGATATTAGGCAAATTGAAAAAAAGCTATCTAACACAAAAAAAGAAAAGGGTATTATAATAGGAGATGTAGAGGATATCAATTTTAAAATTAAACTTCAGGAAAATTTAATAAATAATATTAACAACCAGTTGAATATTATTGTTACAGATATAGATTATAATGAAAATAAATTATCTGAATTAAATGTTAGAGAATCTTTGTTGAAGAATGAGCTTTCGGACATGATTTTAAAATCTTATAAGAAAAGGTCTGATTTAAATAAGATTATGTTTATTTTTTCATCTACATCATTTGCACAAGCATATAAACGAATTCAGTACTTTAAACAGTATGCCAGTTTTCAAAGAAAAACAATTAACAAAATTAAATCTACAGCAAAAGAAATTGAAACCACAATTGCAATTCTTGATTCTCAGAAATTATTAAAACAAAACTTGATCGATGAAAACGAACAAATCAGAAATAATTTAAATAAAGAATATAGAAACCTAAATAATTTGATTGCTAAAATTAGCCGAAATCAGAAAAAATATGCTGCAGAGATTAAGAGTAAACAAAAACAATCAAAGGAAATTGACAAAAAAATTAATAAGTTAATAGCAGAAGCTATTGCAAAATCTAAAAAGAAAGAAAACGGAATTGGTTTAACGGCTGAAGCTCAGCTAATTTCCAAAAATTTTAACACAAATAAAGGCAAGCTACCATGGCCTGTTTCAAAAGGCTATGTAGTATTAGGGTTTGGGAAACAACCACATCCAATTGTAAAAACGACTACTATTCAGAGTAATGGTGTTAGAATTAGAACTTCAAGTGATGTTGAGGCAAGAACTATTTTTGATGGGCTCATCTATTCGATTATTCTCTCAAAAAATAATACTTACACTGTTCTTATTCAGCATGGAAATTTCTTTACTGTGTATAAAAATTTGTCTGAAATTTTTATTTCAAAAGGGGATAAGGTAAAAACAAAAGAATTACTTGGTAAGATATCTACAGATGTTTCAACCCAACAAACAATTTTAAGTTTTAGTATCTTCAAGGACGGTATTCCACAAAACCCTTCTTCTTGGATCTATAAAATGTAGTTAAGAGAATAGGGCTTTTAGCTCAGTTGCATCATCGGCTTTCATTTTTCCGGCTAGAACCAGACTTAGTTGTTTTCTTCTCAAGGCCGCGTCGTAACGCTTTTTTTCTTGTTCTGTCTCAGGCAAAATTTTATCAATTTTAGTAGGCCTTCCATTTTTATCGACAGCTACAAATGTATAAATTGCCTCATTTGCTTTTATTTTTTTCCCTTTATCATCGTCAATCCAAACATCAATAAAAACCTCCATAGATGTTGTAAAAGCTCTTGAAACTTTTGCTTCAATTGTAACTGTAGTCCCTATCGGAATTGCTTTTCCGAATGAGACATGATTTACGGAAGACGTAACAACTATTTCTTCTGAATGTCTTTTAGCTGAAATACTAGCCGCTCTATCCATCCTGGCTAATAACTCTCCACCAAACAAATTATTTAGCGCATTGGTTTCACCCGGCAATACCGAGTCTGTTAAAATCGTTAATGAATTTTGTGGAGTTTTAATGCCTTTATAATTTAATTTTTAATCAATAGCCAAGCTTTTTCATCTTCAGTATTTCTAATCTCTGAAAGTGCAGTCCTAGCTTGCTCAACGGTGTCATAACTGTTATAGGCAACTTGTAACAAACCATATTTATTGACTCCAACTTTTCTTGCCTCTAAGAAACCTTTTGATTTCAATTGTGAAATTAATTTTGTTGAGTTTTCTTCTAATCTGAATGATCCGGCTATAATATGGAAATTTCCATATTGTTTTTTGATTGGAAGTTTTACTATAGGTAAGGCAGTGCTGATGTTAAATGTTGCTTTTTGAATTTTTTGCTCAATTTGTTCATTGGCTTCTGCAAAAGATGCGACATTATGTTCATCTACCGAGTCTAAATAGGATTTTGAAAAGACACCGCTCAAGGAAATTAATACAATTATAATTGCAGCATATCTTAAGTATGAATTACTTACTTTTTTATTTGTTTTTACAAGCTCACTAGATTCCACTGAACTTAATCCAAAGGAGCTTTTTAGTACTATTGAGTTTTGATCAGGTGTAAAAATAAATTTTGCATCTTTGAGATGTATTGAGCCTATATTTTTAATTTCAATCATCTCTTGATTCTCTAGCCTCTTTAAATTTTTATTAACCCAATTAGCAATTTTTTTCTCAGCTTTTTCATAAGACAACTTTTCTGAGTAAGAGATGTGATTAATTAATAACCCATCGTTTTTAACAAGACTTCTGTTAAATGAGATTTCTTTATTTGGAGGATAAATTTTTGTTTTATCAGAGCTTATTTTTGCAGAAATATTTCTACAGACAAGTGCACCAAAATTTGGTACAATTACACAGTCATGATCTCTCAATAAATTAAAAATATGTAGGCTAATTTTCATGTGTATTACTAATATACTCCAAGATATAAAATTATATCAAATATTTATTTTAATAACCTAATTTTTTACGCACTCTTTCCAACACAGTATTGGCGGTTACTTTGGCTTTCTTTGCTCCAATTTGTAATATTTGTTCTACTTCTTCAGGATTACAAATAAAATAATTAAATCTCTCCCTTTCTTTACTAAAATTGTTAAGTATTAAATCCATTAATTCTTTTTTTGCATGCCCGAAACCATAACCTCCAGTCTTGTAATTTGTTTTCATTTTTTCAATTTCTTCCTTTGAGGCTAGGAGCTTGTAAATATTAAATAAATTACAATTTTTCCAATCCTTGGGTTCTTCAATTGGTGTTGAATTTGTTTTAATTGAATGGACTTGTTTTTTTAACGTTTTTTCAGACGCAAAAATATCTATGATGTTATTTTTACTCTTGCTCATTTTTTCTCCGTCGGTTCCTGGGATTAGTTTTACCTCTTCCTGTACATGACCCTCAGGTACAACGAATGTCTCACCAAATAAATTATGAAATCTATTAGCAACATTTCTCGTGATTTCTATATGTTGTAATTGATCTTTTCCAACAGGAACTACGTGTGCATCATACATTAATATATCTGCAGCCATCAATAATGGATAATTAAAAAGCCCTGAGTTCACATCCTCTAATCTATCTTTTTTGTCTTTAAAACTATGCGCAAGAGTTAGTCTGCTAAAGGGAAAAAAACAACTTAAATACCATGATAATTCAGTTACCTGAGGCACATCACTTTGACGATAAA
>Ga0208277_1001158_pt1 | contig 15419 bp, 13 predicted proteins | sample ETNtaG_5_FD_185782 | JGI IMG/M metagenome (GOLD analysis project Ga0208277, IMG submission 185782) | Marine microbial and viral communities from oxygen minimum zone, Eastern Pacific Ocean - ETNP201406SV205 (SPAdes) (version 2) | ecosystem: Environmental > Aquatic > Marine > Oceanic ...
ATTGTTTTAACTGAGAGAACCGATAGATTTGAAATTAATGGTCAATGGATGGATATTTTAGTTATGGGAGTTATGGAATTTAAAGATGGTCTCATATGTAATTGGAGAGATTATTTTGATATGAAAGCTTATGAGGCAGAAACTGCAAAAGTTTTAGGTTAATAAGTCATCTTTTTGCCCTATTTTTTAGTTAATAGATTGACTTATTAGTCAGCGAATCTTAATTTCTGATTCGTACTTAATTAAGGACTGATTCGAATATAAATTATTGGGATTTAATATTAGATAATGAGCCTCTATTAAAATGTCTATGAAGCCGACGGATATCTCGGATCCTGAATACTTTCACAAAGTTGTTGATTGTCAATGGGCTTGTCCAGCCCATACCCCTGTTCCTGAATATATTAGATTAATTGCCTCCGGAAACTACACCGATGCATATATGCTTAATTGGGAGTCTAATGTTTTTCCAGGTGTTTTGGGTAGAACATGCGATAGACCATGCGAGCCAGCTTGTAGAAGGGTTCGGGTTGAAGACGAACCAGTTGCTATTTGTAGACTGAAAAGAGTAGCTGCTGATTATAAGGGTGATATAGCAAAATTAATTCCAAGGCCTCCAAAAAAAACTAACGGTAAAAAAATTGCTTTATTGGGTGCAGGGCCTGTTTCATTGGCTGTTGCAAGAGATCTATTACCTCTTGGTTATGAATGTACAGCATACGAGAGAGACCCAATTCCTGGGGGGCTAATGAGGACAAATATTCCTTCCTTTCGATTACCTGCGGAAGTTTTGGATGAAGAGTGTAATCAAATTATTAATATGGGTTTAGAGGTTGAATATAATTATGAAGTTAAAAGTTTTAAAGATTTTTTAAAGCTTGGTCATGATGCAATCTTTATTGGAACAGGGGCTCCAAAAGGCAAAGATTTAAAAATCCCTGGAAGAGAAGAAGCATCAAAAAATATTCACATTGGTATCGATTTCTTGGCTTCAGTAGCTTTTGAACATGTATCTAAAATTGGAAAAAAAGTAATAGTCTTGGGAGGAGGGAATACTGCCATGGATTGCTGCAGAACCGCAGTTAGATTAGGAGGAAAAGAAGTAGGTGTTTATGTAAGGTCACCAAAAGCTGATATGAAAGCCTCTGACTGGGAAGTTGAAGAAGCTGAAATGGAAAATATTCCTATTTATGAAAATCATGTTCCAAAGGAATTTATTATTAAAGATGGAAAATTGAAAGGGATGCTGTTTGAAAAAGTTACAGCAGAATATTCAAATGGTAAAAGAAAGCTTATTCCAACTGGTGAACCATTGGTAGAGGTTGAATGTGATGATGTTTTAATGGCCATTGGTCAGGATAATGCTTTTGAATGGATGGAAAAAGATTTAGGTATTGAATTTGGCGAATGGGATATGCCAATAGTTGATAAAAAAACAATGCAATCAACTATGCCTAAAGTTTTCTTTGGAGGTGATGCTGCATGGGGACCAGAAAATATTATCACTGCTGTTGCTCATGCTCATCAGGCAGCTATTTCAATAGATTTATTTTGTAATGATAAGGATCTAAAAGAAAGACCAGCGCCACATGTTTTTCTTGAGTCATCAAAAATGGGACTTCATGAATGGTCATATGACAATGGTTATGATGAAGTAGAGCGTTTATCTGTTCCCCATGCTGACTTAAAAGAGTCTTTAAAAAATAGAAAATTAGAAGTAGAGCTAGGCTATGATGATGAGATGGCTTTTCAAGAAGCTAGTCGATGCCTTAATTGCGATGTTCAAACAGTTTTTGAAGAAAATCGATGTATAGAATGTGATGCTTGTGTTGATGTATGTCCAGAGGATTGTATTAATTTTGTTCAGAATGATGAAGAGGATAAATTAAGGGCTAGCTTAAGAGTACCAGCATTAAATACAGAAGAAGATATATATGTCTCTGATGTTCTTCCAACATCAAGAGTGATGGTTAAAGATGAAGATTTGTGTTTGCATTGTGGATTATGTGCAGAACGCTGTCCAACGGGAGCATGGGATATGCAAAAATTCTTCTATATGGGTGCTCAATCTAAGGATGGTTGCTCGGGATGACCAAAATAAATGATTTTGTAGTTAAGTTTGCTAATGTGAATGGTTCAGGTTCCGCAAGTGCAAACTTAATGTTTGCAAAATCTATTTTTCGAATGGGTATTCCTGTAACTCCAAAAAATATTTTTCCTTCTAATATTCAAGGACTCCCTACTTGGTTTGAGGTTAGGATAAGTAAGGATGGTTATGCAGCAAGGCGAGATGGCATTGATTGCTTTATTACTCTAAATCCTCAAACATATCAGTCAGACATGAAAGAAATTCTTCCTGGTGGATATCTAATTTACGATAATACAATGGAGCGCAAGTTCTCAAGAAAGAATATTAATTACATTGGTATTCCAATGGCTAAAATTTGTTCAGATAATTATGACGACCCAAGACAAAGACAATTATTTAAGAATATTGTTTGTTTGGGGGCATTAGCGGTTTTATTAAAAATTGATATAAAAATTATAGAAAATCTAATTAAGGAAGATTTTGAGAAGAAGCCAAAATTAATCCCTCCAAATATTCAGGCACTTCACTTGGGTAGAGATTATGCTCTAAATAATTTAGATACCGATCTTGATATAAGTGTAAAAAAAATAAGAACATCAAAGAAAAAAATACTAATTCAAGGGAATGAGGCTGCAGGCCTTGGCTGTGTTTATGGTGGTGCAACTGTTGCTGGATGGTATCCTATTACCCCTTCAACATCTCTTGTGGAAGCTTTTCAAAAGTATGTAAATATTTTTAGGGTTAATGATAAAAATGAAATTAACGCTGGGATTGTTCAAGCAGAGGATGAGTTATCTGCAGTTGGAATGGCTATTGGAGCTAATTGGAATGGTGCTCGTGCATTTACTGCTACATCTGGTCCTGGAGTTTCCTTAATGAGTGAATTTCTTGGTTTAGCATATTTTGCTGAAATTCCTCTAGTTTTATTCAATATTCAAAGAGGCGGTCCATCTACTGGTATGCCGACAAGAACACAGCAATCTGATATTCTATCATGTGCATATGCTTCACATGGTGATACCAAACATATTTTATTATTTCCATCTGATCCAAAAGAATGTTTTGAAATGGCTGTACAATCTTTTGATCTTGCAGAAATTCTACAAACACCAATTATTGTAATGAGCGATCTTGATATAGGTATGAATGATTGGGTTGTTGATCCTTTAAAATGGGATGACAAAAGAAAATATAATAGAGGCAAAGTACTTAATAAAAAGAATTTAGACGATCTTGTAAATTGGGGAAGATATCTTGATGTTGATGGAGATGGTATCCCTTATAGAACTCTTCCTGGTACACATGAGTCAAAAGGTTCATACTTTACTCGTGGTACATCCCATGATGCTTTTGCAGGTTACACTGAGGACGGGAGAATAAATGCTGAAAACATGATGAGAATTACAAAGAAATTTAAAAAATCTCTTAAATATCTCCCTCGGTCAATTAAGAGAAAGGCTAAAGAGGAAACCGATATTGGTATAATTTACTTTGGATCGACTGCATGCGCTATAGATGAAGCAAATGATATTCTTGAATCTCAAGGCTATAATATTGATTTATTAAGAATAAGATCATTCCCATTTGGTAGAGGAATCTCTTCGTTTATTGATGATCATGAGCATATAATTGTAATGGAGCAAAATCGTGATGCTCAAATGAGATCCTTGTTAATTAATGAATTAAATAAAAATAGTTCAAATATTCATTCTATACTAAATTTTGATGGTAGCCCTGTAACAGCAGATTATATAGTTAAGGAATATTTAAATCTTTTAAAGGGAAATGAGACGATGTTAAAATCTTCTAAAAAAAAGAAAACCGCAGCATGAGCAAATTATTATGAGTTATATAAAAAAACCATCAGCTAAGCATCCAAGACTACCAAAAAATCAACTTGGTCTAACAAGAAGAGATTACGAGGGGGCTCTATCTACCCTATGCGCGGGATGTGGTCATGACTCTGTATCATCTGCAATTATTGAAGCCTGCTTTAATTTATCAATTCCTGCTCACAAATTAGCAAAATTATCTGGGATTGGCTGTTCCTCCAAAACACCAACATACTTTCTTAATAAATCGCATGGTTTTAACTCTGTTCATGGAAGGATGCCTTCAGTTGCAACAGGCGCAAATTTAGCAAATAGAGATCTATTTTATTTAGGTGTATCTGGTGATGGCGATACTGCCTCAATTGGACTTGGGCAATTTTGTCATATCATAAGACGTCGTCTTAATATGTTATATGTCGTTGATAATAATGGAACCTATGGTCTTACTAAAGGGCAGTTTTCTGCAACCAACGATAAAGATTCTAAAAGCAAAAAAGGTGAAGATAATCTTTTTGAGTCAATTGATTTAGCAGCTTTAGCTATTCAGCTTGGAGCAGGTTTTGTAGCAAGGAGTTTTTCTGGCGACAAAGAACAATTAGTTCCTCTTATGACAGCAGCTTTAAAATATAAAGGTTTCTCATTTATTGATGTTATCTCTCCATGCGTAACTTTTAACAACCACATTCAGTCTACAAAAAGTTATCAATATTTTAGAGAGCATAATGAGGCATTAGGGTTTTTGGATGTTATTCCAGATAAAGAGGAAATTAAAATTCAGTATGATGAGGGAACCTCGACGGAAGTAGAGATTCATGATGGCTCAAGAATGGTTTTACATAAGTTAGATAAAAATCATGATCCTTATGATAAATCTAACTCATTAAGTATGCTAAACAACCATCAGGCAGACGGAACTGTAGTTACGGGCCTAATATATTTAGATAAAAATGAAGTGGATTTACATGATACTATTAATTCCAATCAAACACCTCTTAATGCTTTATCAGAGAAGGAGTTATGTCCTGGGTCAAAAGGTTTAGATTTTGTAAATAAAAACTTCAGCTAATATCTGAAACATTTCTGACAGGATTTTCGCCATTCCAATTCTTAGATTGTTCAAATAGAAAATCATAAAAATTACTAATTTCTTCACTTTTTTCATATATTTCATAAAAATGATTAATTTCGTCTCCAGGATAAAACCAAGCGAATTTCATTCCATTTCTATGTCCTGCATTAGCGGAGAGAACCTCTTCACAGCCCTCATTTTCTAAAATTATTTTCTCTTTATCAAAATCTGGAGCAATCCAAGCAATATGGTGTATCCCTTTAGAGTTACTATTTTTTGGTTGGTCTTGTATTCTATGATCACATATCAATTCAATCATTATATTTTCTTTCCACCCATAAGCTGATGAATGATCAAACTCGCTTTTTTTCTTATTAACAAGTGTATTGGATATTTTGATATGTTCATTTATGAAGAAAGGCCCAATGTTAAATTTTTGGGACCAATATTTTGCGGCTTTCCTTACATCTTTCACTGCATAAGCTATTTGAATTATAGGGCGTTCAGAAATAAACATTTTTATACATTACAATTTTTTTCTGAAAATCCTAGACAATTTTTTTTAACTAGGAAAAAATAGACTATATTTATTGGGGAGTAATTAATGTCAGATAATTCTATGGTAATTCGCAATGCTACTATTGTTGATGGGTCTGGAAAAGATCCTTTTGATGGAGATGTATTTATTAAGGATGGTATTATTCAAGAGGTCGGAAGTATTAGCCATAATTGTGATAATGAAATTGATGCAAGTGGTTTAATTTTATCACCTGGGTTTATTGATATTCATACTCATTTTGATCCACAATTATGTTGGGATGGCTATGCGACACCTTCAATTGAACATGGGGTTACAACAATTGTAACTGGCAACTGTTCTTTATCTCTTGCACCAATCAGAAATGGTGGCGAAAATAAAATTATTTCAATGTTTCAAGTAATTGAGGATATTAAAAAACCAACCTTTGAAGAAGCAGTTCCATTTTCATGGGAAAGTTTCGGAGAATATCTCGACCATATTAAGCCTGGACTAGGAATTAATGTTGGCGCCTTGATTGGTCATTCTGCAGTACGGTTATATGTGATGGGTGAAGATAGCCAAAAAAGAGAAGCAACAGACGATGAAATTAAGCAAATGGCAGAAATTGTTGAAATGGCTATGGAGCATGGAGCGTTAGGTGTTTCATCATCATATGTTGACGTAGATGAGAATTTTGATCCAGTGCCTAGTCGTTTTTCTTGTATTAAAGAAAAAATGGCTCTTGCAAAAGCTGCTACTAAAACAGGTAGAGGTGTATGGCAAGTTGTTCCTTATTTTATTGATATGGAAACGCAATTGAAAAATATTGAAGAATTAGGTGATATTAGTTTAGAGACAGGGATTATGTGTACTTTTCAGCCAGTTTTATCCACCCCTGATGCTCCAAAGGCAGAAAGAATTATGGAAGCGCTTCAAAAAGAAAGAGACAGAGGGGCAAAAGTATTTGGTCAAACTATGCCTCGCTGCTTTGATCTAAATATGAGGTTATCTGAAACAAGCATGCTTTTGTTTGGTATGCCTACATGGAAATCCATTATGGATTTATCAGTTAGTGATAGAAGGGATGCATTTTCAAGTAAAGATAATCAAAAAATTTTAGTCGAAGAAGCTAAAAATGCTCAAGGAATGAGCGCTGCTTTACCTATGTTAAAAGTTGGTCAAGTTTATTCAGATCAAAACAAGCAATATACTGGAAAATATTTAGCTGAAATAGCTCAAGCTGAAGAAAAAGAAATTGGTCAAGTTATCTTAGATATTGCTATTGCCGACGATCTTAAGACGGAATTTCAACTTATGGATGTAATTAATTCTGATAAGGAGTCAGTATCTTACCTAATTATGAATGAACTTTGTCATTTCGGAGCTTCTGATGCTGGTGCACATATCACTCAATTTTGTGGTACAGGTGATACTACTCACCTTTTAGAGCACTATGTTAGAGAGACGAACAAAATATCTTTATCTACTGCGATTCATAGAATGACAAAAGAGGTTGCGGATGATTGGGGTCTTTCTGATAGAGGTGAGATTAAGGAAGGAAAAGCTGCTGATTTAGTTTTATTTGATATTAATGAAGTAGGAATTTCCGATGAAGCTTTTGTGAATGACTTTCCGGGAGAGGCTAGCCGTTACATGAGGTATTCAAAAGGCTATGAAGCAGTTATTGTTAATGGTTCAATTGTATATGAGAATAACGAATATACCGATATTAAAAGTGGCACGATTGTTTAATTCCTAATAATTATAATTAAAATTTTTTCTTTGAGGTAATAAATGGATCAAATACAAATCGATAAAATAAAAGATTTAATTGAGTATGAGAGGAATAGAAAATCTCCACCCTCAACTTTTCCCAAATTGCCAGATCTTCCTGGAAAAAGATATACAGATAACGAATTCTTTGAACTTGAAAAAGACAATCTATGGAAAAAGACTTGGTTACTGGCTGGTCATTTAGATGAAATTCCTGAGACTGGTAGTTATAAGCTTTGGGAAAAGACAGGGCAACCAGTTATCATTGTAAGAAAAAATAATGATGAGGTTACTGCTTTTTACAATATGTGTCGGCATAGAGGTGCTGCAATTGTAAGAGAGGAATATGGAAAAACCAAAAGCTTACTATGTGGTTACCATGGATGGAATTATAACTTTGATGGTGACCTTATTGGTAAAAGGGATCCACAAGACTTCGTCGATTTTGATGATAGTTGTAGAAGTCTTCATAAGATTAAAATTGAATTAATGGGTAACCTTATTTTTATAAATTTCGACCTTGATGCAATTAGTTTGGAAGATAGCTTAGGCCCTATATATGAAGAACTTAAAGAATTTCAACTTGGCTCTCTTCGCTTAGTTGATCAATATAGTTATGATGTAAAGTGCAATTGGAAAATTGCAATGGAAGCGAATATGGAAGTCTATCATGTTCAGTCAATTCATCCTAAAACTGTTCATGTAGGTTTAGATTATCGAGGAAATGTAAATACTTTTTATCCTCATGGTCATGGTAGAATGGTTGCGCCAAGTAGGTCATATCCTGATTTACCAGTTTATGGCGCTACTGATTCTTCAGATCCAAACTCAACTAGCTATCATCCGCTTCCTAAAGGTACAAAAAAATTAGGTATAGAGATTGGTACTGAAGATCCAAGGCCTGAAATTGAAACCGCTGGCTATATTGCTAGAACATGCACTCAATCATATAATTTAATGCCTAATTTAGTTTCCCCGATGTCAGAGAGAGGTTTTCCTATATTACAATGGTGGCCAACTAGTATAAATGAATGTATTTTTGAAGTTATGTGGATAGCACCTGATTGGGGTGAAGGAGAACGACCTGCGATATGGGATTCTCAAATCCAGGGATTTAATGATGTTCTTGATGAAGATCTCCAATTTGGAGGTTGGATACAAAAAGCAGTTGATTCATATGCTTTTGATGGTGTTCCTCTTAGTTATCAGGAAGCAAGAATTTATCATTGGCATCAGGAAGCTGATAAAATTATTGGTTTAAATAAGATTCCTAAAGAGCTAAGAGTAGAACAAGCAATGGGTGATGATTGGACTTACCCCAATGATATTGAGCAAAGGTTAAAGGAATATAAATCTAGCTCCTGAGTTTAGATTAATTTTTAAATTCACTATCAATTAAAACTGCAATTAAAAGAGCTGGTTCACTTCCATTGTTAACCCATGCATGGTTAGTTCCTCTTTGAACTACCACATTAAATGGTTTTAGCCTAACTTCATCCTCATCCAATAAAAGTGTAACATCGCCTTTAAGGAGGATTATATAATCGATGGTTTTGGTTTTATGCATTGATGGGTGTCTAGATGTATCAACCCTCTCATGAGCTGCACCCATTTTTTCAAAAGCTATTGCTGTACCTTTTTCAAGTTCCTCGCGTGAAATGTTTTCTGGAGTAGGGTGAATGGCAAAATATCTAAATTTTGTCCCATTTTTTTGCGGCGATAGAATAACATCAATATCAGCCCTATCCTTGCTGCTTAAAGAGTCAATTTGGTCACCATCTGTATTCCATATTTCAAATAGTCCTCCAATATTTTCCCCTATTGACCTTGAAGGACCCCCATCAATCATAATTATAGACTTACCTTCTGTATTATGTCCTGTAACAACTCGTCTTAAATTTTCCATTTTTTATTCCCTATATTATTTAATTAAATGATTATATTTGTAGTATTAATCTTATAGCTACTAATAAAAAATAAAGTTATCCCCATTATCCACAACATTATGTATAAGTTTTAAAATTTTTTTCTTTTTTCTTATACTTTACCCTTTCAATTCACCTTTAACTAAAAGAGGCTAGTTGAGAATTATTATCAATTACTATGGGAGTGAATTGTGAAAAATATTTTAATTAGTTTTGCAGCTACAATTGCTATTATTTTATCTACAACAAATTTAAAAGCAGATGACCATGCTGAACAGGCATATTTCAATTTTCAAATCAATATTTGTAAATTAAATGAAGGAAGAACTATGAAGCAATATGATGCTTCATTTAATGATTATTTAAAATGGTCAAAGAAAAATGATGTAGAAGTTTATGTCGCAAGACAAACCCCAATTTATTCTCATGATGATTTTAACAATAGTTCTGGTATTGATTGGATAGAAATACTAGCCGGTTCTCATGAGGTAACTGGAAAAGCTTGGGATATGTGGCTTGGAACGAAAGAAGGTCAAAAATTAGCAGCAAATTGGCAAGAAAATGCATCCTGTTTTGTTAAGTGGGTTCATGCTTATCCTATATTTGTAAATCAGAAAGATTTTGATGAAGACAAAGATAGGGTAGCTAGCTGGAATTGGTGCACGCTTAATGATGGTGTAGAGGCTGATGAAGTTAATGCCCAACATGCAATGATGGCTAAAGAATTAGAAAAAAATTCTAATGGTCTAAGTGGATGGCTTGCATTGGCTCCTCAGACTGGTGCCGCTTATGCTCCAGGAGATTTTGCACATCTAGCTGTTTTTAAAGATATAGAGTCATATATGAAGTATAAAGAGTCTTTAGCTTCTGGTGGTTGGAGAGGTTATAGAGAATATCAAAAAAACTTTGCTACCTGTAGGGGTGAAGAATTATTTACTGATATTGAATTAAACAATCCAAATAATTAATTCTAAGGAGAAAAAAATGAAAAAAATAATATTAACGTTTCTAACTTTTGTTCTAACTTTTTCAATATCAGAAAATTCTTTTGCAGATGACCAATATTCTGAAATGGAAGGAAATGTATTTAATATTCAAGTTCAGCAATGTACTCTGAATAGTGATACTTCGATCAAACAATATGATTCCATGATAAATGATTATTTTAAATGGGCTAAAAAGAATGATGCAGAAGTATTTTTCTCACGCCAAACACCTCTATATGTTCATAATAGTTGGTATAGATCAGGAATTGATTTCTTGGAAATTTTATTTTCAACACACGCTGAATCTGGAAAAGCATGGGACAAATGGTTGGGAACTAAAGAAGGTCAAAAATTGAATGCTCGTTGGCAAGAACTTGCAGATTGTAGAGTTAAAATGGGTGCTTCTTTTATAAATTTTATTGATCAAGAGGCAATGAATAATGATAATGATAGAATTGTTGCTTGGAATTGGTGTTCATTAAATGAGGGAGTTTCCTATGAGGATTTGCTTGCCGAGCATGAAAAAAGGGCAGAACTATTAAAAGAAGACTCTTTAGGTATGATTGCTTGGGCTAATGTATATCCCAATATAGGAACAGATGAAGCTCCAGGAGATTTTGCACATTTAGCGGTTTATCCAAATATTGAGTCTGCGCAAATTTATCAGCAGTCACTATCTAGCGGTGGATGGCAAAGTTATAGAGATTACCAAAGAGATTTTGCAACATGCAAAGGTGAGTCCTATATGATTGAAAAAGTTCTCAATGATCCAAATAACTAAAATAATTTTTAAATCTTGATGGGAGATTAACATGAAAAAAATTCTTGTATTAATTGCTATAGCTTTTGTTTTATCAATCACAGGAAATACTTATGCAGATGACAATAACTTAGGGGGTGGAGTATCAAGTAATGCACCTTTTGCTATTAATGCTAATGTTTGCAAATTAAATAAAGGGAAGACAATGGAAGATTATCATTCTTTGAATGATAAATTTTATAAGTGGACAAAAAAACATGACGTTGAATTAACTGTTGTTAGTCATATTCCATTTTACTCGCACGGTAACTTTGACAATCCTGATAATTTTGATTTTATTGAGTTTCTGATTGGTCCGAATGTAGGTAAAACTTGGGATAAGTGGCTAAGTAAAAAAGATGCAGAAGATTTACGAAATGAATGGGCAAGTGTTGCAACCTGCTATGTTAAAGCTGCTTCTGGGAATTTTCTCTATGCTAATGAAGATGATCTAAATAAAAGAGATTTAAGATATGCAGAGTGGAATTGGTGTAATATTCGTGAAGGAAAAAGAGCTGAAGATTTAGTTATTGAACACAATAGGATAGCTAAAAATATTGAAGAAGATCCCAATGGAATTATTGGATGGCTAACTTTTGTCCCTCATCTTGGAGGTGCAAATGTACCTACTTTTGCTCATATTGTTCTTTATCCTGATGTTGATTCAGTTATGAAAAATAAGATGGCGGAAAGAAATGGCGGCTGGAAAGATCGTCGTGATTACGAAACGGAATTTGCACAATGTAATGGCTCATCTTTGATGCAGGAAGAAATTTTATATCGCCCATAAATATTATTAAAAGGAGAAAAAAATGAAAAAATATTTATTAAGTATTCTAGTATTACCACTCTTATTTGTTACTCAGCTAAGTGCTGCACCTATGCATGCCTATTATTGCTTTAATGCATCGAGCTTAGAAAGTGGGAATAATTTTATTGGAGCTTTTGACTCCTTTTACAATTCACCAGCTTCAAAAGGTATTTCTACACATCGTCTTTATGCTTTTGAATTAAATGGTGAGTATGATTTTACTCACTGTATGGTTGGTGAACATGAAAGCCCAAGCGCTTATGAAAAAACTAATTCTATAGTTCAGTCATCTAGTGAAGGTTTACAGATGCTTGAAACTATGAACTCAACAGTCACATGGGTTATGAATGGCGCAGGTACCCCAGTTGCAGCATTTGGAAATCAAGAAAATAATAATATTGGTATGATTATTGATATAAGAGCAAAAGATGCAAAAACTTTTGTTAATGAAGTAAATAAAATGATGAAAAATGCTACTGTTGATGGAAGCATGATCGTTTTTCAAGATACATTTACAGGTATAAAAGGAAGAACTCATTATGTTGCAATAAGTTCATCATCTCTTGAGGGTGCTCTATCTAATTTAGATAATTCATTATCAAGTCCTGAAGGTCAGGCTTATTTAAAAAGAGCCCAAAAATTTAGAAAGGTTATGGGAAGAGCTTTATTTAGTTTAGTTAAAAGCTGGGAAGCTAAATAAAAAAATAATAATTTAAATTATTACTTAAAGCCCTGTTAATTTTTAACAGGGCTTTTTTATGTTACTTGATGTTAGTATAAAGTTAGTTATATTTCATTATTCTTTGGGGAGAAATTATGAGTGAAGAAATAAATTGGCCTGGTAAAAAATATGCTTGGTTTTTTACAACCCTTTTATTAATAACTTATACAGTTTCATTTATTGACAGAGCAATGATTAATCTTCTTATTGATCCAATAAGAAGTGACTTAAAGCTCTCGGATATACAAATGGGTCAAATTCTTGGTCCTGGATTCATGATTAGTTATATTCTTTTCAGTCTTCCTGTTGGTAGAATGGTTGATAAATTTAATAGAATTGCTGTTTTGATTGGCGGCATTGTTCTTTGGAGCATAGCTACTGCAGCCCATGGATTTTCTAGCGACTATTATAGTTTGTTTGTTTCGCGAGCTGGGGTAGGAGCTGGAGAAGCCGCTGTGACGCCTGCATCATGGTCAATAATTGCAGATTTATTTCGACCTGAAGAAAGAGCTTTTCCTATGAGTTTTTATCTTATGGGTCCTTATATTGGACAGGGATTAGCCCTTCTTTTTGGAGGACTTGTAATTCAACTTTATACCGATCCTATAGTTTTTTTAGGGTTTACCCTTCAACCTTGGCAAATGATTTTTATTCTTATTGCTATTCCAGGATTTATATTATCTTTGGGCCTTGCTTTTCTTACTGATCCAGTGAGAAAAGGTATCATTAATAAAGAGAAACAGCACGAAGAGTCTTTTGTAGATGTGATTAAATATATAAGGAGTAAATTTTCGGCTTATTTTACTCTAATGATTGCTGCATCATTTATTGTGGTTCTTCTTTATACATTTCAAGCATGGGTTCCAACATATATTTCTCGTATCCATGGTTGGGATTTGTCAAGAGTTGGATATCTCTTTGGGATTGTCACATTGGTTTCTGGTTCTCTTGGTGTTTTGTCTGGACCAGTTGTTGAAAAATTTTTAGAAAGAAGAAATATAAAAAACTCTACTCATAGTGTATTTCTTATCTCTTCTTCCGCAGTAGCAGTAATTCCTGCCTTTACCTTTTTATTTGTTACTGAGCAGTTTGTATTACCTGGAATGTTTATTATAAGCTTTTTTATAACATTACCGATGGCCTGCTTTGCTTCTGGATTACAAAAAATGACTCCGCAAAATTACAGAGGCTCTGTGTCAGGTTTATATGTTTTTATTATGAATATTGTAGGCTTAAGCCTTGGTCCTACGGTCGTACCGTTTTTTACAAGTGTAATATTTGAAAACGATATGTCTATTAATGTTGCTCTTAGTAATACCTTTTTAATATTTGGACCGCTCTCATTTTTAATTTTCTTTTTTGGAAGAAAATCACTTAATAGAGAATTACAGTCACAACACTAAAAGATTGGTGGAGCCAGACGGGATCGAACCGACGACCTTCTGGTTGCAAACCAGACGCTCTCCCAACTGAGCTATGGCCCCACAGATAAACCCTTATAAGACAAGAGAGAAAATACCTCAACAAAAAATATTATTAAATACTTAATCTCTTAAGTAACCAGCAATTTTTTTTGTTGTTGGGCTTTTATTGATTTCTTTTGACGATTTTAATGTCTCTAAAAAATAATCAGCCATAAGATTAGTTATACCCCAATTATAGTTCTCATTGTGAAAATGATGTTGCATATGTGCTTCTTTTAAACTTTTTCCAATTTTTGTAATTGGTTTGTACTGCATTGAATGATGAGCAAGATGTACCCATTCATAAAAAAGATAATATAAAAAAGTCGAAAAGATTGGGACTAAAGCAGTCTTAAAACTTAGACATAATATGGAGTAAAAAATATATGTTTGAATGAATAAAGTAATAATTGCTAGGGCAGGGGCAAACTGTAGATCAATATCTTCAGGATCTGCATGATGACCATGATGCAATTTTATTTGAAATTTTCTAAACCAATTATTTTTATCTGTAAGCTCCCTATGAAGAATAAATTTATGCGCATACCATTCATAGAATGGTGCCAAAAAAATTACTAAAATCATTAAAGGCCATTTGTTCCAAAGATCGAAATAATTAACTAGAAAGCCAGTGAAAAAAGTAAATACAAAAAGATATCTTATTGTATGGTGAGCAAAAAAATTCTTAAAAACTATAAACAATTTTAAAAACTAATCCCTTAAGAAGACAGGGGAGTTTTCAGAAGATTCTTCCGGTGAAAAATAATAACCATTAGAGTTAAAATTATTTAGTTTATCCTCTTTTATTTTATTTTTTAAAATCCAAGCAGCCATTAATCCACGAGCTTTTTTTGCGTAAAAACTAATAATCTTGTATTTACCTTTTGAGAAATCTTTAAATACTGGTGATATAACATTAGTTGTTTCTTTAATATTCTTAACTGAGTCGAAATATTCATTCGAAGCTAGGTTAATAATTGTATTTGATTTTATAGATTTAAGATCTTTTAATATTTCGTTACAAATTTCTTGTCCCCAAAACTCATATAGATTTTTACCTTTATCAGTTTTTAACTTTGTACCCATCTCTAATCTATAAGGTTCAATAATATCTAAAGGTTTGAGTAAACCATATAACCCAGATAGTAATCTTAGATGGTTTTGAGAGTATTCAAGATCTTTTTTCTCAAAACTATCTATATTCAAACCTTGATAAACATCCCCTTTAAAAACAAATATTGCTTGTTTTGAATTATAAGACTCTTTTTTTAGCCCTTTCCAGGATTTATATCTATCGCTATTCAATGAGGCTAATTTATCACTTATATTCATAAGATTTGATATCTCATCTGGTTTTTTTTCTTTTAAACTATTTATGAGAGTTTTTGATTTTGACAATAATCTCGGAACAGAATGAGATATATTTATTTT
>Ga0208277_1001159_pt1 | contig 15417 bp, 14 predicted proteins | sample ETNtaG_5_FD_185782 | JGI IMG/M metagenome (GOLD analysis project Ga0208277, IMG submission 185782) | Marine microbial and viral communities from oxygen minimum zone, Eastern Pacific Ocean - ETNP201406SV205 (SPAdes) (version 2) | ecosystem: Environmental > Aquatic > Marine > Oceanic ...
GTATAATACACAAATAGGCCACTAAGCCCCAAAACGCCAAGCCCAACCACGCTAAGCCCCATAACAGAACCGCCGCTAAAAGCTACATTCAACGCAGTTGCCAGCCCTGTACGCGCAGCATGTGTTGTCCGATTATTAGCACTAGTTGCAACTTTCATACCAAGGAACCCTGCTAGCCCAGATGCTACAGCACCAACAACAAATGATAAAGAAATCATTGAACTTGAGTCATCTCGACCATTATTTACTATGCCAAGCAAAACAGCAACAATAAAAACAAATAAAGTAAGGACTCTGTATTCTGCCTTCAAAAAAGCCATGGCCCCTTCAGCAATGCTTTTACCAATTGCTTTCATACGATCAGTTCCTTCGTCTTGAGCCTCAATCCAACTTTTTTTCCAAAATGAAAAAGCAAGAGCTAAAAATCCAGCAGCAAATACGTATATCATATTGTTATCCATTAATAAATATTCTCCCTCTTTATGAATTAAATTCATTCATTGTACGACTTAAACCATGTGTGATTAAATATTGCATTGCATCTGCACACTGCCGAACCATTGCCCCAACCTCTTCAAGACTGTCCTTGTTAAAAGGCCTTAGAACATATTTCTCGGATGGACGTGTTATTGCAGATGATTCAGCTATTCCCAACCTGATTCTTGGCAATAAACTAGTTTGTGCTTGGTCAATAATGTTTTTTAGACCACCATGACAACCATCACCCCCTTTAGGGCGAATACGGATGCTCCCTAGTGGTAAATCAACATCATCAAAAATAATAATAACATCAGATGGTAACAAACCCCATCGATGCATTACGTCTTTTACAGCACCACCACTTCTATTCATCATAGTAGTGGGCTTAACTAACAAAGCTCGATTGCTCCTAGTTTTGGAAAAAACATAATCGCCTTTGCCCGCTTTAAAAGACACATTATTTCTATTAGAAAATTCATCAATTGCCCAAAAGCCTACATTGTGTTTAGTGTTAGCATACATGTCTCCAATATTCCCCAAACCTACAAAAGCAATCATGATTCATCAGGTTTTTCATCAGGAACATCATTCGGCGAATCTTCATTTTTATCATCTTCTGATCTTTCAGAATCTTCATCTATTTCTTCATCATCAAGAACCTCTTCAACAACCTCTTCTTCAGCCGCAGGAGGGGTGACCGATACAATATTTAAACTTGGATCAGAAATAATATCTACATCCTCTAATCCAATGTCTAGGTCGCCAATACTTTTAGCTGAATTCAATTCCAAATCTTCTATATTTAGTTCAATTTGCTCAGGAACATCTGTCGGATAACAACTTATTTCAACTTGATTGAGCGATTGAGATAATACACCCCCCTCTTTAACACCAACAGGTTCTCCAGTAAGCACAAGAGGAACTGAAATAGTAATTTTTTCAGACCTTCTAACACGCATCAAATCAACATGTATAATTTCGTCTGTTACGGGATGATACTGGAGTTGCTTAATCATTGTATATTGACTTTCACCACCTTGATCAATTTCAAAAATTCGTTGACCAGATTGCATAGCATGGAATAAAATAGATCTCTCTATGGATATGTTAACTGTTTCTTCACCAGAATAGTATAGAACTCCAGGAATCAAGCCTTTTCTACGCAGCTTCCTTGCTCCCCTCGAACGGAGTTCCTCCCGATTTGCTACATCTAATTTATAATAGGATGATGCCATTGTTTCTCCTCCTTTTAAAATTCAAATAACGCACTAACAGATTCTCCATTATGAACTCTGCTAATTGCCTCACCAAAAATATCTGCAACAGATACAATTTTTATTTTTTCAATTTGCTTTTCTTTTGAAAACAAAATTGTATCTGTAATTATAATTTTTTTAATTTTTGATTCTTCAAGACGCTTGATAGCAGGACCAGATAAAACGCCATGGGTTGCAACTGCGGTCACAGATCTTGCACCTTTTTCAATTGCCGCATCAGCAGCATTGACTGTTGTTCCAGCTGTATCAATCATATCATCAATAATCAAAACATCAAGACCATTCAAATCTCCTACTAAATGATTAATTTCAGCCTGGTTAGGAGCAAATCTTCTTTTATCAATCAAAGCAAAATGCATTCCTAAAGTCTTTGCATAACTTTGACTCATTTTTACAGAACCAATATCTGGAGCTAACACCACTGAATGCTCTGAGTTAAAATTTTCATCTTTTATTGCACCATAAAGAACTGTGCGACTATAGAGATTATCAAATGGAATCTTTGCAAAACCTTGTATCTGCGTAGAATGTAGATCCAAGGTGATAACCCTATCTGTACCCATTATTGTCAATATGTCAACGATTACCCTTGAAGAAATTGGTACTCTAGGTTGGTCTTTTCTATCTTGGCGGCCATAACCAAAATAGGGGATTACAACAGTTACTGTATCCGCAGAAGCACGTACCGCAGCATCAACCATAAGAGCCAACTCCATTATGTTTTCTGATGGACCATTTGTTGATTGAATAATGAAAACATCACAACCCCTGATATTTTCTTCATACTTAACCCATATTTCACCATCAGAAAAGGTTCGAATAGATATCTCGCCCAAATCTTGATCGAGGTTCGCTGATATTTTTGATGCGAGAACAGGATTGCTGCGTCCGCTGAATATCTTTAGTTTATTATTGCTCACTTTAATCTACTTTTATTTGCTGGGGCGAAGAGAGTCGAACTCCTACTGCCTGGACCAAAACCAGGTGTACTACCATTATACTACGCCCCAATAATTTTATTATTATAACATATTAGATATTGGATTTGCAATAAAAGTAGTATAGTTAGGAAGAAATAGTGACTCAGCAGATTTGGCTTTTGCTTCATCGTCAAAAATTCCATACACAGTCGAGCCTGAACCCGACAGACTTACAAACTTCGATCCACACGACCAAAGTTTATTTTTTATTTCTGCAATCTCTGGATATGCTGGAATAACAATTGATTCAAAATCATTCTCAAAAAGCTTGAAAGGAATCTCATCTCCTTTCAAAATATCAGCAAAGTTAAGGGCTTCTCTTGTACTGTCCAAAAAATTTTTATATTTATTATATGCCCACGTAGTATCTATTTTGCAATCCGGAATAACAAGTAAATACGTACCATTTATACTCCCAGAAAGGGGGATTAAGTTTTCACCAATTCCAGATGCGCTTTGCAAGCCACCATTTAAAAAAAAGGGAACGTCTGCACCTAGGTTTGTTGCAATAGAAATCAAATCTTTATGAATTGGCTTAATTGAATATAAATAGCATAGACCCTTTATAATTGCTGCTGCATTAGAAGATCCACCACCAAGACCACTACCGGGAGGTATTTTCTTTTTAAGAAATATCGATACCCCCCCTATGTCAAAAGAATTTGATAATTGCAACCACGCATTTACACACAAATTTGATTTATTATTTTTTAGCCAGTCAACATTTGAAGAAAAATTGCATCCATGTTTTTTTTTTCTTAATTCTATAGTATCACAAAGATCTATCTCTTGAAATAGTGTATTTATGTTATGATAACTATCTGGTCTTTTATTTAGTATCTGAAGACCAATATTTACTTTAGCATATGAATTAATACAATATGAATTCATTCTGGTTTTTTTATAATTGAAACTACCACCATAGATGCCCAACCAAGTCCTTCACCAATTACTCCAAGCCTATCAGTCGTTGTAGCTTTAATACTAATTTTAGATTCATCTAATCCCATTGTTTTAGATAATGCTTTCTTTATATCTAGGATATACTTGTTGATTTTTGGATACTCTAATATTATTGTTGAATCAACATTGTTTACTATATAGCCTTCATCTAAAATCTTTTTAACGACATCAATCAAAAATATCTTGCTATTGGCATCCTTCCAACGATCATCATCACTCGGAAAAAACGAGCCTATATCGCCCAAGCCAGCCGCACCAAGAATTGCATCAACAATTGCGTGAGATAAAGCATCTCCATCAGAATGCCCCACGGAACCTACATCTGATAATATTCGAACTCCCCCAATCAACAATGCTTCTCCTGAAGCTAATTGATGGACATCAAATCCTATGCCGACTTTTATCACCTTGCGAGCGCCTCAGCCCTTTTCCAATCATCAATAGTCGTGATTTTGAAATTGTTTTCATTGCCTCGTACAATCGAAATTTTGTATCCCATATTTTCCATTATAGATGATTCATCAGTTATAAATGAAACATTCATATTATGATTTTTATAAGCATATAATAATTTACTCTTATTAAAAGCTTGTGGAGTTTGAGCTAGCCATACAAAATTACGATCAATGGTCTTTTCAATAATATTATTTCTGGAAAATTTTATTGTGTCAACGGCAGGAATAGCAGTTATAGCGCCATCTGATAATTCGCAAGCATGTACCACTTCAGTTAAAATTTTTTTGGTAAGAAATGGTCGCGCTGCATCATGGATAATAATCAAATCAGCCTGACTACTCGATGCACCTACACCATTTTTAACAGAATCTTCTCTTTTTATCCCCCCCGTTACTACTTTTATTTCTACACCAAATTTATTAGAAATATCATTATATATTCCTTTTTTATTATCAACGGGGACGACCAGAATAACTTCATTAACTATTTTGGATCTTAGAAACACATTGAGAGAGTATTCATACAATGGTTTTCCACAAAGCCTTTTAAATTGTTTTGCTTCACCAAATCTTTGGCCTACACCCCCTGCAGTGATAATAGCCGATATAAACAAAATATATTAAACTATTATCATCGCATCACCATAGCTTAAAAAACGATATTTTTTTCGCTTTGCCTCTAAATATGCTTTTTTTATAAGCTTTCTACCGGCGAATGCGCTAACCATCATTAAAAGAGTTGATTGTGGTGTGTGAAAATTAGTTATCATTTTATCAACCATTTTATATTCATAGGGTGGGTAAATAAATTTATCAGTCCATCCTCTCTTGGGGGTTACCTGAAAACCAGATATTGCAATAGTTTCTAGAGCCCTAACTGTCGAAGTCCCAACTGCAATTATATTTTTATGTCTCTTCCTTGCTTGATTTATTGCCATCGAAGTTGCTGGAGAAACTTCAAAATATTCTGAATCCATTTGATGACGATTCAAATCCTCAACTTGAACAGGTCTAAATGTTCCTAGGCCTATGTGAAGAGTAACTGTCTCTACTTTTATTCCCTTATCTTGAATTTTTTTTATTAAACCATCAGTGAAATGCAAACCGGCAGTGGGGGCAGCCACAGCACCTCGTTGCGAAGCATATACCGTTTGATATCTCTTTTTATCATTTTTATCAGCATCTCTATTAATATATGGAGGAAGGGGAGGAGTCCCAATCCGGTCAATCATTGTGTCAAAATTATCTCCATCATACTCAAACCGGACTACTCGCCCACCTGAAACGGTATTATCAATAACATCACAAATAAGTTTAGGCGTGAAAACCAACTTGTTCCCTATTCTGACTTTTCTTGCCGGCCTTACCATAACTTCCCATAAATCAGTTGATAGCTCTCTTAATAAAAACACTTCAACCTTAGCCTCTGTTCTGTCTTTAGTAGCGAATAAACGAGCGGGGAATACTTTTGTATTATTTAGTATAAGTAGATCATTTTTTCTCATATGATCAACTATGTTATAGAATTTTTTATGTTCAATTTCTCCAGAATCTTTATGCACCACCATTAACTTTGAATAATCTCTTCTAGTCTCTGGAAATTGAGCAATATTATTTTTTGGAAGCTGATAATTAAAGTCTCCCAGTTTATATTTCTTTTTTTTATCTATCATTAAAATAACCTCTGTTGATTTTTAAGTTTTTTTTTCCCTAACAATTTATATGCCTTATCTTGGACAACCCTTCCTCTTGTAGTCCTCATAATTAAACCCTGCTTTATTAAATATGGTTCATATACATCTTCGATTGTACTATTGTCCTCGCTAACCGCAACGGACAACGATTTCAAACCTACGGGTCCACCCGAAAACTGATCAATTATAGTGGTAAGTATTTTTCTATCCATATCATCTAAACCCTCTCTGTCTATTCCTATTTTTTGTAAAGCATGTTTTGCTACCTCTATATCTATTCTTCCCGAACCTCCAACCTCAGCAAAATCTCTTGTTCGTCTTAATATACGATTAGCCAATCTTGGTGTGCCCCTACTCCTTCTGGCTAACTCCATCGCTCCATCATCAGTAATCTCTATATTCAAAATAGCAGCTGATCTATTTATGATATGAAATAATTCTTTTGCCTCATAATAATCAACTCGCAGAACTACTCCAAATCGATCTCTCAAAGGAGAAGTTAAATTCCCTAGTCTCGTAGTTGCTCCAATTAATGTAAATGGCTCTACACTTAATTGGACACTACGTGCGCTTGGCCCTTTATCAATCATAATATCGATCGTAAAGTCCTCCATCGCAGAATAAAGATACTCCTCTACATTACTATTAAGACGATGAATTTCATCAATGAAAAAAACATCCCTGTGCCCTAGATTTGTAATCATCCCTGCAAGGTCGCCCGCTCTTTCTACCACTGGACCAGAGGCCTGTTTAATATTAGACGATAATTCTTTAGATACAATATTGGCAAGCGTTGTTTTACCCAGTCCAGGAGGACCAAAGAGTAAAACATGATCTAATGAATCACCTCTTTTATTAGAAGCCTCTATGTATAATTTCAAATTTTCAACTAAACTATCTTGACCAACAAAATCATCAAATTTTGACGGACGAAGGGTGGTGTCAGCTATAATATCTTCTTCGAATTGGGTTGAATCTGTTATATGGATTTCAGTCATTTGATAAACCGTATGTAAATCATATTATATATAGGCTGAAAGATACAATCTGAATTAGCTGAGGCAAAGATTGTAAGAAAAAATTTATATATCTTATCTTTAATCAAATAATTATGCTATTTTTTAAAAGTTCTACTCTTTTACTTTTTTCTTGTACGAATTTTTTTATCCCATTGTACACACTTTTAGGATCAAGCTTTGATTCTTTAATAATTTGATCAACACTACCACCGGTTCTCCATTTATTATCATGATCGGGGGATAAGGAATATTCTTCAACAATATTATTGGCAATCCAATTTTTCATTAATTTTATTGAAGTGTTTGTAATTATCATTGAGTTACTCCACTCATGCTCTTTTATAATTGATTCACGGTATTTTTTTGACTGCATTTGAAACAGCATCCAGCTTATAGCAGCAACTATTTTTACATTTGGACCATTATTATTTAAAGACTCAAGAATTTTTAAAGTTGAATCGGTAGAACTTGTACCCCTAACAATAACTAATCCTTCTTTTTCTTTTTTATGATTATAATCTCGAATGATATATGCCCCCTTGGAGGAATCAATATGCGAAGCCATATTTAATTTTTTTCTATCAGGTATTTTGATCGGCGGCCTTGTTAGGTGGATTGCAATTAGGGGTATATCAGTACTCATAGCAGCTGATAGAGCTGGAGCCACCTCATTATATTCCCATGGGTGCAAATTAATTATATGTCCCTCTGGAAAAAGTTGTGTTACTCCGGTTGAAAAAATACCAAAATGAGTTCTGCTATCTTCAGCTGTCTCTGGACCAGAGTGCCCAACCACCCAAATAAATTTCCCAACTTTTAAATCAGAATCTTGTGCTAATTGGCTAAATAGTCGCAAAGGGCCATATTTAAGATAACTAAAGGAACCATAGGTACTAGCTGCTCCAAAGAAACCATTGAATTCTCTATATGGGTTTTGTGAAAAATTTACAGTTGCAGCTCCGGCCATCATTCCAGCATTTGTAAACTCTGTGATACCTTGAGGGAAAAGAGGACTTTCTTGGTTGTTTTTTTTATTGTAAAGACCTTTGTCACTAATACCTCCATAACCTTTAGAAAACCCTGAAATATTTGTTGAATCAGCTAAGTCTGCGCTCATTGCTAGAACCAGTGGGCGTTTATACTTGTTTAAGAATGAAGAATTTAAATAGCTTGCAAATTTTGAAAAACCTTCACGATTAGGCCGCGTTTCTCCAGGACTAGCAAATATATCATTGGGTAAATTTTTCAAATCAAAAAAGTTTTTATCAATAGCAGCTCGGTCTTTAGACAATTTACAAGTTTCTATATTTTGAGGAACAGAGTCACCTAGTTCAATTAGTCTACTTGAAAGATAGTCAACATAATCTTTGTTTTTTTTCATTATGCTAAAAACATTTTCAAATAATGCTGTAGCTTGGTCGACTTGCCCTTCCCAACTAGGCTTAGCTTCATCTCCGAACCCATCAAATTCAACATTATAAATATCAGCAAAATCTTTTTTTGTTCTCCAAAACAATTCAGAGTTCTGTTTATGTGGGGATCCATGACTCTTACTATCATAAATATGATATCCTCGACCCTTTCTTGTTTTAGAATAGATTATTTTAGGTATATTAGAATTACTTTCTTCAATAAGGAGCTTATAATAAGCACTTACAATTTGACTCCAATCTTCGCCATCTTCTGCGCCTTCTACATGCCAACCATGGGAACCAAACCACTCTCTTGGGCCACCATACATAATAGAACTAAATGGACGGCTATCTATTCCAAAATCATTCCAGTCTAAAAAATAAACTAAGTTCCCTAGTCCAAGCCCCCAAGCAGAGTTAATTGTTTCATGACTGGCACCTGTAGTAAAACCCCCTTCACCCTCAAATGCAAAGACCTTCACATCTGAAGCACCTGAGAACTTTAAAGCAAGAGCTGCTCCAGCAGCAAATGGAGATCCATGACCACTAGGTCCTGTGTTTGCTTTAAAAAACAATGTTTTCCCCTCCATCTCAGCGTGGCCTGGCAAACCTTCATTTTGACGAAGAGTGAGTAAGTCTTCCCAAACAAGTTGATAATTAGAGCCTTTATTGTTCTTATATTTTCTTTCTCCAGTTTCTCTATGTTTAATTCTTAGCGCCTCGTTTAATACCGCTAAAGTTGCATATACTACTGGGTTACAATGACCGGCAACTAATATGAATCGATCAGAAAATCTTTTACCCACATCTCTAATATCCCATCTCATTGCACCAGATAATAAAGTTACAATCATAGCGTGTACTTTTGACCTTGAGCCTCCGGGGTGCCCGCTTTGCCTTAGATTAAGCATTATATCAATACACTGGTCTACAATATCTTTTGTGATCTCCCAATACTTAAATTCCTTTTCCAAGGATAGTGGTGTTTTCATGGTTTTATCCTTTAATTTTCAAAATATTTTTTAAAAATGAACCTGTATAAGATTCTTTTTTCATTGAAATATACTCAGGTGGGCCTTCTGCAATAATTTCGCCTCCATGTTCACCACCTTCAGGACCCAAGTCTATTATCCAATCTACTGCCTTAATTACATCTAAGTTATGTTCAATAACAATAACTGTATTTTTTCTATCTACTAATCGTTGCAAAACCTTTAACAGCATCCAGATATCTTCAAAATGCAGACCAGTCGTAGGCTCATCTAGAATATAAAGAGTTTTTGAAGTTGAAACCTTAGAAAGCTCTGTTGCTAATTTAATTCTTTGCGCCTCTCCGCCTGACAACGTAGTGGCTTGTTGCCCAAGATGAATGTACCCGAGCCCAACATCATTTAATGTTTTTAATTTTTTATATATTGCGGGAATTGATTTGAAAAATTTAAGAGCTTCAAGAACTGACATATTTAATATTTCTGAAATTGATTTTCCCCTGTAATGGATTTCTAATGTTTCTCTATTATATCTTGCCCCAATGCAAACTTCACACTTGACATAAACATCAGGTAAAAAATTCATTTCAATTTTAATTATTCCATCGCCACGACATGTTTCACACCTGCCGCCCTTTACATTAAATGAAAATCTTCCAGGCGTATAGCCTCTTATCTTTGATTCTTCTAATTTTGAAAATAAATCTCTAATATGAGTAAAAACACCAGTGTATGTTGCTGGGTTTGACCTTGGTGTTCGACCAATAGGTTTTTGATCAATCTCAACTACTTTATCAAGAAATTGGAGGCCTTCTATAGAATCATATTTTAAAGGATATGCATGAGCTCGATTCAGATTTTTTGATAAAATTGGGTAAAGAGTTTCATTAACCAATGTGCTTTTTCCACTCCCTGATACACCTGTAACAGCAATAAAGCAACCAAGGGGGAAACCAATATCGACAGATTTTAAATTATTCCCAGATGCACCTTTTATTATAATTTTTTTATTCCCTCCATCTCTGCGCCTTTTGGGTATATCTATCTTTTTCAAACCTGCTATATACTTTCCAGTAATAGATGTTTTTGATTTGTATAAATCACTCGGATTTCCTGCATATGTTATTTCACCGCCTTCTTTCCCGGCTCTTGGCCCCAAATCTATAACATAATCTGCTGATTCTATGGTTTCTTGGTCGTGTTCAACAACTAAAATTGAGTTGCCTATATCTCGTAATTTTTTTAAAGTATCTAACAATTTTTTATTATCACGGGGATGAAGCCCAATCGATGGCTCATCTAAAACATATAAAACCCCAACAAGCTGGGAACCAATTTGAGTTGCCAGTCTTATTCTTTGAGCTTCCCCCCCTGACAGGGTTACCGCTGATCTATCTAAGGTTAAATAATCCAGACCTACATTAATTAAAAAATCCAATCTTTGAGAAATTTCTTTTAATATCTGATCAGCAATTTGTTTGTCTATACTTGAGAGTTTTATTGAATTAAAAAAAAACTTCAATTCTTTTACAGACTTTGATGATAACTTACCAATATTAATGTTATTAATAGTCACTGCAAGTGTTTGTTTTTGAAGCCTGGTACCGCCACAACCATTACATGGGCGCATACTCATAAATTGCTCTATCCATTTTCTAATACCTGATGATTTTGTTTGTGTATACCTTCTCATAAGATTTTTAATAGCCCCTTCCCAGCCACCAGAATATGTACCTGTCCACTTACTTGAACTATATTCCATTTTTATTTTTTCATCGCCTGTCCCATAAAGAAGGATTTTTCGCACACTTGGACTAAGATTTATCCAAGGGGTTGTAAAATTAAATTTATAATGATTTGCAAGGCTCTTTAAGATTGCCCCATACCAATTCCCTCTTGGTTGCTCTCCTAACGGCACAATAGCACCCTGTATTAGGCTTTTAGACTTATCAGGAACTATAATATTGGGATCAACTTCCATATGAGAACCAAGACCATCACAAATCTGACAAGCACCATATGGAGAATTAAATGAAAACATCCTGGGTGCTATTTCTTCAAAAGACACCTGGCAATCTGCACATGAAAGGTTTTCAGAAAAAAGATATTCCCGACCTGAAAGATCATTGATTATTAATAGTCCTTTACCAATTTTAAGGGCGAGTTCAATTGATTCTGTCAATCTATCTTTAATATTGTTTTTTATTAATATTCTATCAATAACTATATCTATAGTATTTTTCTTCTTTTTGTTAATATTTAGTTTTTTATCAATAGGGTGTATTTTACCATTAACACGAATACGTATAAAACCATCCTTGCGTACTTGGTTAATTACATTTAAATGTTCACCCTTCCTTCCACTAATTAAAGGAGCAAGAATATGAATTTTTGTACCTGGTTTTAATTTCAAAACAGCATCAACAATCTGCTGCACTGTTTGTTTTTCAACCACCTTACCACATTTCCAACAATGTGGTTTCCCAATATGGGCATATAGCAACCGAAGATAATCATGTATTTCTGTTACAGTGCCAACAGTAGATCTTGGATTTCTTGCGGTTGCTTTTTGTTCAATCGAGATAGAAGGTGATAGCCCCTCTATAGAATCAACTTCAGGTTTTTCCATTAACCCTATAAATTGCCTAGCGTATGATGAAAGTGACTCTACATATCTTCGCTGCCCCTCTGCATAAATAGTATCAAAAGCTAAGGATGACTTACCAGAGCCTGACAGGCCCGTGATTACTACAAATCTATCTCTGGGAATATTTATATCAATATTTTTTAAATTGTGTTGCCTAGCACCCCTTATAATAATTTCATTTTTCTTTTTCATTATATTTTATTTGTTAAAAATGGGCATCGTAAAATTTACAGTTTTTATTTTTGCACAACTAAAACGATTTGTTTTTTTAACTATATGCAAAATGTTGCAAGATGAAAACAGTTTTCTTATTTTTCAACGTGAGTTTCCTAACAAACCAACTTCTTATTGCAATGCCCCACATGAAAGATCCATTTTTTTCAAAATCTGTCATTTATATATGTGAACATAGCCGCGCTGGTACAATGGGTATAATTATTAATAAGCAATTTAATGATTCCAAGCTTAATAGTTTTTTTGGTAACCTATTTACATTAGATAAAAAATATAATTCACTAAAAGATGATATCTACTTTGGTGGTCCAGTTTTAGTAGAAAAAGGATTAATAATCCATCTTTCAAACAACAAAACACCAGAGTCAATCTGCGTATCTAACTCTATATGCATAACAAGCGACCTGAGCTTTTTGACACAATTGAATGAAAAAAACAATGCACCATTTAAGTTAATGCTTGGTCATGCTGGTTGGTCTAGTGGCCAATTAGAAAAAGAGTTAGAAAACGGTGATTGGCTTGTACAAAACACAACTGATGATTTTTTACTTAGTATCCCAGCAAAACAAATGTGGAAACAGGCAACTAAATCCCTTGGTTTCGATGCCAATACTTCTATTGGAATGACTGGTCAGGCATAGGTTTTATAAAAAAATCTATTTTACCCTAAATAAAAATGAAAAAATAAAAAATCCATGTTATTTGATATTCTTCTTGATTTTGCTTTAACTAAAGCCAAAAATTAGAGCCTTATTATGAATGCTTTTATAACATATCATAAACATCTGGTTGCATTTACCGTTTTACTAATCACAATTAGTGGGTGCGCCAAAGAAGATCCTTCGAGACATCTAAACCTTGGTAATTGGTATTTGCAAAAGGGATTGCTTGACGAAGCAATAATGGAATATCGTGAAGTATCTCGGCTATATGGAGGAGAGCAAAGTGAATTAAACAGAAACGAATTCCAAGTTTTGGGTACAGCACACCTCAAATTAGCCATAGCATATACAAGAAAAGGTTGGTGGGAATATGCCTTGAGCGAAGCAAAGCGCAGCTTTGATATTTCTCCAAACAAAGATTGTCACGAGTTAATCACATTAATCCAAGAAAAACTAGAACAAGGATCAAATATCTAGTCTATTAATATAAATCCTAGAAAGCCCCAGATCTAGATTCTCCCCCATCACAATATATTATAGAACAATTAATAAAATCTGCTTCAGGGTTCAACAACAATGAAATTATACCTGCAACATCTTTAGGCGTTGTTGTTCGTCTCATAGGATTACGTTTTTTGGTTTTTTCCACCCAACTTTCCCATCTATCAGTTATTTTTGTTAAAGCTCGGGTTGGCGTCACTCCCGCCTGAACAGCATTAGCAGTAATGCCAACTTTACCTAATTCCCAACCTATTTGACGGATTATTGCTTCCATAGCAACCTTAGCAACACTGACAGGCCCATATCCCTCCATAGCAAGATAATTACCCTCACTAGTAAGACCTACAACTCTAGAACCAGAAGCAAGTAGGCTCTCTTCATAAAGTTTTTGAGTCCAATATAAAAGAGAATTTCCCATGACATGAATTGTCATGTCCATTTGGCGTTGAGTTACCGGTTTTTCACCAAAAAAGTTTGTTGTTGTCCCAAACGCAATTGAATGAAGTAACAATTTCAAAGGTTTTCCATTTGTTATTGTTTTTATCTTTGGAATATATTTTTCGATGTTTTCTATTGCAGCAGCATTAGTATTGAAGTAATGACAATTACCATTTGTTATATCGTTAATCTTTTGAATATTTTCCTGAGCTATCTTTTTTGCATCGCCACGATCAAAATGAAATGAAATAATCCCATATCCATCATTAGCAAGCTTTAAAGCCGTTTCTGCGCCATGCCCAGTTGAACCACCTAATATAAGAACCCATTTAGACATTTTTTCTCCATATTTAAGTATATAATTTACCTGATTATTTTAGATATCAATTGTCATTTTATTATCATCTAAATTTTCGTAGTGTCCGCCTATTAATTTTTAATAAAAATGTCAAAGAAAACTAGTTATTCAAAAAACGAACTTATGAAAAGCGCAGAAGGCACCTTGCACGATTATGATACTGGCAAACTACCGCTTCCTCCAATGTTAATGGTTGATCGTGTTTTAGAAATATTTGATACTGGCGGAAAATATAATAAAGGTAAAATTCTTGCAGAGCTTGATATAAATCAAGAATTATGGTTCTTCCAATGTCATTTTAAAGAAGACCCTGTTATGCCGGGATGCTTAGGCCTTGATGGTCTTTGGCAACTTGTAGGGTTTTATTTAACATGGATTGGTGGGAAAGGTAGGGGCAGAGCCCTTGGAGTTGGGGATGTTAAGTTTAAAGGTCAAATAAGACCATATCACACAAAAATAATTTATAACATTGATATAAAAAGATTATTGGATCGCGATGGAAAATTAATGGTCTGGGCTGATGGAACTGTTAGCACAAACAATGGAACTATATATTATGCAAGAAACCTACAAGTGGGATTATTTAATAATTTGACATATGATTTTGGTGGGGATCCAAACCAAGATTCCTTCTAAAGTAATATAAGGATTCATATGTCTCTTCAATGTGGAATTGTAGGATTACCTAATGTTGGTAAATCAACATTATTCAATGCCCTAACTCAATCTGGGATACCGGCAGAAAACTACCCGTTCTGTACAATTGATTCACACCTTGGGATTGTTGAATTGCCAGATGAACGATTATATAACCTAGGGAAGATATACAACCCAACTAAAATCACGCCAGCAACCGTTGAGTTTATTGATATTGCTGGCCTAGTAAAAGGTGCCAGTAGGGGTGAAGGACTTGGTAATCAGTTTCTAGGTCAAATTCGTCAAACATCAGCTATTATTCATGTAGTTCGGTGCTTTGAAGATGATAACATTAGCCATGTAGATAAACTCGTTGATCCAGTAAGAGACCTAGAAACAATAAATACCGAGTTGCTTTTGGCTGATTTATCTACCCTAGAGAGAAGAAAAGAAAAAATAGAAAAAATAATTAGAACAGGTGATAAAAATTCAGAAAACATGCTTGAGGTTATTGAATCTTTATTAAAAAATTGTTCAGATGGCATACCCGCAAGATATACTATTTTTGATGAAAACCTAGAGGTACTAAAAAAATCTCTGTACCTTCTTACCAATAAACCGGTTCTTCATGTTGCTAATGTTGGTGAAAATGATATACTTAATGATCGGGAC
>Ga0208277_1001160_pt1 | contig 15413 bp, 17 predicted proteins | sample ETNtaG_5_FD_185782 | JGI IMG/M metagenome (GOLD analysis project Ga0208277, IMG submission 185782) | Marine microbial and viral communities from oxygen minimum zone, Eastern Pacific Ocean - ETNP201406SV205 (SPAdes) (version 2) | ecosystem: Environmental > Aquatic > Marine > Oceanic ...
ACTTGTGATATTAAAGAGCCTTCTCAAAATATTACTTGGGTCACTCCTGAGGGCGGAGGCGGTCCTAAGTACGGAAATATGTAATTAGGAAAGATCTATTGAAAATTTTTTTAACTTTTCAATTGGTATAAGTTTAAGAGTGTTTTCGTGTGTTCTTTTTAAATAAATTGAACATCCTTTTTCAGCCTCTATTGCTCTAGCAACCCAGCTAGCACAAACGCACCATCTGTCTCCATCTTTTAATCCAGGAAAACCAAATTCTGGATGAGGTGTGATTAAATCATTACCGGCTTCTTTGCACCAATTCAAAAATTCATTATTTACTTTTACACAAACTGTATGAAGACCATGGTCATTTTCATCTGTGTTACAACAACCGTCTCTAAACCATCCTGTTAATGGATTTTTAGAACACTCCTCTAGATCTTCACCTAGGACATTTTTTTGCTTTTCACTCATTAAACTTTTGTTGGATTTGGTTGTCCTTTATAAACTTTCTCTGGATCAAATTTTTTTTCTTTTTCTTCAAACTTCATTTCAACTTTTCTGCCATTTTCAATTTTTCCAAGTGGTACTGATCTATAAAAGCACGATCTGTAACCTACATGGCAGCTTGCACCATCGCCAATATCTACATTTAACCAAATTGAATCTTGATCATCATCAATTCTTATTTCTTTAACTTTTTGTACAAATCCACTAGTTTTACCTTTGTGCCAAATTTGTTTTCTTGATCTGCTCCAATAATGAGCTTCTTTGGTTTCAATAGTGAGTTTTAATGCTTCAACATTCATATATCCATGCATTAATATTTCTTTTGTATTGGAACAAGTTGTCACAACAGGGATTAAACCATCATTATCGAATTTAGGAGATAATAGGTTTCCTTCTTCTATTTCAGCGACATTTTCTCTTTTTTTAAACATATTTTTTTGCATTATTATCACATTCATAGATATATTACATATTTTAAAAATTAGGATTTATATATATAACGATCACAATGAAATTAGTAAAAAACGAAAATAACAAAAATTTAGAAAACCAAGTTTCTGACAAAGAGGCAGAAGAAGCATTTATTAAGATTTTTAAATGGATGGGTGAAGATCCTTCCAGAGAAGGTTTAATTGAAACTCCGAAAAGAGTTATTAAAGCATTTAAAGAATATTTTAAGGGTTACAATGAAGATCCAAAAAAAGTCCTTGAAAAAACATTTGGAGACGTTGATGGATATGATGATATGGTTATTCAAAAAAACATATCTGTTCAAAGTCATTGCGAACATCATATGGCACCCATAATAGGAATTGCTCATGTTGCTTATATACCAAACAAAAGAGTTGTTGGTTTAAGTAAACTCGCTAGAGTTGTAGAGGTTTTTTCAAAAAGACTTCAAACTCAAGAAAGACTTACAATGCAAATAGCAAAAACTTTAATGGAAGCATTAGATGCAAAAGGAGTAGCAGTTTCTATTGATGCAACTCATCAATGTATGACTATGAGAGGAATTAAAAAAGAACAAGCTTCAACAGTTACCAATTATTATTTAGGTAAATTTAAAGAAGATTTAAGTTTTCAAAATAGATATTTAAGATTTATTAGCAAATAAATATCTATATAATTAAAAACAATGTCAGATAATTTTAAAGCAGTAGTTGTTAACCAAGATGGTGAAAATTTTACTAGAGAAGTTAAATCGATAAATAAAGATTTTTTAAAACATGGTGATGTTTTAGTTAAAGTTGATTATTCAGGATTAAATTATAAAGATGCACTTATATTAAAGAATGGTGCTAGGTTAGTTAAAGAATTCCCACATATTCCAGGAATAGATTTTTCAGGCAAAGTTGTAGAAAGTCAAAATAATAATTTTAAAGAAGGAGATGAAATTATTTTAACTGGATGGAGAGTTGGTGAAATATATTATGGAGGATATTCTCAATACGCAAAAGTTAAAGGAGATTTTTTGGTTAAAAAACCAAAAGCTTTAACTTCAAAACAAGTAATGGTTTTAGGAACAGCTGGACTTACAGCTTTACAATGTGCATTTGCTGTTAAAGCAAGAGAAGAATTATTACTCGGAGATAAAGTAGAAAATGTAATTGTTACCGGAGCTTCAGGAGGTGTCGGTAGTATAGCGGTAATGATACTTAATAAATTTGGTTACAATGTTACAGCAGTTTCAAGCAAAAAAGATAATAATGACTATTTGAAATCATTAGGTGCAAAAAACATTATAAATACTAGCGATTTAAACAAAGAGGGAAGACCACTAGACAAAGGATTGTATGATGGTGCGGTAGATACTGTTGGAGGAAATGTTCTTGCAAATGTATTATCTCACATTAAAGAAACAGGAATTGTTGCTGCATGTGGAAATGCTCTTGATATTAAATTAAACACTACAGTTATGCCATTTATAATTAGAGGAGTTAAACTTTGGGGGATAAATTCAGTTAATACTTCAACAAAAAGAAGAGAATTTCTTTGGAATGAAGCATCAAACCTAATTGATTTCGATTTATTAAATAAATCAATTAAAGAAATTAATCTTGAAGAACTTTTAGATGTTTATCCAAAAATGCTTAAAGGACAAACTTCTGGAAGATATATAATAAATTTAAATAAATAATGGATTGGGACAAGCTAAAAATATTTCATGCAGTTGCAGAAGCTGGAAGTTTTACAAGTGCAACAGTTAATCTTAATTTAAGTCAGTCAGCTATAAGTAGACAAATTCAATCTTTAGAAGAGGATTTAAAAGTTAAGTTATTTGAAAGACATGCTAGAGGGTTAACTTTGACTGAAAATGGCGAGTATGTATTTAAAACTGCACATGAAGTAATTACTAAATTAAGAGAAGTTGAAACATCCTTAGGTGATAAAAAAAATAAACCTAGTGGAAAATTAACAGTTACTACATTTGTAAGTTTTGGGACAACATGGTTAACACCAAGAATTCAAGAATTTATGCAATTAAATCCAGAGATAGAGGTTGAGCTTATCTTTGATGATAAGGAGTTAGATTTAAGTACAAGGCAGGCAGATATTGGAATTTGGGCTAGAAGACCAAAACAATTGAATTATATTCAAAAAAAATTAATTGATATTAATTATCACATATACGGATCACCAAAATACTTAGAAAAACACGGATACCCAAAAAAATTAAGTGATTTAAATCAACATAAATTTATATCTTTTGGCAAAGGTGCACCTTCACCTGTTTTTAATCCAGATTGGGCTTTAAAACTTGGAATGAAAGATAACAAAAAGAGAAAGACAGTTATGAAAGTTAATAGTGTTTATGGATTGCTTCTTGCGGTTCAAAGTGGTGTTGGACTAGCTGCGCTTCCTGATTATTTAACAGTGAAACAGCCAAATATAGTTAAAGTTTTACCAAATATAGAAGGACCAATTACAGAAGCACATTTTGTTTACCCTCAATCTTTGAAAAATGTTGCTAGAGTTCAAGCTTTTAGAAATTTTCTATATAGCAAGATCTCCGAATGGGAATTTTAGCTCTAAAAACATAGTAAATCCGACAAAAAGCTAAACAGCGACAATATTGCAATTGATAATCATTATCATTGATAATAATTACTAATCTCATTATAAATATACAATCAAAACGTTTAATCTTAAAAGGAGAAACAAACAAATGAGAAAAATAGGAATAATATCAATACTTTTTACTTTTATCTCCAGTTTTGCGTTAGCTAATGAAGTGAATGTTTTTAGTGCTAGACACTATGACTCAGACATACAACTTTATGAAAAGTTTACTGCGAAAACAGGAATTAAAGTAAATGTAGTATCAGGAAAAAGTAAAGCTCTTGAAAAAAGAATTATTGAAGAAGGAGCTGATTCAAAAGCTGATCTTTATATAACAGCAGATGCTGGAAGATGTGGAGCATTTAAAGCAAAAGGAATGCTTCAAGGAGGATTAACATCTGCATCAATTAAAGCAGCTGTTCCAGCTAACTTTAGAACTTCACAATGGGTAGGAATTGCTAAAAGAGCAAGAATAGTTTATTTCGCGCCAGAAAGAGTAAGTGGTGCAGAGCTTTCAGGCTTAACTTATGAAAGTTTAGCAGATCCAAAATGGAAAGGTAGACTTGTTATAAGAAAATCAAATAACATTTACAATCAATCACTTGTAGCATCGTTAGTAAAAAATAATGGAAAAAAAGCTGCAGGAGCTTGGGCAAAAGGTGTTGTTTCAAACATGGCAAGAACTCCAAAAGGTAACGACAGAGCACAAATTATGGCAGTAGCAGCAGGAGAAGCTGATATTGCAGTAGCTAATACATACTACTTAGCTTTAATGTTATCTGGTAAAAAAGGAGCAGAACAACAAGAAGCTGCTAAAAAAGTTAAACCATTTTTTCCTAACCAAGATGGTAGAGGAACACACATGAATATTAGTTGTGCAGGTTTAGTAAAGAACGCACCTAATAAAGCAAACGCAGTTGCATTAGTAGAGTTTTTACTAAGTACTGAAGCTCAAGAACATATAGTTAACAATACTTTTGAATATCCGATGATTGCAGGTGTTTCCCCTCATCCATTGGTTGTTGCAATGGGCTTAGATTTTAAACAAGATCTAAAAACTAAAGTTGTCAACTATGGTAAAAAACAAGCTGACGCTTTAGAGGTAATGTTAGCAGCAGGTTGGAAGTAATTAATTTGACGTTAACAAAAAAAAAGAATTTATTTGAGATGGATTACAATAAATCTTCTGAGGCATGCGATCCGTGTGCTTCAGAGTGTAAAAAAATTAATCTTAAAATAAATAATAGAAAGTTGTCTGAACTCAAAAATGACGAGGTTTCACACATCCTAAATATTTTTGAAGATAAAGAATAACTTTCTTAATATATTGTGCTTGCAATTGATCGGTATTACCCCCTTTTAGTTGCAGGCACTTAACAATATAAGGGTAATATGTTGTTTAAGAAATTTAATATTTGGTATTTAAATTCGTTTTTAATATCTGCTATTGTTGCTATTCCTATAGTAACAGTATTTTCAAGTTTTTTTGAAAGTACTGGAAGGTATTCTGTTATTATTAAAGATACTTTTTTATTTGATTATATTTATAGTTCAGCATTACTTTTAAGTGGTGTTTTAGTTTTTACATTTATTATTGGCGTAGGTTGCGCCTACCTTGTTTCATTTTATAAATTTCCAGGGTCAAATTTTTTTAAGTGGGCGCTAATTTTATCTTTTGCAGTACCATCTTATATATACGCTTATTCATTGACTGCTTTTTTTGAAAATTATGGAACAGCATATTCTATTTTAAAAAATATTTTTGGAGATGGAGAATATAACTCTAAAATTCCTAAGTTCGATGAAATGATGGGAGCAATTATTGCTATTTCATTTTCACTATTTGGATATGTTTATGTTTTAACTAGAGCATCATTTTATCATCAGTCACAGAACTTGATAGAACTTGGTAAAAACCTAGGTTTTTCAAGGAAAAAATCATTTTTTAAAATTATACTACCTTCAGCAAGACCAGCCATAGTTGCTGGACTTTCATTGGTTGCAATGGAAACACTGTCTGATTTTGGTTCAGTATCTTTTTTTGGAATTTCTACATTAACTACAGGTATATATAATGCATGGATATCATTTGATGATTTGGCTTTAGCAAATAGGTTATCATTCTTTTTATTAATATTTATTCTAGGTTTATTTATACTTGAAAATATATCTAGAAGAAAAGCACAATATCACACACCAGTCAAAGCAGGCTTTAAGTCAAAGTCTTTAATAGAATTAAATGGTTATAAAGCTTTAACTGCTTTTTTGATTTGTGGAATAGTATTTTTTATAAGTTTTTTATTTCCAGTTTTACAAATGTTGTATTGGACAATAATTTTTCCAAAACATTTGGTAGATCTTAAAATTACAGAATTATTTTTAAATACAATTTTATTAGTTCTATTAGCAAGCAGTGTACTAATATTATTTGCATTTATATCAAACTTTGGAAATAGAGTAACAAAAAGTAAATTTTTAAATTTTTTAACAACATTTTCAATTTGTGGATATGCAATTCCTGGCGTAATACTTGCTGTTGCGTACATTTCTTTTGTTTCATGGTTTGATAATAATTTTGTTAGTTTTTTAGAAATAAAAAGTATAAAATCTATATTTATTGGATCTATAATAGGTTTAGTGCTTGTATACTTTGTAAGATTTTACTCATTAGCTAGTAATGGAATTAAATCAGGTTATCTTAAAATAAATTATTCTATAGACGAAAGCTCTTATTTACTTGGATATTCAAAATTAAAAACATTTTTAAATATTCATGTTCCTTATTTAAAAAATTCGGTTTTACTAATAGGTATTTTGATTGCGATAGAAATTATAAAAGAATTACCAATTACATTAATTTTGCGACCATTTAATTTTGAAACATTTGCTACACAAGCATATATATTCGCGTCACAAGATTTATTAGAAGCTGCTGCCGCACCTTCACTTTTTTTAATTATTATTGCAAGTTTATTTATTTTAACTACATATAGATATATCCTTAAGGATTAAACATGAATAAAAATTTTTTTGAAATTGATAATGTGAATTTTTCTACAGGAGGTAAAGATAAAGTAAAAAATGTTTCATTAAAAATTGAAAATGAAGGTGATGTTATATGTTTACTTGGTCCTTCTGGTATTGGTAAAACTACTATATTAAGAACTATTGCCGGTTTAGAAAAAATTAATTCAGGTAAAATTTTATTGAAAAATAAAATTATTTCATCTTCGAAAATTCATATCGAACCCGAAAATAGAAATATATCACTTTCATTCCAAGATAATTGTCTATTTCCACATTACAACGTTTTAGAAAATATTAAATTTGGTGCTGCAAGAAATCAAAAAAGTAAAAAGAAATTAGATGTAGATGAAATAATTAATTTTCTTCATTTAGAGCATGTAAAAGATAAATTTCCACACCAAATAAGTGCCGGAGAATCTCAAAGAGCTTCACTTGCAAGATCTTTATTATCTAAACCTGATTTATTATTATTAGATGAACCTCTTTCAAATGTTGATCAAAGTTTTAAAGAAGAAATTCAAGTTAAACTTAAAAAAATTCTTAATGAGTTAAAAATAACAACTATTGTAGTTACACACGACTCATATGAGGCTTTTTACCTAGGATCTAAATGTGGGATTATCCTTGACGGTCATTTAAAACAATATGACGATCCTTATAACGTTTATCATTTCCCAAATTCTATAGATGTTGTTAATTTTTTGAATAGAGGAATATTAATTCCAGCTAAAGTTACAGGTGAAAATAGCTTAGAAAGTAATGATTTAGGCACTATTAAAGGTAATTTTATAAAACATTATCCAAAGGGATCCAATGTTCAATTGTTACTTCAACCTGAAGACTTAGAGCATGACGATAAAAGTAATTTAAAATTAGAAGTAGTAGATAGAAAATTTAGAGGTACAAATTTTATCTATACATTAAAAACTTTGAGCAATTTATTGATACCAGTCTTTGTTCATTCTCATCATATTCATCAACATGAAGTAGATGAAAAGTTTGGTATAAAAAGACCAATACATATAGATCATATTGTTTGTTTTTAGTTTTATCTATTCACTAACGTATACTGAAATTCCCCTTGAATTAACATCAACATCAAATTTTTTATGCAAAGGAGGAAAAGCACGCTGAGAACAATCAAGTCTATCACATGTTCTACAAGAAACACCAACAGGTGTTTCAGTTTTTTTGTCATTAATATTTAAATTTTCAGTGTAGACGAAATCTTTTGCATATTTGGCCTCACAACCAAGTCCTATTGATAAAATACTTTTTGATTGACCAAATTTTCCAACACCTTTTTCTACAGTTTTTGCTATACAAACATATTTTTCTCCGTTACTCATTTTACTTACAGCAGCTTGAATAACACCAGGTCTTGTAAATGCAGAATAAACATTCCATCTAGGACATGCACCCCCATATCTTGGAATTTCAATTCCAGACAAAGAAAATCTTTTAGAAATATTCCCTGCTATATCTACTCTTAAAAAATGAAAAGGAATACCTGGTAATTTTGGATCTTGTAAACAAGTAACTCTATGAGTAATTTGTTCAAAGGTAGTTGCAAATGTATTTTGTAAAAGCTCTAAATCATATTTGTTTTTCATGCATTCAGAGTGAAATAATTTGTAAGGCATCAAAATTGCAGCACCACAATAATTTAATAAAGCAACTTTGGTAAGTTTTTTTGATTCATCACTTGGAAAAGAAAATTTTGACAAGTATTCATTTATATCCTTAATCGCTCCTTCATGGACAATTTGTGATGAAACGTATAATTTTTTTGTTTCTAAGGCTATATAGTCACTTAATAATAATTCCTTTTTATTTTTATTAAAAATTTTTGAAAAAGGCTTTCCTTCCTCTGGAAGAACATCTTTTACCAATATTCCATATTCTTTTTTTAAAAAATTACAAAGCTCAATATAAGTAATTCTATTATTTACATTTATTTTTTCAAATATACTGTTCGCAAATTCTTCTAGTTTTGGAAAATAATTTTTATTTTCTTGTAAAAAATCTGAAACTACTTCACCAGGAAATGAATTTTTTCTACTATCAATCATTTTTCCCGATAGATTTTCTACTTTGCTTACAATTTCATGATCTTTTTTTTTATAGTTGTCTCCTAGTTTAATTAAAGCTCTAGCAATTTTTGGATTAGTGTTGACCAAATCTTGAACTTCAGGTCCCAAGATATCTAAATCTTCAAATAGTTTATCATCTAATAATTCAGATATATTATTTGCTAAGTTAAGGTCTATTTTTGATGTAAGGTCTGATAGTTGAATTTTAAGTTCCTGGCAAATTTTTAAAAGAAGATCCCCATCAATTCTCCTTTTTCCTCCTTCAATTAAAGCTAAATAGCTTGGCGATATACCTAATTGAGTAGATAATTTATTTGCCTGAAGGCCCATTTGTCTTCTAAAAGCCTTTATTTTTGGTCCAATTTTTAGATCGTATTGACTCATATTTACTATTTGTAAATTTTGTAAATATTTATTTACAATAAATTATCATATTTTACAAGCATTTTTATCATTTTAATAGATTTTGTAAATTTAGTAAAATATAAGATTTACATGGACAACAAAAACAAGATCAAAAACCAAGATAATAAGGCTCAAAACTATAGTAGCGAGGCTCAGAATAACGAAAGTAGATCTGGAATTTATTTAAGAGATGATCATTGTGACTGGGGTTCTAGTGGTATGAATGAATTTACCAACGAATTTGGTAAAGACAATTAATATTGAAGTCTTAAAAATCTAACTATATAGGAATTAGAGATGAGTTCAGAAACTAAAGTTTCTTATGATCTAAAAAGATTTGCAGGAATTAAAAGAGACTATACACCAGAAGAAGTTGAAAGACTTAGGGGTTCTATAAAAATTGAATACTCGATGTGCAAACATCAATCAGAAAAACTTTGGAAATTATTAAATACAGAAAATTATATAAATACCTTAGGTTCATTATCAGGAAATCATGCTGTTCAACATGCCAAAGCAGGATTAAAAGCTATTTATTTAAGTGGGTGGCAAGTAGCTGCAGATGCTAATAGTGCAAGAGAAATGTACCCAGATCAATCATTATATCCTTTTGATAGCGCTCCAAAACTAGTTGAAGCAATGAATAATGCATTGATTAGAGCAGATCAGATTCAACATATGGAATTAAAAGATGGAGATATGAAATCAAAAGATAAAGTTGATTATATGTTGCCAATTATAGCTGATGGTGAAGCTGGTTTTGGTGGTCCTTTAAACGTATTTGAGTTAGCAAAAAAATTTATAAAAGCTGGTGCAGCAGGCGTACACTTTGAAGATCAATTAGCTAGTGAAAAGAAGTGCGGACATATGGGAGGCAAAGTATTGGTACCAACTAGTACCATGATAAAAAATTTAAAAGCAGCGAGATTAGCTTCAGATATAGCTGATGTTCCATTAATTATTTTGGCAAGAACTGATGCTAATGCAGCAAAATTAATAACTAATGACCATGATGAAAATGATAAACCATTTTTAACAGGCAAAAGATCTCCAGAAGGTTTTTATTATGTAAAACACGGAATTGATCAAGCAATCTCAAGAGGACTAGCTTATGCACCATACTCTGATTTAATTTGGTGTGAAACAGCAACTCCAAATTTAGAGGAAGCAAAAAAGTTTGCTGATGCAATACATGCAAAATATCCTGGTAAATTATTAGCTTACAATTGTTCACCTTCTTTTAATTGGAAAAAACATTTATCAGATTCTGAAATTTCAACATTCCAACAAAAAATTAGTGAGATGGGTTATAAATTTCAATTTATAACTTTAGCTGGTTTTCACACACAAAATATTGCGGTATTTGAATTAGCTGAAAAATATAAAAAAGAAGGAATGACAGCTTATTCAAGAATTCAACAACAAGAATTTGCTAGAGAAAAAGATGGTTATACAAGCGTGAAACATCAAAGAGAGGTTGGAACATCATACTTTGATGCTGTTTCTAACACAATAAGTGGTGGTAAAAGTTCTACAACTGCAATGGAAGGATCCACAGAGTCAGAGCAATTTTAAATTTTATAAGGGGTGTCTTAACAGGCTGAGATTATACCCTAAGAACCTGTCCGGTAATTCAGAAAGGGATAAAAATGGAACAAATAAATATATTAAATCAATCTTCAGCAATTTTTTTAACGTTATGCTTAAGCATTGTATTTGTAATAATTGGAATTTTTTATTCAAAAAAATATCAAGGCCTGAACAATTATTTAGTTGCTAATAGGTCAGTAGGAACTTTTTCGTTAACTACTAGCTTAATATCCTCAGCTCTAGGTGCATGGATACTATTTGGACCTGCATCAGCAGCAACATGGGGAGGTATAGGTGCAGTAATTGGATATGCATTGGGAACAGCATTTCCTTTATTTATATTAATTTATTTAGGGCAAAAATTTAGAAAATTATACCCAAAAGCTAAGACTCTAATAGAAGTGGTAAGGCTCAGATTTGGACAAAAATTATTTAAATTGATTTTATTTTTGTCAATTTTCTATATGTCCATTTTTTTAATAGCAGAAGTTACGGCTGTATCTATTCTAATTAATTATATTTCAGGAGTTGATTTATGGATTACGGCTTTAATTATAATTACAAGCTCTCTTATTTATACTTTATATGGAGGTTTAAGAGCATCAATATTTACTGACAATATTCAATTTGTTGTTTTTGGTTTATTATTATTAATTGGATTTAAATATCTTATCTCTTTTAATTTTATTGAATTTAATTTTGCATTTATAAAATCTAATAATCCTAATTTATTAAGCTTTAACTATTTACCAAATTTTACAGCTGGGTTAACTTTTTTTATTGCAGTTGCCGCAACAAATTTATTTCATCAAGGAAACTGGCAAAGAATTTATGCAGCGAAAGATAATAAAGTGTTAAAAAAAAGTCTGCTTATTTCATTTATAGTAATCATACCTATTGTTTTTATGATGGGATTCACTGGTTTAATTGCAGTATCACAAAACAGTAATGTAACACCAGACCTTGCTTTTTTTTCTCTTTTATTTAAAGAACAATCACATACGTTGTCAATTGTTATAATAGCACTCGCTATTACTTTAACTGTGAGTAGTATTGATACTTTAATTAATGCAATATCAAGTTTGATAGTTGTTGATGGAAATAGAATTATTAAATTTAAAGGTGATTATTTAAAATTATCAAAACTAATAATAATTTTATTAGGAATAATAACTTTTTTTGTTGCATCCAAAGGCTTAAGTATTTTGTATTTATTTTTACTAGCAGACTTACTTTGTTGTGCAGCAGTTTTAACAGTATTTTATAGCTTTTACTCAAGATCTTTAAATGAAAAGAACGCTTATATATCTATAGGTTTAGGTTTGTTTGGAGGATTGTTATTATTTCCAAGTCCTGATTTTTCTAAATCAATATTGATAGGTATTATTTTTTCTACTGATATTTTTCCTTCATTTTTGTCTCAATCATTGCTATTTACTTCATTTTTGGTAGCAACATTCTTGCCAATAGTTACTTGGAAAATAAAATAAAATTGTTATTATCTATATAAAATGCTTGATTTTGTAATACCATTTATAATTTTAATATTAGTTGTTGTTTTTATCCATGAATACGGACACTATTATTTTGCAAAAAAATATGGAGTAGGTGTAACTGATTTTTCTATTGGTTTTGGAAAAGAATTATTTGGTTGGAACGATAATTCAGGTACCCGTTGGAAAATATGCCTAATACCACTCGGTGGTTACGTAAAATTTTTTGGTGATAGAAATGTATTTTCTCAAAGTGATCAAGAGGCATTAATCAAAAAATATAATGAAAAAGAAAGAGAAAAATTATTTGTTCTAAAACCATTATACCAAAGATCAATTATTGTAGCTGCTGGACCAATAGCTAACTTTATACTTGCTGCTGTAATATTTCTGTTCATTTATATGTTTGTTGGTAAAGATTTTACGCCAGCAGTTATTAATGAAGTACAAATTGAAAGCCCAGCAGCTGAAGCTGGATTAAAGAAAAATGATATTATTTTAGAAATTGATGACACTAAAGTTAAAAGTTTATTGGATGTTTCTAAGTTAATAACAATGTCCACAGGAGAATTTATTGATTTTAAAGTCTCAAGACTTGATCAAGATGTTATATTAAAAGTTAAACCTAAAATAGTTGCTTCTACTGACAACTTGGGCAATAAAATGAACAAGAGAATTGTCGGTATAAAATTAGGTCCTTTTAACAATCAAATAAACCATGTTAAGCTTGGTCCAGCTAAAGCTCTATATTACTCTCTAAATGAAGTTTATTTTGTAACCATTTCTTCACTTAAATATTTAGGCTCAATGCTTTCTGGTTCTGGTGATAGCTCACAATTAGGCGGCCCAATTCGTATTGCAAAAATTACAGGTCAAGTAGCAGAATTTGGAGTAATACCTTTTTTAAGTATGATGGCTTATATTTCTATCAGTTTAGGCTTAATAAATTTATTTCCAATTCCATTATTGGATGGGGGTCATTTAATGTTTTATAGTTTTGAAAAAATTTTAGGAAAACCCTTAAGCCAAAAAACACAAGAAGGATTTTTTCGAATCGGAATGTTTTTATTATTGTCTTTAATGTTTTTTGCGACCTTTAATGATCTTAAAGATTTAGGCTTATTTTAAAGGCTTTTTAATCTTTAAAAAAGTCAACAAAATCAACACTTTTTGATAACTATATATTGTGTGGAAAACCTAATTAGATACTAAAAAAATGCTTGAAAAATCAAGCATTTTGTTAACTATACAAATAACCTTTAAAACCGGAGCTAAAATGAACAAAAAACAACTAGTAACAAAGCTTTCAGGAAGCTTGAATTTAAGTAAAGCTGATGCTGAGCGAACTTTTGATACTATTACCAATACTATTTTAGATGCTTTAAAAAGCGATGATTCAGTTAAAATAGCTGGGTTTGGTACATATAAAGTAGCAAAAAGAAAAGCTAGAATTGGACGAAATCCTAGAACAGGAGAGCAAATCCAAATCGGTGCATCTCAAAAAGTAAAATTTTTACCTGCAAAAGCACTAAAAGAAATATTTAATAAATAATTTCTAATTAACAGCCTTTATGTAAAATCTACATAAAGGCTGTTTTATATGTAAAATATGCGTATCTATTTTCTTTGATTAAACAAGGTTTTTAGACTTTATTCGTTTTCATTCCATAGTTTTTTATAATCTATAAAAGGTGATAAACCATAGCTCGAATTAACATTTGTAAAATGTACTGATAAGCTTTTTAAAGGAGATATACAAATTTCAGTGTTATAAATCTCATTTATGTGTTTTTCAAAAGGATCATGTCTATCAAGACAAGTTTTATAAAAATTATCCCAATATTTTTCTAAAAAAATTTTACTTGTCATAAATGTACATAAAGTTTCATTAACTGTACGCCAGTGTCTTTTATTACCTATTAAAACATTAGTTTTTTGATTATTCATGTATAAATAAGGATAATCTGTTGGACACATAAAAATATCACTATTAATTTGAGAAGATATTCTTTCATAAGATGCTATCATTTCCTCCATCATTGGTTCAAAATGCAGATAATCATCTTCGACGAAAAAAACTAAATCATCAGTATTTTTTTTAGCAATTTCATAACAACAAAGTAAACTTGCAAGGTTAGAGTATGTCTGATCATTTTTTTGTTCCTTAATTAATTTTCTATATTTATCATGATTTACTTTAGTAATAGTTGTATCGATATTGCTACCATGGGTTAGGCTTTTAATTTTATTTAAATTAATTTCATTTGTATTATCGTCAATTATTATCAATTTAATTTTAGTATTAGGATATTTTTCTTTACTAAACTTAATTGATTTTAAGAGCGAATTTAATGACCTTAAAGTATATTCAATTTTTGGTAATTCAAATAATCTTTTTTTGTTTTGGTCCCAAATTTCGACATTGCTATTTGTTCTAAATAAAACCAGTATAGATTTAACTTTTCTTGAAATTTTTACTTCACCTAGAGGAAGAACAATAGATTTATCATTTAATATCGTTAAGTCTTTGTTAAGCTCTTTATCAAGTGTTGGAGATGTAAAATTATTTTGGTCAATTAATTCATAACCCATAATTTTACATAGTTTAATAAATAATTTTTTCATTATATTCTTTATATTTATTATGATATATTATTTATAATATTATGGCTATAAAATCACCACAAACTCTAATATCGGAAGCTTTAAAACTAGTAAAAACCATTACTCCAGAAGAAGCAATGAATTTAGTTAATGAAAATAAATGTAATTTAATCGATATTAGAGATAAAGTTGAACTCCAAAAGCTTGGCACTATTGAAAACTCTTTTCATATTCCAAGAGGCTTACTGGAATTTTCTATTCACCCTGATAGCGACTATGTTCAAAATAATCAAATAGACTTAAATAAGGAAACTGTATTATTTTGTGCTGCTGGCGGCAGGTCTGCTTTAGCGGCAAAGACACTTCAAGAGATGGGTTTTGATAAAGTGTCTCATATAGAAGGTGGCTTTGGATTAATGAAACAAAATGGTTTCAAAGTTAAAACTTAATCATAAAGAGATATTCTTTTTGCGAAGAAAATTCTTATGAACCAATAAATAAAAATTCCAAATGGACCTATAAAATAAGTTACAACTAAAGGAAAAAATACAATAATTTTGTTTATAGATAATTTTTTGCTGTCATTCACTATCCATGATCCACAAAATAAATTTATTGCTAAAAAATGTGTCCAAAAAAATATTAA
>Ga0208277_1001167_pt1 | contig 15392 bp, 15 predicted proteins | sample ETNtaG_5_FD_185782 | JGI IMG/M metagenome (GOLD analysis project Ga0208277, IMG submission 185782) | Marine microbial and viral communities from oxygen minimum zone, Eastern Pacific Ocean - ETNP201406SV205 (SPAdes) (version 2) | ecosystem: Environmental > Aquatic > Marine > Oceanic ...
TTCAACGAAAAAGGCAAGGTGATGCAGGCCACTTTGATCAATATTATAGAGGTCTCTTACCACTGAGGCTCCTGTTCCGTGATCCTGGACAAGTTCAACCATGATGTCGCCCCATTGCCCATAGGCTGATGTGTGATCGAACGAAGATGGGGACCCGCGATAGATTACATCCGTTACAGGTATATGTTCTGATATAAAAAAGGGGCCGGCACCAAAATCTTTTGCCCATCGCTGCGCTGCTTCAAATGCATCAGGTACGGCGTATGCAATCTGTTTTGGCGGTCCGAGTTTAAACATCTACCTCTATCTGCTCATTCGTTGTCTAGTTATTAAATTTTTGAGAAACAATATTTAATATGGCATCGTTCCGCCGTCAACCGGAAAGAGGCATGCAGTGAAGTTTCTTGCTTCATCACGTGCCAACATGACTGCGACTGCGGCAACTTGTTCAACAGTATTCGGTTTTTTAATCGCTGAAGCTTGTGAGTACATGTCTGCAACTTCATCTAGGCTATCCATTCCGAGTGCTTCAGCTGTCTGCGGTGCAGACTCGTAGAAGAGGTCTGTTTTAACAAATCCTGGAAGTATTGCGTTAACGGTTACGCCTGTTGGCCCAACCTCGTGGGCAGCGGTTTTTACAAGACCATTGATCGCATGTTTTGTTGCTACATAGTGGCTTACAGTTTCAGTTCGCATCTTTCCTTCGACTGAAGAGATGGCTATGATTCGCCCATCTTCTTGTGGAAGCATGTGTTGCAGTGCTTTTCTCATTCCCCAGAATGTGTGATTGAGATTTAGGTTCAAGGTGTATTCCCATGATTCATCTGTCATTTCGGCTACTGGTGCCGCATTTAGTATTCCACCGGCATTTAGGACAGCTATATCTATCTTGCCGAAATGATTGACTGTGCCGTCTATTAATCCTTCTACGTCGCTTTGTTTTGACGCATCGCAGGCAATGAACGTTGCGTTGTCGCCAGCATTCATTTCTTCAAGCGCTGCTGCGCCTTTCTCTTCGGATCGACCGCTGACGACGACTTTTGCTCCCTCAGCGAGGTAAGCCTCGGCAATTGCACGGCCTATACTTCTTGTGCTTGCTGTGATAGCAGCGACTTTTCCGTCTAATTTTCCCATAATTCTCTCCTTAGTATGGCGACTGGCCGCCGTCTATGCTGATTAATGATCCTGTAATTCCTGCTCCAGCCTCTGAAGCAAGGAGGACAGCAACGAGTGCGCAGTCTTCAACAGTATTCATTCGCTTAATTGCTGATGGAGCTTGCATCATCGTTAAGAAATCTTCAAATGAAAGTCCCAATTGCTCTGCTGCGGCAGGACCTTGTTCTTGCATGATGTCTGTAAGAATACCTCCAGGGCATAATGCATTTACAGTAATTCCAAGCGTTCCTACTTCTTGTGCAACAACTTTCGTTAACCCATTTAGAGCATGCTTGGTTGTGCAGTATGGGGCTTGCGTTGCGAGTACGACCTTTCCATACATTGATGAGACGGACATTATTCTTCCGTGTTCTTGTGGAATCATGTACTTAAGTGCTCGTCGCATTAGCCACATGGGATGGTTAAGGTTCCAGTTGAGAACAAATTGCCAGTTTTCTTCTGATAGATCTACGAGTGGAGAGGGCTCTTCTCCCTCAATTGTTCCGCCACCAGCATTTGGAACGAGAATATCTATTTTCCCGTAACGTTCAACCGTTTGATCAACCAGTCCCTCGCAAACTTCTTGACTGGTGACATCTCCAGCAATGAAATGCGCTTGATCTCCAGCATTCATCTCTTCAATGGCTTGAGCTCCTTTGTCGGCGCTTCTTCCATTTATCACAACGTTGGCGCCTTCAGCGATAAAGGCTTCTGCGATTCCTCTACCGATTCCTCGGGTTCCTCCGCTTACTAACGCGACCTGTCCTTCAAGTTCCATACATTCCCCTCTGGTCGTAATATGCTACTTGCTTATTCTTGGTCAATTTTCGGCTGTACGCAAAGTAAATGAAGGATTTCTAGCTTTGTGGATGGAGTGCTTAAATGGAATATGGTTTCTTCACGATTGCTCTCTTTAGCTGCAGGCGTTATTCCAGAATTGATGAAAGATCCAGCACGATTCGTTGAGGTCACAGCAGGTGCAGGGTGGAAAGCCACAGGGGTGTGGTTTGATCAGGAATCATGGTCATCCACTACATCTCGAGAGGTTAAGAGAAGAATTGATGATAGCGGCGTTGAAGTAGTTGATATGGAAGTCATCCGACTTGGGAGAAGTATTGATACAGGTAAAGCTCTTATTGAAGCTGCATGCGAGGTAGGAGCTAAGAATATTCTTGTCGTTTCCTCTCTGCGTTCCTTTGAGGAAACTGCTGATCAACTTTCACATTTGTGTTCTTTAGCAGAAGCAGGAGATATCACCATATGCCTTGAGTTTATGAAATTTACGTCTGTGAAAAGCCTTTCAGATGCTTTAGAGGTCATAAAATTGATTGATGCTCACAACATTGGAATTTTGCTTGACTTGCTTCACGTTGTTCGATCAGGAACGACATTTAAGGAGATAGAAGCTTGCGACCCTAATTTATTTCCATATGCACAATGGTGTGATGGCACCGGCCAACCAGTTGGCTGGAGTGATTCAGAATTAATCACCGATGCGTTAGATGACCGACTCATTCCTTCACAAGGTAAATTAGATGCACTCAAGTTTGAATCATTATTTGATACAGATGTTCCTTTCTCAATTGAGGTTAGGTCAAAAGTTCTCCGAGAAGACTTCCCGGACTTTGAGGGGCGAGCTAGATATGTTTTGGATCAAACATTAGCGGCTCTTAGAATTTCAGATTAGCGTCACAGGTATGACTTACCTTCATGAAGACAGAACAATTTGGGTTACCGGCGCTGCGTCGGGCATTGGAAAAGCTGCGGCAGAAGAAATACTAAGTGAGGGCGGTAATGTCGTTGGATCTGACCTTCCTTCAGCTGATTTCTCATGGGCTGAAGGTGTTGACAATATGAGGTGCGCAACAGGGAGTGTTTCCGATCTAGCTCATAATGCGTTAGCGGTTGAAACGGCGGTAAGTGAATTCGGGCATCTTGATGGTGCTGTCTTGAATGCTGGCATGGCAGGGCGCATTGATCTCTTTGAGGGAGATATGGAGTTTTTTGATGAAGTAATGGACGTTAATGTTAGAGCAGTCATTCTAGGTATCAGAGCGTGCGCCTCTGCAATGCGTCCGGGCTCTGCGATAACCGTAACGGCATCAACTTCGGGCATGCGTGGCGATCCTGGCATGTGGGTGTATAACACGTCTAAAGCTGCGGTCATTAATCTGGTTCGAAGTACCTCAATGGACTTAGCTGCAAAGGGAATACGAATTAATGCTGTATGCCCCGGCCCTACAGAGACTGGCATGACAACCAGGTTCGAAGGCGAACCATACGATGATATGAAAAGGAGGATCCCTCTTCAACGTTGGGGGAATGCTCCAGAAGTTGCGGCTGCACACAGCTTCCTTCTCTCTTCAAAAGCCTCTTTCATTACTGGAGCTCACTTGCCTGTTGATGGCGGGATGAGTGCTAACAGCGGTCAGTTTACGCCCCCACCATTTTCACTGTAATTAAATGATATTGATGGTGTCCAATACGGTGGCTGCGTAATTCTCATCTCCGTCGATAACGCAAGATGTTCGCCAATCAGATCGTTTTGTTCCCCAAGAGACGAAGTTATGTGCTGTTGAAGCAACAGTTGCGCTTGCACCTAAATTGGCTCTTGGCGCTACTAATATAAGTCCATCCTCGCCAGCTGGTTGAATAGTCCATGTGCCACCGCCTGGGCCAGTTAGTTCCAATTCCAATGGTTCCGTAACCACTGAGGCTAGTTCGGTTGGTTGCATTTGTGGCATGCCGGCGATCATCCATTCAATTCCAGGACGGACCATGTCGTCGGTTGCTTCATCTAAATTCGCAGAAAGAGGTCCTTCTGGGGAAAGAATGTCAATGTAAAGATGACAGTAATGGTCAAAGGCAAATGCGTTTGCCATCATATGCATCGGGTAGGTTCCAAGATCTGCTAATGGAACCTCCATAGAGGCTGTCGGTTCTTCCTGCAGAGCCCCGAGCCACCCAATCCAATCGTTGAGATATTTTGCATACTCATCCAATAACTCTTGAGCTGCCCAGTCTCTCCTTGGGGTTACTAATGCTTCCATTGCTTCTTCAGCTTTCATGGGTTCTTGTGGCGTATCTGGTGGAGGTGTTGGATTTATTGCTTCTTTCATGTTTGATGACATGTGCGCAAAGACTTCTTGTACGCGCCACCCTTCACATAAGCTTTGTAGTTCCCAGTCGCTTTGATTCATTCCATTGATGACTTTTTCAACTTCGATATGGATCTTTTGTAATGCATCAACTGCTTGAGATGTCATGCTGTGCCTCCTTTTCCATAACCGTAGATAATTTGTTTAGCGTCGTCAAAATTGCTGAATCACTCTTGCGGGGGATCCTACTGCTACCGAATTATCTGGCAAGTCAGTTGTTACAACTGATCCAGCTCCGATGGCGACATGTTTTCCTATGGTCACTCCGGGCAGCACCACGCTGTTAGTACCTATCCACGAACCTGCACCGATGCGAACTGGCTCCTCTGGCATGCTCTGTTTCCCGATTGGCGTTTGAAGGTCATCAAATGCGTGATTCTGGTCGGTGACATACACATTTGGTCCGAAAAAAACATCATCCTCGATGACAATGTGGAAATGACCAACAATGCTCGAATTCCTTCCTATCAGAACGCGATCCCCGATCTCTACAATTCTGTCAGATAGTAATTCTTGCGTAGGAGCCATTCCAGCACTGAGGGAAACGTATGGCCCTATCATCGTGTCTCGCCCTACCCTAATTGCGTGCTCACCAAATAATGCAGCTGGAGGGAAACACATTATTGACCCTTCGCCAAAGGCTGAAAATTTTCTACCAGTTTTACTCTTTGGGTGAATTGCCGCTCGTTTTGCGTACCATTGGTAGGCCCCGAGCATGAGATCAGCTCTTCTGCCTCTGAAGGTCATGCTCCTCGACCAGCGGCTGCCTCATCTGCTCTATTTCTTCCGCATAGAAGAATTAGTTCTTCATGCATTTCAAACCAAATAGTGTGATAGCTATCTTTCAAAGGGGCTGCCAAGAAGGAATGGTCCCCTGACTGGAGTTCAGATAAAGCATTTGAAAATCTTGTAAGGTAGCGCTGTAATCGTGGTGCCAAGTTCGCTGCTCCTTGAAAGATAGGTGCCACGGTCTGGTCAAGTTCAACTAAGCGGGTGATAATTTGTTGGTCGTAGGCTTCATCAGTGTGGTCATTGAGTTGTTGTTCGCCGTCAATGATCTTTATTTGCCAGTCAGTAACTAGCTGTTTGAAGGAATCATTTTGGCTACAGAAATCTTCATAGATTTCTTCGGCCCTTGCGGAATCAATTCCTGTTCTTTCTTCATCTAATAGGGTGTTGGTCCATTCTTTCCCCTCGGGCAAGAGGCGAAGTCCTCTTGGGGTCTCTTGTGCATATGATTTTTCTTGCATCATGTTTAGGACATCATCAACATCAGCCTGCCCTTTACCTGTTATTTCAGCTATGTGCTCGTTTGAGGCTATCCCTTTCAATCTCAGTGCCATTGCGATATCAAGCATGTTGTTTCCTTCCTCACAGTCTTTGTCAAGGATAGATGCTTAAATCTGATAGGAAAAACTTGAAAGATAGATGATTAGCTAAAAGGTTCCTTCTGAATTCGCAAAAGATTAGCAGACAGATTACTTTCGTAGGGATTTCAGTTTTTCGGAGGACATTATGGATGAATACTGGTTTTGTGACTGGGAGCCGAGCGAGCGTTGGCCTCATTACACGAGAGCGAATGCGGGTGAAGTTTTAGCTCCTCCTGCGAGTCCGTTAGGTCAGACTTTTACATGGGATAATGGCACTATTATCGGCTGGAGAGATGGCTATATTCGCCAAGGCTATTTTACCGAAGGCGAAATGTCGGATGTTCGTCCTGAGGTTGGTGGATTCTTTGGTGGTTTTTTCTATATTAATTTAGCTAACGTGCGAATGCAGGGGGTTCGGAATCCTGCAGTCACTATTGAGGGTCTGGATCTAGCATTTTTTGGGGACCACCCTGATGTTCCAGCGTACGTTGAGCATCCTGATGATGTGAATGAAGATCTTACTGAAGGAATTCTGGCACATATGGGTTGGGTTATGACAGTTACTGAATGGCCTGAGGTAGATGAGGCTAGGGAAAGGACTATCGCTTTAAGAACGAACCGGCCAGATTTAGAAGCTCTCTCAATGAGCGAAATTGTCGCTCATGCCCGTACTTTTCAACCGTGGCTTATTGAAACTTATAATACCCATTGTGTTGCTGCATCTAGTTCTGGGGTTGCGCCAGGCATCCTTGGGGCAGTTGGTGATGCTATAGGTGATTCAACTATTCCCATGCGATGCATTACTGGACTTGGTGATGTTGACTCAGCTGCACCTTCGTATTTCCTATGGGATCTTTCGAGGGCTATTCGTTCATCTGAATATTTATCTTCAGAATTTGAGAATGGGATCGAGACTCTTTTGGATAGGTTGCAGGGATCTAATGACGCTGATGCTGAGCGATTTTTAAGTGAGTGGGCACAGTTCATTTTTGAATATGGTTCTCGGGGTCCGAATGAATATGAAATTATTGCGGATTCTTGGGAAACAAGGCCATCAATAGCGTTGGCTCTTCTTGATAGGATTCGCTTGCAACATGATGATGAGAACCCTTCTGATCGTCACCAGAAGATGGCGGCAAGTCGGGTTGAGACCATTGCGTATGTGCGGTCAGAGTTAGAGAAATTAGGCAACGATGAACTCTCTGGCCAGTTTGAGGCTGCACTTGTGGCTGGAAATATTATGGCTTTTCAAGAGAGATCTAAAGCGAACTATATTCGTGTTGTCAATGAAATCCGGGTCGCTTTTGAAGCGCTTGGGAACAAAGCCGTTAAAGACGGCTACCTGAGCGATGCGAAACATATTTATATGCTTACTGATAGTGAGTTGGAATCCTATGTAGCTGATCCATCATTGATGCGGGGAATCCTTGAGGATCGTTTTGCTATGTACGAAGAGCTAAAAACGCTTGAGCCACCGTTTTTTATCAAAGATGGGGTTGTTCCTCCATTGTCTGAATACAAGAAGCTTGGATCTACTGCTGTGGATAGCGTCGAATCTGGCGATGTCCTTGTTGGAGTTGCTGGTAGCCCAGGAACTGTCAAGGGAACCGCTAGGGTCATTCTTGATCCAACAGATCCATATGCACTTGAACCCGGTGATATTCTTGTTGCTCCGCTAACTGACCCGTCATGGACTCCGCTTTTCTTAACTGCCGGAGCTGTAGTTGTTGATGTGGGTGGTCAAAGAAGCCATGCCGTTATTGTGAGTCGCGAATTAGGCCTCCCATGCGTGATCTCTGTCACCGATGGAACGAAGAGAATAATGGATGGGTCTGAAATTGAGGTTAATGGAAGCACTGGCGAGGTACGTATATTATGACGAAGCCTTTTCGCTTCGGTCTACAGGCCTACTCGTCCTCAACTCCTTCCGATTGGCGTGAGTTAGCTAAAAAAACTGAGGATCTTGGTTTTAGTAGTTTTCATCTCGCTGACCATTACGTCGGCGAAGGCCCAGCTTTAGAAGCTGCGAATCACCCCTTGCAAAATTTGGCAGCTCTTCCAGCGATGACAGTTGCTGCAGAAGCAACTGAGTCTATTCGTATTGGCTGTCGCGTTCTATGTTGCGACTACCATGAGCCAGTGGTTCTCGCAAAAGAGGTAGCGACTATAGATTGGTTTAGCGAAGGAAGGCTTGAGCTCGGGTTAGGGGCTGGTTGGATTCGAAGCGAATATGAAGCAATGGGGATTCCAATGATGTCTCCTGGAAAACGAATAGATAAAATGGTTGAAACATTGGACCTGATTCGGCAACATTACAGCGGAGATCAGATTCACCTTGACGGAGAATACATTAAAGTCTCAGGATTCTCCGGTGCGCCTATTCCTGAAAGGATGCCGCCTGTGATGATTGGAGGAGGCGCTAAACGAATTCTGGGAATTGCTGGAGAACATGCAGATATCGTTTCAATCAACTTTAACAACAGTGCTGGAAAGATTGGTCCAGAAGGTGTCGGTAGCGGAACAAGTGCAGGGACATTACAAAAACTTGAGTGGATTAAAGCAGGTGCTGGTGATCGTTTCTCTGAAATAGAAATTGAAATAGCGGCTTATTTCACTGTGATAACTGACCATAGCGATGTAGTTGCAAATGAATTCGCAAAACTCTTTAATTTATCTTCTTCTGAGATACTTGATCACCCACATTGTTTAATAGGTCAGACCTCTGAGGTCATTGAGAGGATCCAGCAGCGTCGTGAGGAATTTGGAATCAACTACATTACTTTCGGGGGAGCAGCGATAGATGATGTAGCTCCCATAGTTGAGGCTTTAAGCGGGACATGAACCGCTTCTTTAAGCAAGTAATCTAAGAGGTTGTTCTAGGAAGCTTTTAATAGTCGCTGCGAATTCTGCAGCTGGAGCGCCATCTAATACCCTGTGGTCCCAGGTAAGACTGATAGTCATGCGCTTGACTTTCACAGGGGTATCGCCATCCCAATCAAAGTCGTCTCGGATTCTACCTACGCCGAGTATTCCTGAATTTGGGGGATTAATTACTGGTGTGAATGCATCGACACCATACATGCCCAGCGCTGTGACTGAGAAGGTTCCGCCTTCCATTTCGGCTAAAGATAGTTTCTTGTTTCTTGCTGCCTCTGCGAGTCGGCTTGTTTCCATAGCTATCTCTGCAAGTTCAAGTTTGTCGGTTCCATGTACGACTGGGACCACTAACCCGTCAGGCACTGCAACGGCCATTCCGACGTTAATCTCGTTGAGTTCGACGATATCGTTGCCGTCAATTTGGCTATTTGCTGCAGGGTGCTGAATGAGGGCTTGTGCTGCGGCAGCTATAACGAAATCTGTATAACCAGGAACTGCTCCAAGTTCTTCGGACCCGATATCTTTCAATTGTTCGCGCAGTTCAACGACTCGGTCCATATTTACATCCATGGTTAGGGTAAGTTGCGCCATTTCTTGTAGTGAAGAGTGCATGCGGTCTGCGATGATTGCTCTCATTCCCTTTATTGGTGTTCTGTTCCCGTCTAGTTCGGTAGGCGATGAAGTTCGTGTTGGTGTTTGTTGTTGTGTCCCATGCGTTCTGCTGTGGGCGAAAACATCTTGTTTTGTTACTCTTCCGCCTGGTCCAGATGCTTTGACTTGTGTGAGGTCTACGCCGAGCTGTTCTGCAGTTTTTCTCGCAGCAAATGGAACTGTGGGCTGGGCAGTGGTTTCTTGAGGTACCTTTTCTATTTCTGGTTCCTGTGGAGGTGCTTGCACTTCTGGTTTAGGTACCTCGATAACGTCTTCTGATGTGATTCTTCCCCCTGGCCCTGTTCCGGTTAGGGTTTTGAGATCTATTCCTTTTTCTTTTGCTACCCGTTTTGCATTCGGGGAGGCGAGTATACGACCGTTACTCGTGGCAGGAACAGAACCTTGCATTGCATTAACGTCTTCAGAAGTTATTCGTCCGCTTGGCCCTGAACCTGGAACTTGTTGGAGGTCTATTCCTTTTTCTTTTGCTACCCGTTTTGCATTCGGGGAGGCGAGGATCCGGTCAGAACTCTGCGATTCTTCAGGCTTTTGTTGAGGAACGATTTCTTCAATACTCTGCTCCTCACTTAGCTCATGTTCACTGGTGTCATTTTCTTGGTTTGGTGGGGTTTGCTCTTTAACTGTTTCTTCAACTGAAGGCTCTTCCTCTTTCTCATTCTTAGCCTTTTCTTCGTCTGCGAGAAGCCATCCGACGACTTCCCCGGGTTCAAGAGTATCTCCGACGTTTGCCACATATTGAACGATGCCGTCAGCATCGGCTTCAACCTCTGCCTCCACTTTGTCAGTCTCAATGAGCATGACAACGCTACCTTTTTCAACTTTTTGACCAGCGTCAACGACCCATTCTGTGATAGTCCCCTCGGTCATGGTGAGTCCAAGTTTTGGCATAAGTATTCTTGTGGCCATGGCTCTCCTAAGTGGAACTAACGAAGTGTTTCTTTATGTTAGCCAAATCCAGCGCTCTATGAGTATTTATAACCCAAGGACCTTCTTTTGATACTGACACGACTATCGTTTCGTCATCTTGTAACACTCGGTCCCGTTCACCATCAAAAGCTAGAACACCAGGTCCTTTCATGATTACTTTCTCTTCGAGATTTATTTTTTTGTATTCTTTCACTGGAATTGTCTCATATGACCCTGGGGCGATAGGGGCTCGCACCGTAGTATTCCCCTCCCCCATTATGACATGTATTGCTGCATCCTCATTTCGCTTTACCGTTTCAAGTGTTGCAGCTATTGATGACAGTCCTACAGTTGCGGATTCTGCAATAGCGAATACTCCTTCTTGAAGATTGCTTACGTCCCAGATGGCTCTGCTTCCTATGAAATCGCCTGCAACTAGCACTAGGTCAACTAGTGCGAGGTCGCTTTCAGCATTGTCGTATTCAATGTTTATTACCTTGGCTTGCTCTGCTACTTCTTCAAAGGGCACTATTTTCTTTGCTATGAGCCCTGCTGCTATCCCTCCAACAGTTGCTTCCATATGGAATGGGAAGACGTTGTTTGTTCCTACAGAGAGTGGTAGCAGTGGAATATCAGGCCAACCTTTAGCTACGTCTCTATTGGTTCCATCGCCACCAAAGACAATGACGGCTCCTGCGCCCTCTTCTTTTAAGGCTTTCGCTGCTTTTTCTGAATCTCGGCCAGTTCCCATAACAGCTTGATTGATTGGTTCAATTTGGACATTCCCATGCGGGATTCCTTCGAGAGCGCGTTGAATCAGGTGTCGGGTGTCATCAAGGTACAGGAGCCGGTCTGCATCCGATTCAATGACTCCCAAAGCTGCGCGCCTGATGATAGCGATTTTATCAACGTCCCCTGTTGAGCCAGCATGACCTACGAGCCTTCGTACATCTTTTCCTGCAGATGGGCTTGCAATAATCCCAACGGTTGCCACGATATGTGCTAGATGTTTCTATGAAGAACGTCTCTTACGCCTTTTGCAATGCTTTCAGCGTTAGGTACATATGACTGCTCCAAGGCTGGACTAAATGGAACTGGTGCGAATGGGGCAGCAACTCTTGTAACAGGAGCATCGAGATAGTCAAATGCTTGCTCTTGGATCTGTGCTGAAATTTCTGCCCCTATGCCTCCATTTTTAACAGCTTCATGCACAATGACGATTCTGTTAGTTTTCTTGGCTGATTGGATAACCGTGTCCATATCAAAGGGTAAGAGCGTTCGAGGGTCAATGATCTCCACTTCAATTCCTTCTTCTGCGAGAGTCGCAGCTGCTTTCTCGGCTTCGGAAACCATTTTTCCGATTGCTACAACGGTCGCGTCGGTTCCTTCTCGCACGATATTTGCTTCCCCTAGTGGTATTTCATAAAGACCTTCAGGTACGTGCCCTTTTGAACCCAGCATTGCTTTGTGAAGGGTAAAGATTGTTGGGTTGTCGTCGCGAACGCATGATACTAGTAGGCCTTTGAGGTCATATGGGTTGGATGGGTAGACAACTTTAAGACCTGGAACGTGGATGAGCCATGCTTCAAGGCTTTGGCTGTGCTGCGCTGCTGCTCCTAGTCCGGCTCCACCTGTGGTGGTAATAGTTAGTGGTAGCTTTGCCTTGCCACCAAACATGTATTTCATTTTTGCAGCTTGGTTTGCTATTTGGTCCATTGATACCATGACGAAGTCCATAAACATGAGATCGACGATAGGTCGGAGTCCTACGGCTGCAGCTCCGATTCCCAGACCTATGATTGCTTGTTCGGCGATCGGTGTATCTACGACTCGTTCATCTCCGAATTCTGCATTTAGGCCTGCGAAGGATTGGAAGACACCGCCGTATCGTCCGACATCTTCGCCAGCTATAAATATGTCTGGGTCTTCGCGTAGGAGTTCTGCCAGGGTTTCGTTGAAGGCATCGTTGTATCTAATGATGCGTTGCTCTGTTTCTGTAACTGCCATTTTATGATGCCTCCGTATACACGTCTGTTAGCATGTCTACTTCCGGGTCTGGAAGAGGACTGTTTTCGGCGAATTCTATTGCTTCGTCTATTTCTGCTTGAATACCGGCATGGATTTCTTTGGCTTCTTCTTCGCTCATAACTTTTGCTTTTGCAAGCTGGGCTTCAAAGAGTTTGATTGGGTCTCGTTCCATCCATTCTTGGACTTCTTCATCTGATCGATATGTCCTTCCCAATCCGCTGACTCCTGCGTGGTCGTAGTATCTGTAGGTTTTGCATTCGATCATTGATGGGCCTTCTCCGTTTCGTGCCCTGGCGACAGCGACTCGTGCTGCTTCGTATACAGCAACTACGTCCATTCCGTCGACTATGACTCCGGGCATTCCATAGGCTGCTGCTCTATCAGCTACATCAGTGATTGCCATTACTCTTTCGCGCGCTGTGTATTCTGCGTATTCGTTGTTTTCGCACATGAAAACTATGGGAAGGTGTAGTGCGCATGCCATGTTGGCTGCTTCGTGGAATGCCCCAATATTGGTGGATCCATCTCCGAAGAATGCCATGGTGACCAGTCCGTTGTTTTTGTATTTGTTTGCGAAAGCTGCTCCAACAGCGATAGGTACCCCGGCTCCTACGATGCCGTTTGCGCCGAGCATTCCTAGGTCGAGGTCAGATATGTGCATGGATCCGCCTTTTCCTTTGCAGTAACCAGTTGCTTTGCCCATGAATTCTGCCATCATTGGTTTAAATTGGCCGCCTTTGGCTACCAAGTGTCCGTGACCTCGGTGTGTGGAAGAAATTTGGTCTTCTTCTTTAAGTGCTACGCAACCTCCTGCGGCTACCGCTTCTTCACCGACATATAGATGGATGAATCCGGGTATTCGAGCTTCTGACGCTAGTTGCCCTGCTGCTTCTTCAAGTAGTCGGATTCGTACCATTCGTCGGTGCAGGTCAAAGAGGACTTCTTTCGAAATCTTTGTTTGTTCTTTGGTAGCCATTCAAACTCCGTTCAGTTCTTGTGTTGTAGTTTATCTTGTTATCGGTCGATCACTAATCGAAATTAGCCTTCTTCGCCTAATGCCCACCGTATTCCTCTTCGTAATAGTTCATGGTATTGAGGTATCTCCCATGAGCATCTTTCAATTTGTGGGTAGTACTTCACAGCTTCAGTCATATCCCAGTGTCCTCGACAATGCCCAAGGTTATTGTAAAGAATCTTTCCTTTACCGTGAGATTTAAGGTACATGATTAGATGAACTGGGTCACAGTCGGTCCAGTCTGAATCAACGAAACCTGGTGTTTCTCCTTGCCATTCTGTTTGCATAAGGGGGTACAAGCTATCTCTGTTGTGGTATTCGCATAGATATAGTTCATCATCTGTTTCAAAAGGTTCTATTCCTTCGACTAACCAGTGGTTTGGATCTGAGACCTGAACTGGAAACGGTGCTATTGGGGGGTGTGATATGAACTGGCTACCAAGTAGTTCAGCCCAGATTGGGAAACATCTTGGAGAGCCCACTGGGTTAGGGGGGTCAAAATCTAATGCAGAATTTGTTCCATGGAGCGCTAGCCATCTACCGCCATCATTGACCCAATCTCTGATGCGTATTTGCGCATTCTCGGAGGGTCGGATATCGCATGTGTAAGAGATGAGCATTGATGCCGAGGTTATTGACGCTGTGTCCTCATAATCGGACCCTACTTTGACGCGTATATAGGGGTGTTCGCTGAGGAGCTTAAGTAGTTCAAGTCTTGCATAGTCGATGTCATGAAATCGTCCGCCAGCTACGAGGTATGCGTCTACTCTCTCAGGCTTTTCTTCAGGCATTTTCTGACTCCTAGAATTCGATTCTCTTCGTGTAACCGCCATCCACTACGATGTTCGCCCCAGTTATCCATGAAGCGGCTGGACTGCAGAGGAAAGCAGCTACGTTCGCTACCTCTTCTGCTGTGCCCATTCGTCCGCTTGGTTGGTCTTTGACTGTGTTTTCATAAAACTCTGGCATTCCTTGTTTAATTTTGTCCCAAGGTCCATCTTCAAAGAAGATGGGTCCTGGCGCTATGGTGTTGACTCTGATGCCCTTTGCTGCAAGCGTTTGGGCTAGCCCTGCTGCATACACGGTAGCGGCTGCTTTAAGTGCGCTGTAGCTTGTAGGTCCTGGTCCGAAATGTTCTAGAGCCGCAGTAGAGCTAATCGTAAGAACAGCTCCCTCACCTGAAGCAGCAAGAAGATCTTCAGTAGCTCTGACACCTCGGACAAGTCCCATGAGGTCAACATTGTAATTTGCGTCAAATTTTTCATCAGTTTGGCCTCCGCCACCGCCTGATGCATTGTTGATGAGGATATCTATTCCTCCTAGTTCTTCAGCTGAGCTTTTAAGCCAGCTCTCCAACTCTGCACCATTGCTTGCATCAACGGCTGCGCCGATGATTGTTCCTTTCCCTTCAAGCGCTGCGAGTGCCTCATCGACTCCTTCTTGACCTCTTGCACATATTGCTACGGATGCTCCTTCTTCAAGCATTTTTGTTGCAATTGCTCGACCTATTCCTCGCGAACCTCCAGTTATAACAACTTTTTTTTCTGTTAACCCCAAATCCATGGCTTCCTTTCTTACGACGCACTGGTCGCATGACTTATGGCTATTGGTTAAAGGTAGAACAAAAACTTCTTAGATGGAAACTAGAGACATCACATTTACATTGTTGAAAGAAAAGTATTGAGCATTGTTTTGAACTTTGCTTCTGTTTCTTCTAGTTCGGATTGAGGATCACTATCTTCAACCAGTCCAACTCCTGCGAAAAGGCGAGCCGTGTTTGCCTTTACTTCAGCTGACCGTATTCCGACTGCAAATTCACCATCTCCATCTGCTGCTACCCACCCCACTGGGCCGGCATAGCGTCTGCGGTCGATGCCTTCAACTCTTTTAATAATAGCTAATGCCTCGGTTTGGGGATCTCCACCGACTGCGGGAGTTGGGTGAAGAGCATTTACAAGTTCAAGGATTGAACATGGCGGAGTTGATAATTGGCCTGCCACTTCTGTTCCTAGATGGTGGACGTGTTTAAGGCTGACAATTTTAGGTTCTGGATCAGCATCTACGTATGAACAGAAAGGTAGAAGCTCGTTAAGTAGCCACTCAATGGTTACTTTGTGCTCATATGCATCTTTGGTTGAGTCTAATAATTTTTGCCTAGATGTTTGATCCGAATCTGCGTCGTGAAATTTAGGTGCTGTACCAGCAAGTGGG
>Ga0208277_1001168_pt1 | contig 15389 bp, 6 predicted proteins | sample ETNtaG_5_FD_185782 | JGI IMG/M metagenome (GOLD analysis project Ga0208277, IMG submission 185782) | Marine microbial and viral communities from oxygen minimum zone, Eastern Pacific Ocean - ETNP201406SV205 (SPAdes) (version 2) | ecosystem: Environmental > Aquatic > Marine > Oceanic ...
AACAATATTGCTCCGTCTGTAGATGTAGATCAAAATGATGGTACATCATTTGCTAGAACAATATCTCTAACAGGTTCTGCATATGATGGTGAATCAGGTCCTTACTTCAACGATTATGATTCTTGGATAAAGCAATTCGGTGACATCAAGCGTGTTGAAATTCAGCCTCATGGTAGTCAAGATTGGTATCTAGCAACAGATACCTCTGGTGCAAATGGCGAGGTTACTATGGTAAATTGGCCATTCAGAACTTGGTCATTCGACTGGGATATGGCTAATCACTTTGAAGAGGATGTGACATTCAGAGTAAGGTCGTTTGACGGGCTTGATGAGTCTGTACTCAGTACTAGAATCTTCAAATTGAACATTAACGCACCAACGATAAATCTAGATTCACCATTAGATGGTTCAACACACGATGGCCAGGAAGTTCTGTTCACTGGAACAGCATCTGATGACTACCAGGGCGTCCAAGGTACCGACATCAGAGACATCTGGTTCAGTGTTGAAGGACCAAACAATTACTCTGCAAATTATGCTGCTGAAAACGGCGGAGGTACTGTGTGGGCGGATTCTTGGAACTTCTCTTCTTTACCTAGTGGTGCATACAACTTTACAATCTGGGCTAGTGATTCCAACTACTGTCACGAAACTGTAGATGTATGTGATCCTGAGGAAATTACAATCAACATCGATAACGATAACAGAATCCCAATTCTTCAGGTTAGTGAACCACTTCCTATGGAAACCGTAAGAGCATCTGAAGATACAATAATCAGTGGTGTTGCTAGAGATAATGATGGACAAGTCACACGTGTAGAAATCACGATTGTTGATTTGGCTAGTGGAATAGAATTGAACAATGGACCTAACCCTGTGACAACATTCCAACCAAATGGTGCTTGGATGACATATTGGGATACAAGTCGATTGATACACGACCAGCAATATGAAGTCAATGTGAAGGCATATGACGGTGTAGACTATTCTGCAGTTGAATCTGTTAGAATCATTATCGATAATCCTGCAGATGCAGACAACATACAGCCAGAATTCTATCCTGAAGGATGGGTTGAGACAATCATAATATTCTGCGATGAGAAGTCGAGTGCTTTCGATAAGTGTGGCGAGGGAGCAGAAATAAACCTGCTTGAATTCTTCAATGATTCAGACGGTGTTGGTCCAGAGTCAAGCCATATGGTGTTTGATATTTACGATGACCCTCAAACAGCAGCTGACGATGCTTATGCTTACCACATTAGGATTACACCAGAGGGTAAGGCTGTTTACAATCCGATGGATTCAATGTACACTACTACATCTGAAATATCAGAATGGGGAATGCAAGGAGTTATGTTTGAAGCGAGAGATGCATATGACTCAGTTGCTTATTCTTACAAAGTCAACTTCATTGTTCGTGGTGTTGAATTCACAGCGGACAGAATCGATCAAGGTGCCGTAAAGTTCAGTGATTCCGCAGAATTTGAAGGAACTGGACTTCCTGGAAAGCAGGTATATGCCCGACTTCTCAAAGGTGATCTTCCGCTAAATTATACCACCATTGGTGATGATGGTTTGTGGTCGATGGAAATCGGTTCAAACGATCTTAATGATGGTGAGCAAGAAATTTACTTTGTGAGTGAAGGACAATACATCGGTAAAGATGATGGTAATTCAATCACACTTCAGAAGGGTGAAGATGAATCTGATGGAGTAAAAACTTGGGTGTGGATTGTTGTTGCAATTATTGCATTTGCGATTTTGTTAGCAGTTGGAGCATTCTTCTTCCTAGAGTTTGAAGAAGAATACGAAGATGATCCTGAAGCAATGATGGAACAGCAGAAGGAAGAAGATCCGTACGCATGGGCTAAAGCAAGGGCTGCTGAACAAGCTGCAGCAGGCGAATTAGCGCCTGCGCCAGCGCCGGTCCCAGCCGCACAACCACAGCATCCAGGTTGGATATGGGATGCGCAATCCAATCAGTGGGTTGCAGATCCAAATTACCGACCGCCACAGCAGTGATTTCCAACACGGAAATACACAACACTCTAAGAGGACTAGGGGGATGAAAGTATATGGTGAGCAGACCGAAGCCAGGGGTTCAGGAAAGAATTCTTCTTCATTTATCGGATTTTTCCGACTTTATGAATTCAGTTGAAGTACCATTTGCATTGTCGCAAATGGGCATTGCAAATGCAGTAGCAATCGCTCGTTCCAACGTACCAAGAGCAATAGCGGGATTGAAAGATCAAGGGCTTTTAATCGAAAGGCAAGCCCACGTTCAAGGTGTAAGTAGAAAGCGAAAAGCGTACTTCTTGACGGATTCAGGAATGAAATTAGCTGATGATACTTGGAAGAATCTACGTGAATTCAAACTCAGAGCAATTTTGCCAGGTGGTAACACGATCGCTTCCACACTTGGTGAGATACAGGACAAATTACCTTTCACAATGCGACCTGTGGATGTGATACGCTATCTCGATGATAACGGTGTTCTAGATGTTAGGTCACTATCTGCGGATTTAGTTGAGAGGGACCTCTCTAAGCACGTGGAGAAACAATTAGTCACTAGTCTTGGAGACCTACCAAGATTGAGACATTTCTATGGAAGGTCTACCGAATTAGAGAACATGGTTAATTTGCTAGAAGCAAGGTCTACAACCTTGATGATTCCTGGAATAGCTGGAATTGGTAAGACTTCTATGGCTTCTAAGGTGATAGAGTCATTCATGCACAGAAGGAATTTGATGTACCATCGATGCCAAGATTGGGAAGGCAGTCGTGCGTTTTTTGAGAGCATAGCCGACTGGTTATCGAACATAGGAGATTCAATGTTGGCAGATTATATTTCAGCCACTCCAGTTCCAAAATCTGCTGACACAGCAAGGATTATTGTTGATTCTTTGTCAAATTCTCCTGCATTAATTGTCATAGATGATTACCACAAAGTCAGTGACAAAACTCTCCACCAAACGATACAGGCTCTTTCTAGAGGCTTAGTTGAATGTGAAGGTGATGTTGGTTTAGTAATATTTTCACGATCGTTCAGAGAGGTTGTTCCCCTAAAGGATGCAGATGGCAGAATTGTTTCATTGGTGTTGCCGCTTGAGGGTCTAGACCAAGAGTCAACAAGGTCACTGTTGTCAGCATTCGATGACTTAGACCAAGAGAAGTTACTCTATATTCACTCGTTAAGTCGTGGTCACCCACTAGTTCTTGAACTGATAAATCGAGGCGCCTCAGCTGGCGCATTCCATGAATCCCTAGAGAACTATGTCAATATTGAGATATTCTCCAAACTTTCAGGTGAACAAAAGAGGCTCCTAGGTGCACTTTCTGTGTTCCGTGAGCCTGTGGAATTAGCAGCATTGACCGAACAAGGATTAGATGTCGATGAACTTGATTCATTAGTAGAATCAGGACTTGCTAGACATGCAGATTCTGATACGTATGACGTTCACGACTTAATTAGAGAATTTTTACTACAGAGTTTAGATAAACAAGCAAAAGAGGATCTTCACAATAAGGCTGTATCTTGGTATAACAAACAAAGATCAAGCAGCCAAATTGCACTTGAATTGATTTACCATCTAATAGCGTCATCCAGGCATGAAGATGCGACACAAATAATCGTTGAACAGGGAAGAGATTTGATTAAGGAAGGACATATCGAACTCTTAGGTCTCCTAGAATCGATTGACACTAAATCTGTGGCTGCAGAAAGTGCTTGTCGAATCGATAGACTGAGAGGAGAAGTACTCGCTTTACTTGGTCGATTTGACGAAGCTGAAGAAGCCTTCAACCAAGCAAAACCTCCTGCAGAGGCGGCCGGATTAGATGATGTCATTGCCGACATAGTCTCAAATTTAGCAGATATCGCATTGAAAAGAGGAGATTCTGATTCAAGTATAAACATGCACCGAAAAGCACTGGAGTTGTTCATTTCGATGGGTGATGCTGTAGGCGCAGCAAGGTCTTACAATAATATGGGGTATATCCTAAGAAGAAACGGTGATAAAAACAAGGCACTTGAAGCATATTCTGAAGTTGAGAATATTTTGGATGGAAACGACTCTTCTGAATTAATTCCTGCCCAAATTGTGCTGGCAAGAGCCCTGTTAGATTTGGGTGAGAGCGATAGGGCTCGTGACCATGCTCTTTCATCTTATGAGAGGTCTGAATCGAGTGAAGATGCAATTCTTCACGCACGGGCTAGAGCTGTGCTTGGTAGATACTATGCAAAAACCGGAGATGCAGACCTTGCATTGCATCATTACACAGATGCCCTTTCTACCATGGGAGAGGCAGGAGATCCGCTCGCATTGGTTGAAGTGTCGATTCTTCTTGGTGAAGTACTACAAGACAGTGGCAGGATTGAAGAGGCTCTTGAGCGATATCGAGAAGCCCTTATCATCTCTGAGGCCAATGATTTACGAATGCAAATCGGAGAGTTGTTAGCTAGACTCGGTGGAGTTGCTCCAGACCGACAAAGGCGTATGGAGTATCTGCAAAGAGCATTATCGGTATTCCGAGAATTAGGTGCTCAAACTCGAATGAGAGAAGTGCAAATGATGGTCCATACTGCGGTAATGGGTCGCTGATTAGAAATCAGGTCTTGAAGTTGTGAGGTAGGTCACACCTTCATGGTAAACGACCCATATTTCAGTAGTTCCTGATAGATTTATTCTGCCATCATAAGTCCCAGAGCCTGTTGCAGAGATGGAAACATCTCTGTCTAATTCATTCTCTGTATGGTCAAGGCTAAGTCCCTCTTCGTCAAGAGTTAGAGTGAATTCCGACTCGTCTGCTTCAGTAAGTCTCCAAGTGACAACCTCTGCATAACTTACACTACTGTCCTGTCGGCTTGCAAGGTCTGCTCTTTCAACAGCAGCAGCAATGTCTGCCATGTTGACGTCAACAGCAGTGGTGTTCCAATTTTCACGTGTAGATGTCTCCAGTCCAAATGCCCATACGCTGAAAAGTGATAAGAATAGAACTCCTAGAAGGAATGTGAAAATATAGCCAAGTTCAGTACTTGCGCCAGATTGGTCACGAACTAGTTTTCCGTTCATGTTGAAGCCTCCGATATTTCAACATCTAAACTACTTATTTGCAAATTAAATTGGATCGGTTGTCCCGATGTATGCCAAACGGCTTCACTTGGACCTATTGTTGGTACTGGTACCCACCCCACATAATCTGTTAGTAACTCGATACGTCCAGGGTTGACAATCCAATCTTCTGATGTTTCCAAACTTGTACTGGCCCACGATGCGATTGCGTCTCCGTAAGGTCCTACCCATCCTCTACGTACATCATAGGCAGTTGTTGATGCAAGACTTTCTCTCATTGAAAGTTCGATTTCTAAATTCATACTACCACTTCCAGTGACAGATGTGGCAGTTGGATGCATGGATGGTACTGTTGCACTAAATCTGGGGCCAGGTCCTTGTCTATCGGTAGGTCCCACCAATATAGTAGGCTCAAGTTCTGGGTGATTGGTTACTATTGCTCCTGCACTCCATGCTACCTCAAGACCAGTTATCGATGTGTCAAACTCATAAGTTAATCGAGATATATGGAATGCCCAAGCCGTTGCCAAATTAGCATGAGTTGCATCCCCTTCAACCCCTATTAGAGTAACTTCGATACTAGCAGGGTGAATTCCATCTCGCCATGACGTGATGATTTGTCCCTCTGGTAGTCCGTTCATAGATTTCCACGGTAATGTAGTTGAGATCCAACCTGAAGCAGTTTGGTCTATGCCAATACAACGCATTGCACCATCATCCTCCAAGATTAATATTCCTGCATTTCCATCTTTAGCGAGTTTTGCACTATAATCTCCAAATTCTGATGTTGAGTTGATTATAGTCGCTGAATTGTCTTCTATGAATTCTAGTCCTGTTATTTGCCCGGTATCTATTGCTGGTAAGTGTGTCAGTCCTTTTTCATTCAACTTCCATTGAACTAATACATTCTGATTACTCTCTATAATTGCAGCACTATCTATGTTAGAAGGGGGCCATGCGATTTCTAGAGTTTGATTGGAAGGAATCGAAATTCCTCCATTCTTCCAAGTAATCGTTGCTTCGTTTCCATTTGGATTTGAAATTGATAAATTACCAACTTGTGCTGGTGCAATGAAATGTTTTGAGAAGAAATTTCCTTCTTCTCCTAGCAATGAGGTTTTACCAGAATTTCCATGGGTTATCATCAAATGGGCATCTACATCTGTTACAATTTCTACCAATCCTATGTTAGCCATATTCACAGTTTTTGTCCATGAGTTAGCAATTCTTACTGCAGATGATTGAACTACAGTTTCTTGACCCGAAGTTTCAGGAGTTTCCCACTGAATTAGCATGTCATCATTTGCAAAAATTTCGATAGTTGTTTCTCCAGCAGGTAACGGTATTGCCCAATGTTGACCTTTGCCAGTTGCAGGAGTGGATTTTGTTGGTGGAATCAAAGCCACACCCGAATCTCCTTTCAGTTGTATTCCTACTAAGTCATGACTTGATTGGATTTGGTAATCTGAATCTAAGCTCATCACTTCCCCAATTGATAGTGAATGTTCGATTCCTGCATGCTCAATTTTTACAGGTCCTAAAGGAATAGTTAGTCCGTGCTTAGGCGTGATTAGAACGTTATCTGACTGGTTACTTGGTGTGAATATGAAAGGTCGGTCTGGGCCTAGTCGCATGTCCTCATAGCAGATTGCTTGTACATTACTTTCTGCATGCCTTACCTGTATTTCTCTATCCAAATCTAAGGCTCCCTGTATTCTGAAAGTATCTCCTTCATACCATGATGCCGAATACCACATGCCGCCACGCAATCGATCCCACCTTAGTTCTCCATCTACAGGAATAAGTTCGACTTGAGAGGAATCACCTGGGAGTCCAGACTCTGAGAGTAGAGTCACTTCATGACCCATGATTTCCATTTGTGCTTGCATGTCATTACGCTTCAGGGAACCTTCTAATTCCTGAATTATCGGCATTAGCGATAAAAGCATTATTCCGATGATTGAAACCACTCCACCAAACAGTAGGACCGTTGCGACTGCTGCGCTAACAGCATCTTCATCTCTTCTCAGGCCAGACCTCCTCATTTGCTGACCTCCACAAGTTGTAATTCAATTTCCAAATCAATTACAGAATTGCCCTTATCGATTGTCATGCCATCGATTCCGCTAGCTCTTAACCAAGGACTAATCCCTCTATGTTGATCTAATGTATCAGATGCCCGATGTAGGTTGTAATCTGTGAGCCATCCTTCGCTCATCTGAGGTGTTACTGTTGGCCCCAAAGAAGAATCAAATGTAAATCGGAAATTCCATGCATCTCCGCTAAACAAAGTAATTGGACCATTTGAACGAATATCAAAAATTGCGTTTCTACCATCAGGAATTGCCCCAACAGTATCTACATCTCTTAATGACAGACTTGCTCTCATCGTTCCGTCAAATAACTCTTCAATATTCATGTCGGGTAGTGATGAAATACTCCATGTTTCATCGGAAAACTTGTCATATCTTGCGTCGTTAAGTAATGCGATAGAATGCTCTCCAGTCTGCACTTTAGTCTTAACCATTAAGCCTGAAATAGGAATCTTTGCATGTCTATGAATTTCTGTATCTCCATCGAACACTGTGACGATGTAAATATCTGCCAAATTCAAATCAAGGGAAATAAAAACTTCCTCATTGGATTCATTAAAATTGATTGTCACTTCTCCAGCTTCAGTCCAGATAACCGCCTTATTTGCAGTTTCATTCTCAGATAATATGCTGAACGTAGTTTGGTTAAGATAAGATACAGTTACTACATCGTTTGGAGTCAAATCTGCAGAAACAGTCCATACTTCTGCGCTTATTATTGGCGATATCGAACTCATGGTAGTTGATACTGTAGTTCTCAGTCCTGTATCAGCACTTGCTCCAGCAACAACATCAATTCTTCCATCTAATCTTTCTGCAATTCCATTTGCATTTGACCATGCAGTATTATCTTGGAAATCATTAACGTATGGAGTTAGGAATACGAAGACCCCTCCCATCATTGTAATGACCATGGCGAGTAGCATCACTACGCCTATGACTTCGCTTACGGCGAGGTCATCATCGGACTTGCGCTGTGACCTCATCAAACCGGAGAGAATCAACCCCCCTCTTAGGGTTTCACCAAAACCAAGCCCTTACAGGGCTTATCCGCGAAGAGTTAATCCTTCCCGAGAAACTCTTTCAGATTCAGTTTGACCTATGTGGTGTGTGAATTCAGGACCGTCCTGAAGAGAGATTTTGATATCCCCCTCAAACAGGTCATCTAGGTGGTAAAGAACTGTTGATTCAGCGAGGTGTGGCGCGTTATTTTTTTCCGACAAGTGAGTTAAAACCAATGATCTTGTATTTTTGTTAACGACTTGTGCCAAGAATTGACCGGTTTGATCGTTTGAAAGGTGACCCCCTCGCCCTGCAATTCTATCCTTGAGCTTCATAGGATAGGGTCCATTCCACAGACGGTTGTGGTCATAATTTGCCTCGATAGAAATGTGTTGGCATCCAGCAACGTGGTTTACTAATTCATCTGTCCAAGAACCCAGGTCTGTAATTACGGCTCCCCTTTCTCCTTTGTGACTTGCTATGAATGCTACATTATCCGCCCCGCTGTGAGGAACAGGGACTGGCAATAGTGCAAGGTCATCGGAGAAATCCAGTGCCTCTAGGCTCTCAAAAAGATGTACTCCGCGAAGGTCAAGATTCAATGCTGTAGCAGTTCTATCATTGCAATAGATTGGAATGTCCCATCTTCGTTGAGCGATTGAGGCACCTCCTCCGTGATCGCCATGGTGGTGTGTTAGAACAATTGCATCGATTTCACTAGGCTTGATATCCATCCTAGCCAATCTCGTCTCAAGTTGCTTTCCAGAAAACCCCTGGTCGATTAGGACTCTTGCATCACAACTTTCCACTAGGGTCGCATTCCCGCGACTTCCAGTTCCAAGGTGGGTGAAAGAAAGAGACATCTCGAACTTTCCGATGGCATCGCGTTTAGCCCTTGAACTCACCCCTCAAATCAGCCCTTTTTAGTGAGATTTTGACCTAATAATTAGATTGCCGCAGATAGTCTATGTCTGAACATTGTTCCATCACTATATTAAGGCTGATTCAGTAGTACAACTCTGAATAGGTGCCGCCGCGCCTAGGGGTGATTACAATGCGACGTTCCCAATCAACTCTATTGATGACAGTTCTTGTGGTCCTTGGTTTGTTCTTTGTATCGCAATTACCAGCGATTTCCAATGTTGGTACAACCAACCCTAATCTCACTGATGGAGAGAGGCCACCTGCAACCGATTCAGATGGTGATAATATCCCTGATGTGCATGAGAATTTGTTCAGTGAATGGATAAATTTCTCCTCTCCTGATGACAGGTCAGTTGTGATGAAAGGCATGGATAGAGATAATGCTTCAGATGCTTATGTAGACATAGATATCGATGGATTGAATGCTACTGAAGAGTATTGTTGGCCATATCCTGCTGAATGTGTGGATCCAGGTTTCGCGCGAGGTCTAACCGGAGTAGTAAATGAATCAGGGGAGAGATGGTACCTGGACCCAAGAGTTTCCGACACCGACGGGGATGGGATGCCAGATGGTTTTGAAGCCCACATGTGTGAGAAACTAGGTGGATACGATAACGACGAGAAAAGATACGTCTGTGAAATGTTTGACCCTCTAAATGCTAGCGATGCAGACATGGATCCAGATGACGATGGATTTGATGTTAACCGCGATGGTTTTCTAACCGTAAATGAGTTGTTAACTTCGCCTGAAGAATATATCTTTGGCGCTCCTTCTAATTGGACAAATGAACTGGATGGACTAAGGTGCTATGCTCCCAATCCAGAATCATCAGTATTGAGTGAATGGCCATTTATTTCAGAGAATTCAAGCAAAACATTGCTCACTAATATTCTCGATGCCTGTGCAAGGAATGGCACTGATGGCATGATAGATGAATACGTTTGGCTGGGGACAAATCCAATCGAAGAAGATAGTGACCGTTTCAATTATGATGGCGTAAAACATAGACGACTTTTCCCTTCGAGTGGAGATGGAATCAGTGATGGTTGGGAAATCCATTTTGGTCTAGACCCATTGAATAGATCAAATGCTCTAATAGATTTGGACAATGATGGTTGGGACGCAAATCGAGATGGTATCATCAGTCTTGATTTACAGCGTTCAAAAGAAGCACTAGCTCTTGGTGAAGAACTCTCAACTCTTGAGGAATATTTCGTTTATCTAGACGATGGGAATATGGTGAAATCCGGGATGAGGTCTGCTGATTTGGGGGCCAAGGATGGAACATACACTGAATATCTGCTTTCTGCAGAGGCCGACTCTGAAGAATTATCAGTTATGCATCACGACATTAGAGAATTTTATGATGATGGTTCCCGCTTGTGGGTTGGTACAAAATTAGGTATTTCAATCTTAGATTTTGAAAATGAGGAATCAACTGATTATGAGTTGCCACAAGGACATGATTTACACAATTTGATTGTACTCGACTCTCATGTTGTGATTGTAACCGAGGCAGGAGTTTGGGTTGCTGGTCACTTAGATGGTGTAATTGAAGACATATTACAGTGGGAATATTTCCCAGGTAGATACACTGCTGGTGCTGAATTAGTCGCTGATGGAGGAGATGATTACGTAATAGCACTAGGTTATTCTGGGTTTGGTTCAGTATTCCAAATAAACGATGTTTCCGTAACAGAACTTGCTGTTGGAACAGGAATCTCCAACGCTATGAATACAGGTAATGCTACTGCAACATCAATTGTGCATGTAGATTCATCTTCTGGCCCACTTACTCTTTTCATTGGTACTGATGTTGGCCTAATTACGGTAGAGACATCCACTGCAAGGGATGAAGCAACACCAAATTGGCGATTTTACTTTTCTACAGAACCAACCCAAGTCGCTACAGATATTGAAGATTTGAGAACTATTGGTTCCGAGGTAAACAAAAACCCAGCGCACGTGAATGTGCTAGTCGCAGATGGACCAGATGGTGGGCAACAACAAGTCGTTTGGATTGGTACTCCATCAGGACTACATCGCTATGACTTACTCTCAGGTTTCATGGTTTTTGGAGGAGATTATGAGCATCAAGGAGTAGATGGCGAGACTTTAGATTTCGCTAATGACGTCTATTCAATACACTCTACTGGAGATGAGGTTATCATCGGCTCTGGCTGGGGAATGTGGTCACTCAATGGTGGCTATGCTGCAGTATATGGAATGACTAACCAAGAATGGATTCCAGGCTTAGTTTCAGCCGTCACAGTTCATCAGGTTGGAGGAGTTGACAAGATATTTGTCGGCATTGGTCCAGGTCAATTCTCGAATCTAGAATTGATGGACCCGATGGCTAATGATTCGGATGCAGACGGTATGCTAGACGGTTGGGAAGTTCGGTATGGTCTTGACCCAACAGACCCGTATGATGCATTACTTGATGCTGATGCGGATGGAGTAAACCTTGACAGTGATCCAATTAATGAAAGACTTTGGAGAAATCTCGATGAATTCAGATATACTGCTACAACTGCAAATGGATACAATGCCACAGACCCTAGAGTTGTAGATACTGATGGAGACGGAGTTGGAGATGGTTCAGAGTATTTCGGATTATTCCATGAAGTAACACCATTGTGGTGTCATTATACTAATCAATATGACTTTGAGCATGTTTGTGGAGATGCTGCAGGTCAAAATGCAAATTTAACATATCTTGCATCACTTGGAATTGATTCTTCCACAGATGCGACTAATCCAGATACTGATGGCGACGGAATGCCTGATGGTTGGGAATTAGAGAATAGAAGATGGATTGGTTCTACATTTACTGGTTCCAACAATTGGACCATGGACCCAACAGATCCCAATGATGCCAACTGGGACGCAGACGGAGATGGTTTGACCAATCTATGTGAGTATCAATGGTCACTTGTGAAGGACGCAGGTCTAATTGGCGACTTGCTTGAAAGTCACCTCGAAACCGAATCTGCTGTTGCCTTGTGGTCAGAACCAGACCCAAATAACAACGATTCAGATGGCGACGGTTTACCAGATGGTTGGGAAGCGCGTGGCGCTTGTACATGGGATGTCTCAAGAGTTGGAATCAATCCTCTGAATGGAAGTGATGCGTTTGAAAATCCAGATGGAGATGGTTACGATATCAATCACAATGGTGTAATCGAGCAAAACGAAGCTTTCGTGAATTGGTTGGAATACCATATTCGTGATGACTTGTTTGATGGAAATATGTCATTAGATGGTGAAATTATACCAGATAATTTCACAACAGACTTGTTTAGGAATATTTCAGATTGGGGCGCTCCTGAGGGCAACTTCGGTGATGGTACCTCAACGGGCGACCCTACTGACGCAGACAGTGATTCTGATGGTATGCCTGATGGGTGGGAAATTTGGTATGCCCGATGGGAACTTTTAGACGCTAAATGGAGTCTTGATCCATTGAATTCTAACGATAGATGGGATGATTCTGACGATGACGGAATGAGTAATTGGGAAGAATACAATAGTATTGATCCCGACTTATCTGAAACCAATGCTAATCGCTCTAGTCCGCAATGGTATGTGACGACAGTCGGTGCAGGATTTACTATTCAGCAATGGGCGGGAATAACAAACACTGAATCCTTTGGTTCCTTTGTAGGCCAAGACATAATCAATGTGTCAGGTTGGACAACAGACCCTACAAATCCGGATACAGATGGTGACGGTTTCCTAGATGGTTTGGAACTGATGTTCACTGCATGGAATGATACTGCGCAAACATGGACTCTAAATCCAATGGTGCCTGGAGATGGTTCATTTGATGGTGATAATGATGCATTAACCGATGCACAAGAATTTTCTTTGGTAACAACAAACCCTGTCAATGGAGAAAATCATCCATTGGATGCTCCTCTTTTACATATTGATGGTGATCTAAATGACCCAACCCAAAAAGCTCAGAGAGTTTACTCCATAATTATCGATAAAGGCCAAAGAGGAAAACGCCACTTAGGGCAATTCACAGAGTGGCAATCGACAGGCATCGCTAATACATTCATTTCTACTCTCATGGGAATTACAGACCCAACGATTCCAGATACAGATGATGATGGAATGATAGATGGATTTGAGTATTGGTTTACTAGTTGGGACTTAGAGAACAATCGTTGGTCTATGAATCCACTAATCGATTCCGATCAATGGCTAGATAGTGATGGTGATTCAGTTGACTGTGATAGAGACGGGAATATTTCTCTCGATGAACAGTTTACGAATAAGCGGGAATATGAATCCAGAGTTTATGGCAAGTATTCTGAGCGACTCAGCACTGGCTCAGGTTTGATTGGATTTGGAGATGACACAATCGACGCATATCTAGAAGAAGGTTTCAACGAAGCTGAAGCTAGAAGAGCAATTTTCAATACATTCGTTGGAAAAGATTCTATTTCTGCATCAAGAATGATGATGATTAATTCTGCGGATTTCAATACCTTTAACCGCACTTTGTTTGGTATTTCTGACCCAACAAATTCCGATTCAGATCAAGATGGAATCGACGATGGTTGGGAATTCTGTTACGCAGTTTATGGGTTGCCCGATCCAACTACCCAAAACCATTGGTCAACAAATCCAGTTAATCCATATGATGTAAACTATGATCCTGATAGTGATGGATGGTACGGTAGAACTTCATTCGATATACCTGCAAGTCAGGGAACTTGGGATAACCGTCAATTCACACCTTCTGGAAATGTAATACAGTCTGGTATCGGTGACTTACCATTTACGAATTTGATGGAATACCTCAATGGAACTCGCCCGGACACAAATGATTCTGACGGTGATGCAATCACTTTCAACACAATCCTCAATGCAGGTCAGGTTGTTTCTCATGACCGAGATTGGAATTTATCAGATGGTCGAGAGGTCTTCAAGTATGGCTCAAACCCAATGGATGACGATACGGATGGCGATATGTTGCCTGATTGGTATGAATATGAAAAAGGTTGGAATGAGACAAATGACAATTACTCTTCGAGGTTGAAGATAGAGGTACAGTGGATTGACCCTGGAACCGGAGGGCCCTGTACATCTGCAACTGCTTCTTGCCGGCCATTATCGCTAGATTCTGGAATTTTATCTCGTCCAACTTTGGGCTGGACATGGGCCACATTTGACCCAAGAGATCCATTAGATGCTAATGAGGACCCGGACCAAGATGGAAATTGGGAATGTGAAGCGACTTGCGAGTACACTCCTTACACAAATTTCATGGAATTTTATGCTATTGCAAACCCCAACCTAGATTCTCCTGACTCAGTAAGACTTTCGGGAGAGACGTGGAATGGTTCTCCAATTACCGAATGGTGGCAATTTAGGGCTTTCACATTAGGTCTAGGTGAATCCACTGAAGATCTTACAAATTATCTTGGGATGAATAAGAAGAACATTGATGATGATAGCTATGTTCTAATTATCGATGATATGGATACAGATTTCCTTCTTCCTGATTCAAGCAATGATATCATCATGTGCTCCGGTGATGTCACTGACAATTGGGATTTGTATTACACAGGGAATACTAATCGGGCTCCTGCAATTGATTTGGGTGAGCACGAATTAGGTTGGTACTTAATTGATTTAGACGATGACCACATTGCAGAGGGTAGCAATCCATTAAATTGGGATACTGATGGCGATTGGGTGGTTGACTGGTTCGAGGTTAAAGACGATGAAGAAGACGGAATCCGCGGCGATTCATCACCACTCAGATACGACAATCGTATTACTTCCTGAGACTACAGAATTCCCCCTAAAGGGGGATTTCTGATTGTGACGTGTCGCCGGTTAATTCAAGGCCTATGGTGTATACCGACCTTTGGGTAGATTAGGTATGTCGCAGAAATTTTCGTCTCGTGCCGCACTATCATTGATGGTTTTTGTACTGGTCTTGACTCCACTAAGCCCTCTTTCAGATGTTTTCATCGGAGAGGCAGAGGCTAACGGAGCATCACGACACATCTACACATTTTCAGATGGCAGTGTAGAGAATATCGCACTCTATCAGGGTGGAGCGGATAAGACAACAATTGTTGCAATGCCAAAGGGTGCGGAGGTTCTTGATGTTCATGTTACTCTTTCAGGAGCTTCATCGACTGGTTGGTCTCAGGTTTCTACTGACAATTACGACGAATGGATGGACGGAATTTCAAGCCAAACAGATGCAAGAAGCGAAGATCTAACTCTCGGTTTTGGTGACGAGTCTGTAGAATTTGCATCTCATGGTCC
>Ga0208277_1001170_pt1 | contig 15367 bp, 10 predicted proteins | sample ETNtaG_5_FD_185782 | JGI IMG/M metagenome (GOLD analysis project Ga0208277, IMG submission 185782) | Marine microbial and viral communities from oxygen minimum zone, Eastern Pacific Ocean - ETNP201406SV205 (SPAdes) (version 2) | ecosystem: Environmental > Aquatic > Marine > Oceanic ...
GTAATGGGGTGGTGGGCTATTTCGAGAGAACGTTTAGGATTGTTAACTAGAGAGCGTGATGCAGAAACTTGGTTATTTTTAGGAATGATGTCCGCATTTCCTGCGATTTTAATCAATTCTTTTGCATTCCCAAGTGCAATCTACACACTAGGAATAGAAATGAGTGAGGACGCTTTGATGAGTTGGACAGCAGTAATTAGTGCCCCATTAGGAGAAGAAATCTGTAAAGGCATTGCAGTAGCATTTTTCTATAATTCAATGAATAGTGGAAAAAGAGGTTTCCAAATTGGATTTACTGTAGGATTAGGATTTGCATTAATTGAAAATCTTCAATATATTCTGATGTCTTTTGGAGGAGGATTTACCGGATTTGCGCTAACGACATTAATTCGAGGGATTGGATCAATACCAGGGCATGCTTTCTGGACAGGAATTACAGGTTTTTCTATGGGAGTATTAGCTTCAAAAAACAATAGTAAATCTTTGGAGAAAAAAGAAAAAGATACAAATCAAGTTTGGAAACTATTTGACCCGAAAACAGGAAATGAAATTCTCAATGACTCAATTACAATAAATAAAAAAATACTCACACCTATTGATGAACAACCCCATAATTGGTTCACTATTTCAAAAAATGAAATCGTTCCTAAAATGCAATCTGTAGGTAGAGGTATTCGGCCACCATCTAATGTTGGAAGCGCCCTCCTGACTGCTATTTTCGCCCATGCATTATGGAACGGTACAGCAGTTGGAGCCCCATGGTTTGCTCTTTCATTGACACAAAGTGAGGGGATTTCAATCATCGTTAGCTTACTTACTACAATAATGATGGTTGCAGGAGTTTTAGGGATTGGAAATATGATTCTTAACGGAGTAGCCGACGAAGATAAAAAACAACCATACTAACCAATTTAGATGAAATAATGGCGATGCCTTCATTGGTAATTAGTATCCGAATCGGGTTGAACAATATGTTGGATACCCTTAGTGAGCCTAATGTGGTCATCACTTTTGCCCTAGTTTTTGCTCTAGGATTAATTGCCGCAGTAAAGCGTTTTCTAGATAATAGCGGGATTCTAGCAGCAGGAATAATTGGAATTATTGTAGGAGTTGGAGGTCATTGGACATGGCTTGCTATACTCCTTATCTTCTTAGTCACAGGTTCATTTGCCACCCGATGGTCCTATGAAGAAAAAGATGCGATGGGGTTAGCTGAAGCAAGAGATGGTGCAAGAAACTGGACAAATGTCATAGCAAATGGTGGGGCACCAGCATTGGTTTCCATGATTGCATGGATTTCAACAGATTCGGTGATTTGGGCTGCACCGTTCTTAGCCGCTGTGGCTGTTGCATCAGCAGATACATTAGCATCTGAGTTTGGTGTATTAGATCCGAGAGTTAGAATGATTATTTCCGGAAAAAATGTTGCTGCAGGCACCAATGGAGGGACTTCCCCTACTGGGCAATTAGCAGCAGCAGCAGGATCACTTCTAATCGCATTCTTAGGTTGTATTTTATTCACCACATTCAGCAATGGATTTGAAGGAAGCATAGTACAAGTTTTCTGTGTTATATCACTAATGGGATGGACAGGATGCCAGATTGACTCGATATTGGGGGCTTTATTTGAAAATCGGGGCCTTATGACAAAGGGACAAGTGAATCTCGCATCTATCGCATTTGGTGCTGGAGCAACTTACCTACTTCTTGCCCTAGTCTGACTTGAGAATCGACGGTTTGAACAACCCCTGACATCACATCGACACATGGACGGGCGCCAGAGGCATGTCAAGAGTCAACTCTTGACAGGTCTTGTTTTGCTTTTCTTATGTGCTGGAACAAGCTTAGCAGAACCTTCAACAAAAGAAATTCCTGAAGAAGAAGGAACTTCGATTTTTTTTCCGACTCCTCACAATCTGTTCCTAAATAATCAGACTTCTTTAGACCTAATTTACCCCATAGATTCTGGAGAACCGCCTCAAGTTGATTTTAACCGACTGAGTAGTCAATTAGTTACCGTAAATTCCCCTCCCGTGGATCATGCAACAAGATTTGAAGGGAACATTACAGCAAGAATTTTCGCAGGATTGGATGTAGAAGGAAGTACATGTCGTTTGACAAATCCACTTCCTGGATCCCCAGCAGATGCTGAAACACAATTTACTGTTAGAGTCCTAGCGGGAGGAGCAGAAGTATTTCAGAACCAAACAAACCGGGACGTATTAGAATTCGATTGGACTGCACCATTTGAATTTACAACATCTGCATGGAATCTTAATTTTACTTTGAGTCAAGGTGACACAATTACTATGGAAATCTCGATTGAACATAATTGTATTATTGCAGGTGGCCTATATTTCGATAGATACGATACTGCGACAAGGATTGAATTAGATGGAGTATTGTTCTCACCATCTCTTGAAGCAAAGGTAGACCAGAATCGAGCTGCTAGAGTTGAATTTATCCCAGGTACTGTTTGGGGTGATGAAACAATTACAAAAACAGTTGTTGAAGTTGCAGGAACATACAATACATGGCCAGAAACCGTTCATGGGAATTGGCAAGAAGAACAACGTCTGAGTCATTTTGAAACACCTCATAGTACGAGAATAGGTGAAGGAAATCAAACTGTCTGGGTATGGTCAGTGAACGGCACACTCGAACCAGGAATACATATGATTGACATTTGTATGTCTTTGACAGATTTAGATCCAAATGAAGACTGTCACATGGTTATTGTTCATCGATTTATGGTCGAAGAACCAACTACATCATTAGGAAGAGTTGGATATTTGGTCGCTCTTGTACCATTAACTACCTTGGTTTGGCTAGGTTCTTCTCTCCGAATTGGTACTTTACCACTCCCTGCTTATGTTGTTCTATTACTAATGGGGTTAGCAGTAATGATTCCTGCAGCAAGCCTTCCTGAAATCGATATAGGAGAAGTAAGAGACGAGTCGGCTTCTCCTGCATTTAATCTGTTGAGCCATTCTGGAAAATCATACAGCATCAATGAACTTCTAGAAGGAAATGACGCATTAGTACTAGGTGTATTCGAGACAGATTCGCCAAATGCTGAACAACAAAGAAAGGATTTTCTGAATTCAATAGAAAGAACGGAATCTATTGCATATGCTCAACTTGCTACTGGAGAAGATGTTAGAGCGATTGATATTGATGAACATGCCTCATTAGTTAATGGATCGTGGCCAATTTTGTTAGATGAGAACGGAGCAGGCATTGCTTCTCAGTTTCCTAGTGGCGCATCTGATTCCATTCTAATCATCGATAAAGCAGGTTTCGTATCTGAATGGGTGCCTGGTTCTGTAGGAAGTGATTCGATTGTAGAAATGGTAGAATCTGCATCATCTGGTTCTGGAAGAAGTGCCATTGACCTCTTGTTTGGAGTCTTAATCGGAGCTGGGGCAATTTTGCCTCTAATACTTCTTTCACTTCCAAAAAATCGAATAGAGCCACCTGATACAGTAATGATTCCAGGAGCAGGAATACTGGGCACAATTGGAGCGAATGCCATTGGATTTGGAATGATTGCTCTCCCAATTTCTGTCCTTGCACTTGTACTCCGAGGTGGATTGTGGCCATTTATTGAAATATTCTTGGCATGTTGGATGATTTCAAGTGCAATTCAGATGCTTAGAAATGGTGAAATTTTTGAATTGAACTGGATTGTAAAGAAAATACATCAAAAATTGCCTGAGAATTATGGTAAATGGAGAAATTTAGAGACTTTCTCAGAAGATGCAACTATCGGATTCTGGTTTGCATGGATTTCATGGATTGTCTATCCTCTATTAATTCCACAAACTGTTGCCGCTCCAATTTGGACAGGTATAGTAGGTGTATTGATAGGAGTTATTTCATTGATTTTACATCTATTAATTGCAGGATTAATTGGTTTAGTCTTAAGAGGTGTTGCAGGAATTGGAGGAAATATTTCTGTGAGTTTAGGCAGATTTAGTGCGGGAGCTAGACCTCGTCTTTGGGGCGCTACATCCCTTCTTCTAGGAATTTGGATGTTGGCTTATCTGGTACTTGGACAACTAATGGCACGTTTAGGATGAACTCCTTTACCTGAAATAAAGGGACATGGATAAAGGCCTGAACTGTGACGCAATAATATGCGAACTTGGACGCCATGGTTGTCAGTATTGATTATATCAATACTAATCGTTGCAATTTCACCAGATCCAATTTTCGAACCAGAAGAGAGATTTGTCCCTGACCTTCCAATTCCTCCATCACCTCCTTGCCCTGAAGGTTCAGATTGTGCTCAAACTCATGCTTGTGACCCCTCCGAACCATATTCACCCCCTATTCTAAATGAAGAATGGAATGCAAATGGTTCCTTCAGAATTTTCTCTTCACCTAATCTAATTGATCTCAACAATGATGGAATACTAGACGTCGTTAACGGAATGGGAATCGAAGAACAAGAAATCGGAGCAGTGATTGCTTTAGATGGAGTAAATGGCACACACCTTTGGCAATCAAATGCAAACGCTGAACTCTTTGCTACAGGTCAGTTCAAAGATTTAAACAACGATGGCCAGGAAGATGTAATCTTGGGAGGGAGAAGTCACCAACTACTGGCAATTGATGGAGTAACTGGTGAAAAAATCTGGACATTTGATGATGCAAATCCAGAAACGACCTCATCTAAAGAGTGGTTTCAATTCTATACTGGCCAATTTATCTCAGATCGGAATGGAGACGGTATCGAAGATTGGTTGACATCAAATGGAGGAGACCCGTCTAAAGGTCCAGGAGAACCTCGATCTAATGGATTTATGATGATCATTTCAGGAGCCACTGGTGAAATCTTAGCATATGCACCCACACCCGATGGAAAAGAAACTTACATGTCCCCAATAGTATTCCAACCTCACCCTGAGATGGAAATTGAGGTTCTTTTCGGAACAGGAGGAGAAACTTTCAGTGGAAGTCTTTGGTCCACTTCAATTCTAGCAATTGAATCAGGAGATATTTCTGATTCGATCATGCTAGTCGCTCCAGAGGAGGGTGTAGAAAAAGGAGTAATGGCACCACCTACCATTGCAGATATTACTCATGATGGCATTCTAGATATTATTGCCCCAACATTTGATGGAAGAGTAGTGGCAATTGATGGAAGGAACCATTCTACTGTTTGGAGTATTGATATCAAAGATTATGCATTCAATGGAGATTCAACTGATGTCGAATCATATGCTTCTCCTGCACTTGGATATTTTACAGATGATTCTATTCCGGATGTCTTCGTACATTTTGTTATAGGGGCTTTTCCAGATTACTCAGCATCAACTAGTTTGGTTATTGATGGAGCCCTAGGGGAAGTTCTATGGAAGAATGATTCAACCCATTCAGGATTTACAAGTCCACTTGCTGTTGACACAAATGGAGATGGCAGGGATGAAATCCTAATGATAAGAGGAGGTGGAGAGATGTTTGAAAATGATGGAGGGATGTCATTCTACCATGACATCGAAATCCTAGATTCTTGCACAATGACTCAAGAACTCTTAGCCCATAGAGATGGGATGAGCATTGGAACTCCGACTTTATCTGATATTGATGGTGATGGTATTTTGGATTTGATTACTACCGATACTACTGGATACTCAGGAGCCAGTTGTAGCATTATTCGATGGAGCTTAGGTGTTGATACTCCTGGATCAATTTCATGGAGTTCCTATTTAGGTACAAATAACGATGGAAAATTATGATGTTAAAATTAAAGAGCAGAGATTAAATCTTGTAATACTTCAGTTGGATTTTCTGCCTTAGTAACTCCACTGGCCAATAACACTCCATGAGCGCCCAACTCTAATGCCATTACAACATCATCACCTGTCTTTACTCCAGCACCACAAAGAACTCGAACATTAGAATTCACTAAACGCACCGCTTCAACAGTCTTTGAAACAATGCCTGGATCGGCAGTAGTGACACTAATGTCTCCTCCAATCAATTCAGGAGGCTCTATAGCAATAAAATCGGGATTAAGAACTGCAAATGATGATGCTTCTTCTACTGTGGCAGCACAAACACAAGTAATGAAATCTTCAGGAAGCATTGCCAATACCGATTTGATATGATCAAAAGAAACCCTACATTCAGAGTGATTCAAAATCGTTCCATTTGCACCATTGGAAATAGCTGTAGATGGGCACACATGGCCAGTATTAGAACCAAATCCAACAGGGTCTAGATGTTGAGTCCAAACACTAAGCCCTGGAACTTTTTGAGTTACAGGATTCAAGTCAAATGCTGAAACAACAGATACCATTCGCACCCCTGCGCGCTGAGCCGCAAAAATAGACTCTGCTAACGAGACTGCTGCACCTGCTTGAGCAGTTTCGTATGTCTTGTGATTAACAACTACTAGGGGCTCCATGGCCCTCCCAATGGATTCTACGTTTTGAGAACACCGGCTTGAACGATTAATCCATTTGGTCTCTACTCAAAGGACAAGCATGGGCGAGAGACCTGAGTGGACGAGTGAGGCGTTAAAACAATTCACTGCTAAGAATTCACCAGATTTCCAATGGTTAGAAAAACCAGGACGGCACCAATTTCGCTGGCGTACTCTAAAAGGTAAATGGATTACTGCAAAACGCCGAATAAAGAATCATGATTCATTTGTTAAGGCCATGAAGAAAGATGCTGCTCTTGATACCTATGTTTCAACCTCCCAATGGCTTGACCCAATTGATTTACCTAGATTGAATGAACATGAAAAACCAGCACCAATACTACTAGATCATCTCGTAGTTTTCGATATAGACATGGAGCCATTCTCGATATCTAATTTAGAAAACGCAAGAAGTGCGGCTGTAGAATTAATTTCATGGATTGCTGAAAATGAATTGGATTTATCATATAGTCATGCAACATTTTCAGGAAGTAAAGGATTCCATATTTTCTATAGAGACGAAGACAGAGAAAAATTTTCAATACAAAACCCTCGAGAAAGAGAACAAGAAGTAAGAACTCAAAGAAAGGCATTATTGGAAAGAGTAATCCAAGCTAATCACCCAGTTGACCCCTTAGTTACTGCAGATACAAGGAGAATTATCAGGCTACCTGGAACAATTCACGGAAGAACAGGTTGGATATGTTCAATTGTAGAAAAGGAACAATTAGTTAAGCCACTGAAAGAATGGATTCACCTGATTCCAAAGCATGATCTAGCTGTTCGAATGCCTAGATGGAATCTAAAATTCCCTAAATTTAATTTAAAGAAAAAAAATAAAATCTCAAAAAAAGGTACTTCAGACAAATTTTCAATATATTTACAGGTTAGTTCTCAAGTACCAGGAACTCCAGATCGAAATATCATAATTACTAGAATAAATGGTAATTCTAATCAAATTACTAAAAAAATTGAGAGCGTGATCTCTTCATTAGAAAGCAAGAAGATTGGGCCTTGCGCTGTTTGGACAGATCCAGAGGGTGCCCTAATCATGGTTCCTCGAGCAATTCCCAATTCAAATATCGTAAAAATAGCAAAGAACATCGGTATTGGTAGATTCGGTTACGCGATTAAGAAAAAGGGTCATTCATGGGTTAGAATGACGCCATTTAGTCTTCAATTAATGGATGGTTATCTAGAACCAAGAGGAATTTATGCTATAGATGCAGGCAGACAATGTGGGCATCCTTGGTCAAATGCTCATATTCTTCTAGCTGAGCAATTAGGACATGAGTTTACCAATATTAATGGAGACATAGCCGGAAATCCACAAGTAAGTTCGAGAATCGTCCAAATTCGGTGAAATATTGATAGACGTGTCAAATAACCATTGTTCGGCCTCAACGGAGCCTTCGGGCAATGACGAGTAGCCTGCTGCGCAGGCTGGGTTACCTGAACCCAAACGCATCGGCGCGAGAGGCCCGCGCCGATGCAATCTAAAGATGTGGCAATAATGTCGGATAATGACGAAGAAATGCCAATTTGGATTCATTGGCCAGGAGCAATTATTACAACGATTGTTGGATGCATTTTCATTATAATAATTTTAACCAGCACTATCAAGCAATTGTCTACATCAGAATGGGCTACTACAACTGGAATTATCGATGACTACGATTACTTCTGCAATTATGATGGAGAAGGGGACTGTGTACTAGAGGAAGATATCGTATACACATACACCATAGAAGGGATAAATTACACAAATGATGATACCAACATTGGATGGACTAAGATCGAATTCCAATGGTATATGAGTCTCGGATTAACCAACGGAGTAACATTCGAAGATGGTGATGAAATCGTTGTTTATTACGACCCATATGATCCACAAAAATCGGTTCTAATACCTGGAGAGGATGGAATCGACATTTTTGATTATGTAGTGGTAGTTCTTGCCCTTATAATTCCGTTAATTTCTCTAATTACTGCTAGAAGGAAAGGAACAATTTCTGATGCAATAAATGAATTCAAAGGAATGGCTCAAACTGCTAAAGAGATGCAAAGAAAAATGGAAGAATCAGGCATTGGGATGATGGGTGGAGGACAAATTCACGCTTCTCATTATGATTCTTCGAGTAATAGTGAATATGGAATTAGTCCGTCAAGAATGAGAGGATATAAATCAGCCATTGCATACTTATCACTAAACGATAGTATGAATGAAAATACTGTGAAGGCGTTGGTTCAATCTAACTTTGGGATTAGTGAAAACGATGCAAGAAAATTTGTTGAATCCCCCTATGTGAAGTCGATTTTATTCTCAAATTCTCCTGAGAATGGTGGACGAATTACACCTTATATCTCTCCAACACCATCATCTGAACCTAGACCTGAAAATTTGATTGGAGAAGACGATAACGCTTCTCAAGAACTTCAAAGTCAATTAATATCTAACTTCCAAGATGCCTTTCAAGAGGCAATTGAAGATCAAGTAAATTCGGAACGTGCAACAATTTCAAATAATCCTAATTCGGAGAAATGTTCTCATCCAAACTGTAACAATGAGGTCGCATTCTATTCATTTCAATGCTTTAGTTGTAGGAAGAAGTTCTGTGATGAACATAAAGGGACATCGATCCATTGTGCAGATTGCAGTTAAGAAAACCATCAGATGAAAACATTTTTTTCGTTTTTCGACCAACTTGGAGACATACCTGATAATTTCGCCTCCTCAATCATTTCCTTACCGGCTTGGCTATGACCATACATCAATTCACCAGGACTTACACGCATATTCCAATATATTTCAAAAATTTCAGCACGGATTCTTGGCCGGCAAAAAATCTTGGGAACTGCATGCAACATAACAGGTTGAATTCGTTCTTTTACTCCTTCTTTTGGATCAAACCACCAAGGGAAATATCGAGACAGGAATGTTTCGATCAAGATGGAATCAAGGTATTTAGAAGATCTTGGAATTACATATCTTGGTTTTTTATCAAGTGGGCCCAAAACTTCAGCCAAAGCATTACAAAATATCTCTGACTGTTCTTCATTACAACCTTCAAGATGAACCCTCATCCATCCTCCCTTTCTTTCTCCTCCTTTCATAGAAGTATCAGCAGGAAGAATTTCCAACTTAATCATAGTTTCAAGAATTACAGATGCAATCGCCTCAATCAACGAACCGTCAGTCCATTTTGTCGGACCAGTTAATGGCCATTCATCATCACCTCCACCTTCTGGCTTCAATTCAATAGCAGATCTTGGAACTGCATCAAATGGCTCTCCAATCTTCCAAAGTCCTCTTACTTTGATACGATCTCTTGATCGATCCAGCATGTCTCTGTTGAAAACTGCCATTCCTTCGCTAATGGCTTCATCAGGAACTTCAGTAAATGCTGGATGAACATGGCCTACACCTTTCTCAATTGCGGAATCATCACAAACTCCATACAAATGCTTGTGCTTCTTCTTAAATCGATCATAATCATCAAAACCTTTAGCAAACTCTTCAGCGACACAAATAATATCCCAATTATTAGCGACTTTTTCTGGCCATTCACTATCAAGTCTTACTGATCTTCCTCTCAATTGATTGATGCTCATTTCAGTAGTTACTGAAGTTAGATCAACCAATACATTGATTCTTGATGCATCCCAACCCTCCCCCAATAAACCACGAGTTCCAACAATACAGTTTGTTACTCCTCTCTGAAATAATTCGGTTATCATTTCAATGTAGTTTCTTGGCACCCAATCCTTGCCTGAACCTCTAATATCGTGATATGGGCCTTCAATTACATCTATCAATTCAATCTTCAATCCTTTTTCTGTAATCCAAGAACGACATTCTGTTATGAATTCGTCAACAAGGTCATCATCAACAAGAACAGTGCTCCCTGTCATCAATATCGGATTTAGATAATCTGTTGCCTCGTCTTGCACTATCGATCTAAATGCAGCTACTGCACCTCCAGCTTCTGAATCAAGAACTCCTTCGACAACTGCCATTGATGATGTCTTCTCAAAATCGGTAACAACAACTGCCCGAATCATTGGCCCAAGAGCTTGCATTTCACTACGAAGGATGTTTAACAAAGCCTCTAATTTAGCCTCAGAATAAGCCATAATTCGTCCAACAGGTGATGCCGAAGGGCGAACTCCTGTCTCTGTAATCTGCCTACCTAGAAGTCTGAATCTAGAAACAGCTTCTTTAGCCAAATCATGATCTTTAGGACTCTTAGAAAGCCGTAAACCTCTACGAACATAACGCTCGACCATTGTCGTGTACATCTCTAGATCAGGTACTTCTTCTGCTCTAATTGCTTCAGTAATTTGGGGTACTCCTTCAGGAAGCGAGTAACCCGTATCCTCAAGATGTCTCCTCGCTGTATTGAGGAATCTGTTTCCTGAAGAATCATCGGGAACTGTCGGCCATCCTTTGAAGTCTACTCCTGCAACTTCTTTTGGCCGTTTTACACCCTGTAATAGCCATTCATTCATTGGAGGAATTCTATCTGAATCTTCAGAATCTCGTTCAGATTGTAATAATTCTAAAAGTTCCTTAAATTCTTGATCAACCTGTGAAATATACTTCATTTCTTTAGCAGTAGGTCTAACAAACTGAACCAAGTCTTGATACGGAGCAAGATTAGAATCCCGAACTAAAGCTGGAATTGGAACTTGATAATCAACTTCGCCCAATAATGATAGGTATCTATCCCTTGATTCCAACTCAGCCTGATCAGGTGGTGTGGCAGTTAAACCTAGAATCACAGGATCTCCAAAAAAATCCTTTAATGTAGTCAAAATATTTCCCCAATGATGCAATAAATGATGGCATTCATCAAGAATAATTAATCCAACACCGGCTTTTTGTAATCTCTTTACATGTCCCTTGGAAGCAGAGTGTAATTCCCAAAGTGGATCATTCATTGATTCAGTTAATTCCCTTGCCTTTTTTCTATAGACTGACATCCTGTTAGCAAAATATTCAGGATTTCTTTCACATAATCCATTTTGCCAAGACTCAGCAGAAGCAAAGTCATTCGCTTCACCATCTTCAATTAATTTCTCTGCCCACAATTCTCGTGCATGTATGTCAATTTCCTGATTTCCACGAATGGGCATTGTTAGAGATTGATATGTAAGTGAGGTAAGTAATCCTGGTCTTCGAGGGTCAGTACTAATTTGTTCATCTTTACCATCAAGATCGAATAAAGAGGTTCTTGCTGCCCATTGAGCCTGAATTGCTGAATTAGGGGAAAGTACCAATGTCCTCTCTCTAATCATGTCTGACCAAACATACAGCCCCAAAACTGTCTTGCCAGAACCAGGAGGTGCAACTATGTGGAGCCGCTTACTTCCTTTGTCCAATTCCTCTTTAATCACTGAAGACGCAGCAACTTGAGAAGGACGAAGAGTTCCTGCAAAGTGGATATTACCAAATGACGGGTCTCCCATGTACTAACGATGAAAAACTGACATAAGTGAGTGTCGATGATTATTCTTGAGGGAAACGTCCACCTTTTTGCATGTGCCCTGATGGTATTTCAACATCAAAATCAACTACTACATCGGAAATTTCAACATTAGAACCTATCACTGTATTTGCTCCAATCATACAACCATCTAAATTCGAATCAGGACCGACTATACATTTTTCCAAAATTGCAGAATTAGAAATTTTAGCAGTATTATGTATCGAAACATCCTTTCCAATTGATGAACCAGTTACATTTTCACCAATCTTAGAACAGGTCCAATTATTTCTATCAATAATTCCTGAATGATGTCTTGCATTAGAAATTGATGTTTGAACCGCCTCAATATACGAAGGAGGAGTTCCAGCATCGACAAACCAACCATCAAATGGAAAACCACTCAACAAACCATCTTCTGCGACCTTGGGATAAACATCTCTCTCAATGCTAAATGCACCTTCAGGCATTCTATCAAACAATTCCGGCTCGATTAGATATGTTCCTGCATTAATTAGATTTGAGAAAGCATCCTCTTTAGGGGGTTTCTCTTGAAAACGACGAATCAAACAACTGGATTGATCAAAATCTGCGACCCCATATCTTGACGGATCATCAACTTCCCACAGAGAAATAGTTGCTATAGATCCACTATTTCGATGTTGTATCAACATTTCTTCAACAGCTAAGCTAGTTAGAAGGTCGCCATTAATTACACAAAAAGTACCTCCTGACAAATATTCTCTACAATTTGCTATAGCTCCACCCGTACCAAGAGGTTCTGTTTCTTCTACAATCAATACTTCATAGGGCAAATCAAGAGAAGAAAAATGTAACCTCATCTGCTCAATTCCATAACCTGCAGCGATTATTACTCTATCCACTAAATCCTTTGGAAGAACATCTACCACATGTTGAATCATAGCCCTATCCAAAATAGGAACCAATGGTTTAGGCATGTGAAGGGTCCAAGGACGCAAACGTGTGCCAAATCCTCCGGCTAGAACCACCACGTCCATGTGTCTCGGAGAAGGCCATCTCTCATGTGTATTCTCCCTAAATTCATACTTTTCATTCTCGGTCATGGTTAAGGACGTGTTTCAGCAGAGGGGGGGGTGAGGGACAAGGATGAACATCCACGAGTACCAAGGTAAGAAACTATTCAGAGACGCAGGTGTTGCCGTTTTAGAGGGAAGACATTGTACATCTGTAAAAGATGCACTGGAAGCCTATGACACGTTGGAATCTAAAGTAGTAGCAGTCAAAAGTCAGATTCATGCAGGAGGGAGAGGCAAGGGTAATCTATACTCTCCGGACAATAGAGACTTAATCATGGAAGGAGGAGTAAAGATTGCTTTCTCAAGAGAAGAAGTGGAAACTTATTCACAAAATATCCTAGGGAACATCCTAGTAACAAAACAAACTGGTGAAGAAGGAAAGTTAGTAAGAAATTTGTATATTGAATCAGGATGTGATATCGCGCATGAATACTATCTAGCGATGCTAGTAGATCGAGAAGAAAAGTCTGTTCTAATTATGGCTTCAACAGAAGGAGGAATGGACATAGAAGAAGTTGCAGAAAATAACCCTGAAGCAATTCACAAAGTTTGGATTGATGCTCATGCGGGTCTATTGCCATTTCAGACTAGGAATTTAGGGGCAGCACTCGGTTTTTCAGGTGCTTCACTCAAATCATTTTCTAAGATGTTACCAAAGTTATACAATGTGTTCGTCAGTAATGATTGTTCTATGGTTGAGATTAATCCATTGGTTAAGACATCTGATGACCAGATAATAGCACTTGATGCCAAAATCGGTTTCGACTCAAATGCTGAATTCAGACATAATTCTGAATGGGATGAAATGAGAGATATGTCCGAAGAAGAGGAAACCGAAATTAGAGCCAGCGAAGCCGGTTTATCTTATGTCAAACTTGATGGAAATATTGGCTGTTTAGTTAATGGTGCAGGATTGGCAATGGCGACCATGGATGTAATCCAACTATATGGTGGAGAACCTGCAAACTTCCTAGATGTGGGTGGTGGAGCAAACGAAGAACAAGTCACAACTGCCTTCAGTATTATCTTAGAAGATCCGAATGTTAAAGGAATATTAGTCAATATATTTGGAGGAATTATGAGATGCGACATCATTGCACGTGGAGTAATTGCGGCAGTTGAAAACCTTGGTCTTGAAGTCCCACTTGTTGTTAGATTGGCCGGAACAAATGTAGAACAAGGAAAGGAAATTCTTGCAGAAAGTACCCTAAATATCCATCCTGCTGATGATTTAGCGAATGGTGCCCAACGAATAGTAGAACTAATTGGAGGTGGTAACTAATGTCTGTATGGATTAATGAAAATGCCAAGGTTATAGTCCAAGGAATTACTGGAAAACAAGGACAATTCCATTCAACAAAAATGGTAGAATACGGCACAGATATTGTTGGAGGTTGCACACCAGGAAAAGGTGGACAATCTGTTGATTTAGGATTAAAGGAAGTACCTGTATGGGATTCGGTTGAAGATGCGCTGAAAGAAACTAATGCGGATGCATCAATCGTATATGTCCCACCCCCATTTGCTGCAGGAGCTATTATGGAGGCTGCAGAAGCCTTCGATCGAATCAAGGGAGAAGGTGTAATTGTCTGTATTACTGAAGGAATTCCTACTCTTGACATGGTCAAGGCAGTAGCTTATGTCTCCGATAGACCTGGCATCCGATTAATTGGCCCAAACTGTCCAGGAATAATCACTCCAGGAGAAAATGGCGGGGCAAAATTGGGAATCATGCCAGGCCATATTCATGCAAAAGGAAGAATTGGAATTGTATCCAAATCGGGAACTCTTACTTACGAAGCAGTTGCCCAAACAATGAGTATAGGAGAAGGTCAATCCACTTGCATCGGTATTGGAGGAGATCCAGTAAATGGAACAGGTTTCATTGATTGTTTGGCCGCGTTTGAATCCGATCCTCAAACTGAAGCAATAGTAATGATTGGAGAAATTGGAGGGTCTGCTGAAGAAGAAGCAGCGGCTTGGGCTAAAGAAAACGTCACTAAACCAATTGTTGGTTTCGTTGCAGGCGCTACTGCCCCTCCTGGGAAAAGAATGGGGCATGCAGGAGCAATTATCAGTGGAGGAAAAGGTACTGCCGCAGAAAAATTCGCTGCATTTGAGGCAGCCGGCATCCACATTGCAAGAGACCCTTCAGTTATTGGATCAGTACTCAAAGAAGCTCTCAAAGAAGCGGGCTTACTCTGATTAATTCGGAGGACCTTTTCTCCTAGGGCCCTTGGGGCCACTAGGTGGACCTCCCTTCTTTGGTCCAGATGGAGGACCTCCTGCTTTCTTAGGACCCCCAGGTGGACCGCCTCGACTAGGACCCTTGGGGCCACTAGGTGGACCGCCTCGACTAGGACCCTTTGGACCTCCAGGTGAACCGCCTC
>Ga0208277_1001171_pt1 | contig 15357 bp, 11 predicted proteins | sample ETNtaG_5_FD_185782 | JGI IMG/M metagenome (GOLD analysis project Ga0208277, IMG submission 185782) | Marine microbial and viral communities from oxygen minimum zone, Eastern Pacific Ocean - ETNP201406SV205 (SPAdes) (version 2) | ecosystem: Environmental > Aquatic > Marine > Oceanic ...
CCCAGCAGCTGATGTTGAAACAGAAACGAGTGAGAGCACAACATGCGCCAACCTCTTTAAAGATAGAGAAGTAATTCCAGCTCGTGAATACCTTCTAAATCTAAAGCAACGGGCTCTAGAAGCTTACGAAAATTCAACGTACTGGTATACGGATCCAAATACCGGAAACACTGCAATAAATGGTCCGAGAGCTTACTGGCTTTGGCAGGTCTTCTATAACGACGTTTCAACCTCAGTTCCCGAACCATTCGAATCGGTCAATGTTGAGGACACAGATATTCTTTGGGAAGATTATGTCGCCTTCTCTAAAGCTGTTTGCGATGCCGAAATTGGCGTATCAACTCGAAGACAAACACAAATACTCTTCGACAAACTTTTTGAATACCGAACCGATTGGCCTGGTCATGCTTCGAAGTGGGAACCCTTCCCGTACATCGAAACAGGGGCAGAGGTTATCGAAGCTCCAAGCCCAAACGGTTTAGAACATTACACAAAGTACATAACCGGCGCAGGAGTTATTATTGTCGCCGGTAAAGACATACCAGATGAAGCGCTCTTAACCGCAAGAGAATCTGTTATTTACCTAACATCAGCACGACCTGAATTTCGAGACATCTTGAAAGCCAATGAAACTCGAATTTCATTGTTCACCGGCGTCGCTGGCGTTTTACCTGAATACCCAGACGAAGATGAACCAGGTGGATTTGCGATGGGCATGAACGATGTAAGCATGACAGCGAATGCTGACTGGCTGTGCTGGCCTGACCATTGGGATGCAGGTGGAGACCCCGTAATCCACGAGATGGTACATACGATAAACCACCTCGTTTTTGAAGAAATTAACGAAGTTTACTTTTATGAACGCATATACGACCTCGCTCTCAAATCGATTGAAAATGGAATTTTCTTTACCGGGTTTGAGCAAAATCTTCCAGAAGGTCAGGAACAAGATATGACTCATTATGTCGGAGAGTACTGGGCTATGAGCGTCGAAGGCTACATTATGGATAGGCCCGGCTTTAAGTATTCACACGATACGCGAGAGTGGATAGCGGAGAACGATCCTGAATTATTTGAATTGATCACAAGATACTACCCAACAGAAGAATGGGAATTCTGTAAAGGCGTAGACAAATTCTATTTAGGGGAAGAACGCGGATATGAATTTTATGAATGAGACGACTAGGCACAGCACCCGTCTAGTACGTCAGCATATAAAAAATTAGTTCTGCCCTAAACTAGAACACATGGTTAAAGAGGTCGCCACCAGCATCATCACCGTCGCTACCCTGATGAGCTGTCTCGTAGCCTGTTCGGGGTCAGACAGTGACGCTGAGTTACGAGCGAAAATTGCAGATTTGGAAGAGGAACTAGAGGAACAGCAAATCGCTTCAAATGACCTAGATTCGGAAAGCACAACAACTGATGCAGAACCCGAAAGCACAACAACTGATGCAGAACCAGAAGGCATAACAGCTGATGCAGAGCCTGAAACGAAAGACATAGAAGCGCCTGACCTGACGATCATCTCTAAACATCCAACGATTGATTGCCTAAATGGGGTCTTTGATAAATTCGTCAATGTCTTTGGCATGTACGTGGTGGCAACTCCCGAAGCTCCTGAATCTTTTGTTAATCACTCTGCGGGTGTACTTGCCCAATACCTTGATAATGACGAAGATGGGTATGTTGACAACCAAAAGGTCCTAGATTTCCTAGTTGAAGCCAACCGCGTAGTCCCTCTGTGGTCACAAAGCGATTCAGAAAGTTTCTTCGAAGCTACTGACAGAGGAGCTTTATGCGAAGAAAGGGTTACCTTCGGAGCAAGTATGTTCCTCAATGACAGATGGGCGTTAGGGGGAATAGAAACTTCCGGAGATTGGGATACAAACCTTGAAGAAATCTGGCATATTATTACTTGGGGCTGGGATCACGTCTATCCGGTAGATTTCGGTGTTATGCGAGGGAATAGCCAAATCGGTGAAGCCATGGATGCAGCTCGAGGTGGCCAATTTCAAGTTCCTCCTGAAACTTACCCAGAAGAAGCATGGTACAAATACTATGACCCCACCTGTGAATACGCCTGTCAAATATATGAATATTTTTACTGGATTCTTATGGCAAACATCGGCGCTTTAGATCCGCAATATACAGATAAATGTGAAAGATCAAAACCTGAATGGTATGTCTGTACAAAAGAGGAGCTACAACAAGTAGATCCTAAAGCTTATGATTTACTCAATAATCAAGGGTTTAAACTCCCGACCCGAATCCCTAACGGTCTATATAGAGAGTCCTCAGGACGAGAAACCTTACCTAGCGCTGAGTCCCAAGACTTGCGCGGCACCCAAGAAATTGACGCATGTAAGTTGATTGGGCCCGATGGAGCACTTTCACTAGCTCATGACAGGCCGATACAAAGATTGAATACAGTCGGTTCTATCAAAACAGTGGTTCTTTTTGCTGATTTTGCAAATGTTTCAGCTACTGAAAGCACTGAGGACATATTTTCTATTATCTCCCCTGGAGCAGAGAACTTCTTTAGAGACCAGTCTTACGGGCGACTATCGCTATCCCTTTTCCCCCATCATGAATGGTTACGGCTCAGTGGGCCAACATCGACTTATCGTGATGCTCTAACTTCATATACTGGGCATAGAGACTGGATCCAAGAGGCAATGAATTTAGCTGATGACAGTGTTGATTTCTCAGATACTGATGCGGTTTTAGTGGTTTCGCCACCGAACGCTGGAGACATACCTTACGGCCCGGCTCTTATGGGATGGTCTGCAGCCTACGCTGATGATGGTTCGCTTAACGCTGACGGAAGATATATAGCAAACGCAGTAACTTCAGGCGCTGATCTCACTTATTGGGGAGATCTCTGGTACCCACATGAAATGGGTCACTCACTCGGACTGCCAGACCTATATGGAGCAACAATTTCCGGCCGAGCTGGTTTCACAAGACCCTTCAGCCTCATGGATGACATTGGAAGTACAGCACCCGGTTACATGGGATACTCCCGGTGGATTCTTAAGTGGTTAGATGATTCACAAATAGCCTGCATTAATGGAAACACCACCGTAGCGCTTACTCCAATTGAAACACATGGCGGACTCAAAATTGCACTTGTTCCGTTTGACCAAACACGTGCTCTTGTAATTGAGAGCAGAAGAAAAATCGGCTACGACATAGCTTTAGAGCGTGAAGGAGCGGTTGTGTACATCGTCGATACTGAAAATGGATTCGGCGGAGGAAGTGGGGAAGGACCTATGGAAGTACTGAACAACGCACAAGCTTTACTACCTAACGAATCGCTAACCTACGAGAACGTAACCATCACTGTTCAAGAAGCGAATTTAACAGGCGATATTATCCAAATCGAAATTAACGACTAGGCACAGCACCCATCACGCTAAGCCAGTAATCATATTCTTGAACCCTTGTGAATATGAAGCCGCTACATATGTAAAAAAGTTAAGGACTAGCTTTTGCAATCAGGATCGGTGCAGCATTTCGAATTTTCAGTCTTCGACTTTTGCCCTCTGGGTTGTGTACCTTTTGCGGTAACACGGCCATTGCCTTTTCTCATCTTCGGAGGTTTTCCCATATAGATAACTGTAATCTCTGACAAGCAAAACGTCACGAAACTCATACTTATCTCTTCAACGAATGTAACCACCTAATAAGAGTTTAGCGATCCAAACGGAGTTTCTCGAAGGTTATTAAAATCTGCCGGGGTGCCATCGGGTTGGTCTACCTGAGTAACAATGGGGACCCATCCGACTTCTTTCCCTTCAGGTGGTTCAACTAACAAGCCATGGTCTATTTCTGCAAGATGGATTTTCTCTATTGTTGATGGGCGCTCAAGAAAAAGTTGCGAATTTCCCCATTCTGCATGCATTCGCTCGATTAGATTTTGTAATTCCATAAGATATTCGTTGGTATATATTTCCGGATAATCCTTCATAAGGCTTTGGAATACAGGCTGGTCCTTGAACCGGTACCATCGGTAGGAAATTATGCTCCCATCGTCAAGTACGCTCTGCTGAATTTCTTCATCACATGCCTCAACATTTTCGCATCCAAAGCATGAGTAATCTGGCGTGTATGACCAATATGAGTTATCGCTTTGATCCTCGATATATTCTTTTTCTATTCCATTTTCTGCTAATACGTGTGGTTGTAGAGAAGTTGTGTACGGTATCGTCCCGTATTCAAGTTGAGTGAGCGAAGGTGGAACGTCATCTGGGTTAGCAGGTGTCACGTTTGTTCCTTGTATCTCATAGTATTGCCCCCAACCTCGTTCAGATTCACCTGTTTCTTCCCATTCGAAGTAAATGTTTACTTCTCCATTGCTTTCGCGGGGACGTAGCGGTGTATTAATGATGAACTCAGGGTCGTCTTCATATTCTTTAGGTTGAATTTGAATTTCATGCCAGGGTTCTTCTCCCCATCCTTCAATCTGCATCGGAATTCCGAATTCGCCGAAAGATGTCTGAGAGTTTCCAAAGTCACCGTCAAGCATAAATGTGTCTAAAAAGTGGTTATATAGGTTTACGTCAAACGTTTTAACGTTTAGAACGAACGGTTCTACTTCTTGTTCTTTGGGAAAGAGAGGAGGGAATATCTTCAAAAATACTCTGCCATTCTCATCGGTTTCTGAGAAGACCGGTATCGGAGGCATTTCGCTTCCAATTGGAAGGTAGGGGCGGGCCGGAGAATACCCAAGTGTTTGTTCAGCTTTAACCCAATACGGGTTATCTTCCCAATTTGGGTCATCTGGTTGAGCGGTAAACCATGATTCATCGCCGATCACGTTGTAAAGTTCTTCTTTAGTTACTGTGCCTTCAATGAACTCGAACATGGCAGTAGCGGCCGGACTTTCGTCCCAATCCCAATCGTAAATGTCATCTAGGAACTCTAATGAATTCCATCGATCAACTCTTCGCGACCAATGTTCTGGAACATACGCTATTGCTGGACCCGAGAAGTTCGCTGCATCTAAGAAGAAAGTCCAGGTCAATTTTCCACTATTGATATCCCAGGGTTCTTCGTCAACTCGTTCAGCGCCACCAAAGATCGGTAATCCAACCCATGATGTCCCCAAGAAAATGCCCCCTTCGTCATCATAGGTTTCTTGGTCTTCATCAAAGGAAATAAGGTTCGGGGGCACAATAAGGTTATTCGATAACGTGACTCTTCCGAGAACAGTGCAGTCGATTCGAGCTTCGTAGAATCCCCACCCTCCTCCTGTGTCACTTAATGGGCTATAAAGATGTGTTGCGGCTGAGGCCCCGTACTTCGGGAATTTACTTCGCCCCATTTTGTCATGTATGAATAATCCTCCTTCGATAGAATTAAAGGGGCCGTGGGGACGCGCTCGATCATCTCCAATCCATTGCCCCCACAAACCAAACTGCCCTGTTGTTGGGACATGTTCCATCATTTGGAAGATTCTTAAATACTGCTGAATTCCGTACACGTCCTCCGAAGAATTTTCTGACCGAACCAACTCAGCATCCAATCTGACTTCAAGCATGTGGTCAGGTTCACACTCTAGGATTTCACTCTTAGATGGGGTTATATATTCATCTTCGCTTGCGATTTCTGGACAATGGCGAGGAAGATACCTTCCAGAAAACCATTCTTTTGTCTCTTGCTCATTTTCTATCTCTTGCTCATTTTCTATCTCCAGCTCATTTTCCCCTTTGCGTTCTACCGTTTCATTTCCAAGCGAGGTGCCGCTATCTATTGGCGACTCTTTGTCTTCATCTTTAACTTCTAGGTCTGGTATTTCTGTTCTTAGTTCAGCTATCTCATCACCGGAGTCACCGCAGGCGACAAGACCAGTCACTAAACCCAATGTGATAATAACAGTAAGAGATCGCCTCATTAGCACAACATAACACCTGATCTTAAACCCCTTGCAAACACATGCCCTCTAGCACCCATCTTTATGGGTTTGGGAGGATAGCCATTTGTTGGTCGGCTGGAAGCTCCAAGAACTCTTCAAATTCGACATAGAACTCTTCCATGGTTAGCCCGAAGGCTTTCTCAAAGGCCCCATCGACTCCGAGTTCATAAACGTTGGGATAGAACGTAAAGAAAAAGTCGTCAAGCGAACTTTGATTAACAAGCCAAGCGGTCGCCCATTGGCCGGTGGCATACTGCATTACTCCGAAGCAGAGCCCACAGTAACTCCCTACTCGGTCTCGGCTATCAGCAAGATCTCGAATTGTCAGGTCGGGTACGAGATCTCTCAGGTCTTGTGTCTGCTCTAGTGCGAAAGCCATTTCTTGTTCGAAGGAAATCCACCCTTTTTGATCAGCGAGATACAACGCGAGAAACTCGGCTGCACCTTCCTCCATCCAAATAGGTGACTCTAATCCAAATACGTCTGCTTCCGGGTATAGGTTATGGGCATTCTGGAAGATGTGGACGTATTCGTGGGCGGAGATCTTGGAACCATAGTCTCCCATATTGCTGGGATTGCCAATGACAAATGACTGTGTAGGTGATGAACGTCGCCGAGAATGCTGGGCGAACGCATTCGACGCCCCGTAGTAGGCCATTTCGTAAATCCCGACCCCTTGGTCGTTAGGGCACCTTTCCAGAAGATCTGCTCTGTCATATGCCCAGGAGCACCAATCTTCTATTGCTTCATCAGTAGCGGAAGTGTCAGACCCGATAATGTACACCCGCATAGGGCCATATGACCCAAGGTATTCCTCAGCAGCTTGAATTCCTTTTTTCACGATCTCAAGCGAATCGGAAGACAGGTCAGAAGTCAAGAAGTAGGTGGCTGGTGTATCTAAGGGCTTATTCCATCCTAAATCTGCGAGCTGTTGCGCTGCTTCCCGAGCTTCTCTATTTAGAGGTCGAAATCGTTGTTCGGAAGAATCCAGAGAGACGTATGGCCGGTAAATTTTATGTAACCAGCAAAACTCATTGTCTAACCGCTCTTGAGTGCTATCTGAAGATGTTTCTGTGGCAGGTCCGCAGCCATATTGTGAAGCGTTAGAAGTCCACTCCCAGCACATTTCTTGCTCGCTGGATTCACATTCCCAATCAACATCCGAATAATTTGGGCGCTCATGTGAATCCCCATGTGAATCCCCATGTGAATCCCCACGAGAAGAATACGAGTAGCCAACTGCATCACAGTCTTGCCTGAATCTTTCGCTTTCAAGATAAGGGTCGAGTTCAGAAGCAATAAGCCCTAAAAACATTTGTTCGATTTCTATGTAGCCCAAACCAGACAGGTCAACAATCAGGTCGACTACGCACTCAACGACCTCAGGCGGATCTCCCGGTCCGATGTCCAAAAGTGTGTCGATAAGAAATTGTCGTTCGACGTCACCTTCGTCATGGTCGTCATGGTCGTCGCGGTCGTCATGGCCTACTTCACTATGATCGTCAGGGCCTGAAGCAGAGTCGTCATTTCCGTTATCTGATCCACTACAGGCCATCACTCCCATAGTTAGACAGAAAGCCATTATCATACCGAAGAATTTATAATGCATTCTCTATGTATATCTGACTAAGCACCTCACTACTACGTATTGTTTACTCTCAGGGACACAAGTGGATAGCAAGTCAACCTAGTTGTCAATTGTCCTGCAACAGGCTTTCTAAGCCTTTCGCTCCCGTAATTGAGATGTTCTCAACCCTGTCAGGGGTTAGGTAATCCACGACAAGATCTTGAGTTTCAAATTCTAGGTTCATTTGCTCTATGAAATTCTTTACTGTCTTCGTCAGTATAAAAGAGTCAGCTGAATTGAAATAAGATCCACTCTTACTGGTTTCTATATACAAGAGAGCATCAGCAAATAACTCCGTAGTAATCTCTGCTGGCGAGGAATCCTTCAAAATTATCGGGTTCATATTGTTAGACGTGTAAGTGCTCCAAAGCAGTTCCTTGAGTTCCTTTTCCCAAGAGAAGTAGTTGTAATGATCTGCTGCATGAGCATATTCATGGATGAATGTTGAATCCGTAGCTTGACGCTCGACGAGAATAAGGTCGTTACTGCTGAAGTAAACTCCGTGCACTTGTTTCCCTTGGAGAAAAATGTATTCAACTTCGATCAGTTCGGTTTGTTCCATCATTTCAGAAACCCAAACTGATTTAGTTACGTGATCTTCATGAACACCGATATTAAAGACGGGTTTTGCAGTAGAAACAAAAATAAGGATCAATAAAAAAACAGTAGTGACTAGTTTCTCTGCCCATGTTCGTTTTCGTAATTTACCTCGTTCGCGATTTTCACGTTCTCGTTCCCGTATCCACATGAAGTACTCGTAATCCTCAAAAGGAATTTCAATGGGATTGTCGGGGTTATCAGGGTCAACCAAGAAATAGCGTTTCATACCTACCTACCTGTATAAGTCTATCTCACTAGACTTATACAGGGCCGGGGTCTTACAGTGTTTTACACAACCCCTATCCCATGTTCGAACGGTATTCGATAGCTTGAGACTACAGAGGCCTATTTTTCCAGCTTTTTTCTGGGTGATGATGATCTTGCTTTTTGCTGCTATTAAATTTTTGTTTCGGGTTTGGGTTTACATTGTTTGCAGATGCGCCACCCTCAGTGCGTTTCTTCTTTGAAGAGGGCGATGGTTTTGGACGAGTTCCTTTTTCTGTTACCCGGCCACCGCTTTTTCTATTTTTCGGAGATTTTCCCATACCTAATGCTAAAGCTAGTTGTGGTTCTACCTGTGGACTTTCTTATTAAAACCGTAGCCTCTAGACCCCTTATATATGTAAAAACATTTAAGAATGCAACTTTCATAATCCCCTAATAAGACAGAAGAACCCCGAATGTTATGTGTCTTTCCGAACGTTCATATCCGATAATAGAAGCGCTGCATGGTTAGGGTTGCTGAAATCACGAACCGATTTCTTTTCTCGTTTAGCCCGAAAAAGAACTTTATCGGAATAGGTATAACAGCGACCTATAGGACCGTCAACGTGTTCGGTTCCTAATTCAACCTGGTCAAGATTTGCTCCGCGACCCATTGAAATATGGATCATTCTTCTAAGAGCAATAGCGCCTTCAACAATGTCCTCATCGAAGTTTGTTCTCGCCCATGGGATAAATTTTTCTTGAAGGCTAACACCCTCCAAAGTTTCTGGAGCAACAATGATGCTGTCTTGCGCTTCCCATGTAAGGAGAGCAACACCGTTTTCCCATAAATACAGTATTTGAAAACCATTCACTGGGTCGGTAATAGCTAAATCGTATTGTTTATTTCTCTCTTCCCCTAAAATATGGGATGCCAGTAGACCCGTAAGGTCAAATAAATGGGTGCAATTGTCGGTAGGGGAAACATGCGCACCTATCGAAATTGAATCTTTTGAAAGTTGTAATCCAACTATCTCTTGAAGGGGTTTGTTTACTTCTGAACATGTGGACCATGGAGCCCGAAAAGTAGTCCCTTGAATGCGAGTTACCCTGTTTTCGTTGTGATGTATTTCTACTCTAAAATGATGAAAATCATCTTCAAGTTCACCGATACTGAAGGAATCAGAAATATTCTCTAGCCGAATCCGTCGTCGGCATAATCCTTCACCATAATTTCCGTAATCAATTGCAGGAATTTCTGTATAGCGATCAAATACGTTTAAGCGCTCAACGGTTGGAGGAGCCTTGTCGTATTCATTATTCCCCATACCAATAGTCTAGGTCAGTTTTGAGCCTAATTTTTAAGTCAGTATGGTCGGTCACCGATAATTGTTGTTCTTTCCATCCTGCGATGTGCTGGCATGAAATCATCTGTTCCTGTATGTTGCACGCATCTGTTATCCCACATGACTACTGTCGTTTCATCCCATCTAATCCGGATTTGGATACTTGGATCACGAATCGCCTCTGCTAATTTTCTTAGCAGATACTCACTTTCTTCTTCGTCGACACCATTGATGTGTGATGTAAAGAAGTTATTGGTAAATATTGCCCTTTCCTTTGTTTCAGGGTGTGTTCGTATTACCGGATGGGACATCAGCGGGAATGTTTTACGCATTTCATCCAACGTGTTGTCTCGAAGAGGGTTCTTTCCCTGTCTTGTCATTTTGTTCCAATCATGGACAGCAGATAGCTCATCAACCATGATTTGAATTTTAGGATTGAGCCGATTGTACGCCTCTACAGCATCTGCGAAACATGTATCTCCACCCACGGGTGGAATCACTTTGCCTCGAAGTATCGACCCCATAGGAGGTTTTTCTCTATAAGTAACATCCGAATGCCAATCAGTAGCACTGTAAGACTGTTTCCCTGTCTCTCCACCCGTTTCTAAAACGAGCACTTCCGGATGTTCTGGGTGGATATTCCCGAATGGGTGCACTTCAAGATCGCCGAAATTTCTCGAGAGATCCACATGTTCTTCGAGAGTTAATACCTGATTACGAAGAACTAAGACCTTGTGTGTAAGCCATAGTTTTTTTATGTCGTCGATATTCTCACCAGTAAGGTTTGCTAAATCAATTCCTTGGATTTCAGCGCCAAAGAAATTGTTTAACTTCGTGACTTCCATTGGAGAAAGATACTACGAGATTATTAAAACCCTGTAAACACATAACCTCTAGTTTAGTTTTAGAGCTCGTCTTTCTTACCTCTCATATCGCTCCACTTTTTCTCACCCCCAGACGAGTAGTAGGAGCGTATTGCACTGAAAAGCTTCACAGCCATTATCGCTACCCCGCAGAGAATAAAGAATGACACAAATAAGGCAGGAATCATTACGAAGTTACTGGTTACATCCATGCACTCACCTTACTGCCACATAATTTATGCATATAACCGCATAGTTATAAGTGTAAGAACGAATTCTTCCTCAGAGCTAGTTAAACATTTTAAAGAAGTTCTAGGCAGTTGAGATCTTCGATCGCTGACACATTACGTTTAACCATTTCGGTCATCCAAGCTTTCCCTCTTGCGTTTGATGGGTCAAGAGATCCCGTGACTAGAGCAACGAAACACCATTGATACATGACACCAACACGATAGTCTTCCCAAGCCTGATCAAAAGTATAGTCATTGACGCCTTGATCTGAGAGTGCATCAACATATAACTGAATTAGCTCTCTGTCGTGTGCACTTCGCACTTCACTTTGAGTGCTTTGACTTAAAAGAAATGCCACATCAACAATTCCTTTTCCACGGACCGGGCCTTGCCAATCAAGGTATGTCACTTTGTGATGATGTGGTTCTTTCCCAAAAAATAAGTTATCCAACCGAAAATCCCCATGGACAACAGTTACTGGATCCTCATCGAGATGAGCTTGCAGAGAAGGCAACGCGGCAAAGAAATCATCTTTGATTTCACGTATCCATTGAGGAATATGGTCAGAAAAGTTTTCTATACCTGCTTCCCAACTAGCCAAAGCTCCACCAAACATGCTGGTTGCATTCCAAGAGTTAGAGAATCGTGGCATCCAATCAAAGTCATCTGACAAGACTTTCCCCCAAAATGTAGCGTGCTGTTTTGCTACTTCTTGGAGTGCTAGTTGTGATTCTTCCAACGTTGCTCCGGTGACTTGATCTCCAAGTCTGTAGTCTGAGAGATCTTCCAAAAGAATAATGAAATCAGAATCTCCTTCTATATCGGCAAGGTACACTTCTGGGCTAGCAGCGGGATTTTGTGGAACGATTTCTTGAAAACTGCGAACTTCTCGTTTATACACATGGAATTCATTAGCTATTTCACGGTTCGCTTCATTATCAGTTGGGTACTTAATAACTAATGAGGAAGGAGCATTAGAAACACCCTCTGAGTAGCTAAGTTCAAGGATTTCAACACCGCTCATCATGCCAACGCCTTCTCCAATAGATTTACGAATGACTTGAGTTACCTGATCAGAGTTAGATATCGTACCTTTCTGTTGAAGCACTTTTGTCAGCCAGCCAGCAGTTATGTCGTCAGGAGATTTAGGTAATGGTCGCATATAGTTTCCTTAGTTTTCGATTCGCGTACACGATTATGGTTACTCTTGTTGTCCCATAGGTTCAGTCTCGCACAGATAGGAAAATGAGCAAACACGACTTTTATAACCCCATGATAAGAGACAATTTATGTCTGGGTTTTTTACCGAACGAATGTTGAGATTACCTCTACATGAGAGGTTTGCGGGAAAAGATCAAGAACTGCTATCTCATCTAATTGAAATCCTCTATCTACCATTCGTCTTGCATCTCGGGCAGCAGCGGCTGCGTCACAACTAATGAGAACTACAAATGCTGCACCTGTTTGTTCAATAATATTTGGAACTCTTTTACTCATGCCACTTCGTGATGGATTAGCAATCACAAAATCATGAGGCATTATTCCCCATTGTTCAACGCGAGAGCAAACATGATTGACCGCGTTACCCAAATTATAGATTGAGTCTTTCGCCGCTGAAATATTTTGCTCTATTGCTGTAACTTCACGACCAGACCCTATTGTCCCGGCAAAAATACCAACCCCAGAATACAAGTCAATCATTGACGCAGATGCAGGAACGTTCTTTTGGATAAATTCATTAACGGTGCGGACAAGCAGCTCACTTCCTTGTGGAGATGCTTGAAAGAATGATTCTGCTGAAACCCTCCATTCCTTACCGCAAACTTGTTCAACAATATTTGCTGACTTTCCTTTTCGAAGTTGATCGAAACTAATGACTTGAACATCTTTAAGGGTCTCTATCGCCTTGTCAGAAGTAGAAACAATTGCTAAGGATTTTCCTGTGAGGATACTTGTTCGTATAACTACCTCTTCGTTATCTCCGAAATGACTTTTAATCATTATCTCCTCAACGCGTTCGTGAGCTATTCCACAAGAACTCAACGGTATGTGGTCATGGCTTCGAAAGCCGCGCATGCCAGCTTTCCCATCGTGGACTGAACAACGCACCGTTGTCCGGTACCCTACCGGCTCTATGCAGCCGCCGAAGTTGATAAGAACAGAGTCAAATTTGCCTATTCGTTCAAAAGCTTCTTGCGTGATACGAAGTTTTATTTGCTTTTGGAGTTCCCCATCTGCATGCTGGAGGTTGCAGCCCCCGCACCCATCTTGAATATGACTGCAAAAAGGTTTTACCCGATGTTCGTGTGACTCTAGAACGGATACGGTGTTCCCGCGAAGAAATTTCGTTTTTTCTTCTGTCGTGACAACGTCAACTTTTTCACCCAGCAATGCACCACGGACAAAAATTGCTCTTCCGTCGGGGAACCGGCCTACACCATCTCCTTCTTTTGCTAAACCGTCGATTGTTATGTGCATACGTTCCCAAGCGTACTAAACAAAAATTGCTTGTAGCGGCTACAGAGAACAACAGCAGAGGTATCAGACAGCTAGTTTTACTGTTTTCTAAATAGAAATTGACTCAGGTTGATAATCAATAAAATTGATAATGCATCTTATTGTTTTGCTAATTTCTTCTTCTTCAGTGTCATATTCTTCAAATTCATAATTTTGATAAATACTTCTTAATTTATTGAAATCATCTTCGTCCATGTCAATCTCAAATTGCGGTTCGGAAGAAAAACATCCTCCCCCACACTGCTCTCTCGCCGATCCAAAAATCGAATCATCATTTTGTAATTGAATAGCAGATTTGACATACCTTTTTATAATTTCTTCATTCGAAGTAGCGGAATGTTTTTTCTTTAAACTTTCTACAACTCCCATATGGGTATCTTTTAAAAACAAACTAAATTTCATATTCGCCTCTTGTTATTTTGATAAAAAACTTCCCCGTGTTGAGTTCCATATTGCCACTTCTATAGACCACTGTAAACACATGGGTCTCGGGTTAAGACATTTCTGAAAAATCAGATATACGTTCTTTGCGCTCCCTCTAAGACTTTAAATTGCGTATAAGGTTAAATCCTGCATGGCCCGCTAAGACTATGAAAAATTGAAGGACACTGAATCCCGCCATCGTAGCTCCACCTGCTGTGCCATAGTGAAAACTTACGACGAGACCTGCGACTACAGCAACAGCGCCTAGCAGCATCGAAACGGCCATTATTTGAGGGACTTTTTTTACTAGTAGCGACGCAGTCGCAGGAGGGGCAACGAGTAAGCCAAAGACTAGTAGCGTCCCAACCGTTTGGAAACTAGCAACAATACTTAAAGATAAAAGTCCTAATAATGCTGCTTGGCTCAATTTCGGGAGCATGCCTAATGTTTGTGCTTTCATTTCATTAAAAGTTAGAGCGAGAAATGGTCTGTATAAGAGCAACGTAGTGACTGCAACGATACTTGTATAAATGATCTGGTTCTGAATATCTCCAACAGTAATTCCAAGAGCATCTCCAAATAGGACTACAGCAACGTCAGTTTTGAAAGACCCGGCCTTTGATATGATCACAACCCCTAATGAAAGCATTCCGACGAACAGCAACCCTATAGCAGTGTCATCACGGACAGGTGTTCGATTCGAAACCAGTGTCACAAGTCCACTCATAATAATCGCCGAAACAAATGCTCCTACCGCTGGATTAAAACCCCAAAGAACCGCTAAAGCAACTCCTGGGATCACCCCATGTGCCAACGCATCTCCGAGGAAAGCTAAGCCGCGTAACACAATCCAAGTACCGACAAGAGATGTTGCTACTACAGCTATTAGCCCCCCAATAAGTGCCCGCTGCATGAACGCTGGCTCAAAGGCATCAATAAGGAAACTCATAAAGTATTCCCTAGTCTAGAAGTGCACTAGCTATTGCCTCACTATTGCTTCGAATCATATCAATATACGTTGACCCCGAAGAGTTCGCAGAACCTAAAGATTCTGTGAAAAGGTTCACGATTTTCACACCGTCTACTTCACCTGCCAAAGCTTTTGCAAGGCTGTCTGAAGATGAAGCGTCAACGAAAATAGCAGTTACCTGGTTAGATCGTATCTCCTCGGCAAGACTAGCGATTTGCTGAGCGCTAGCGCTAGAAAGTGTGGAAGTGGCTGGGATAATTGAACCAATGATTTTGAAATCATAGCGGTCGGCAAAATATTCAAAGACCGAGTGATTTGTCACAAGGACTCTTGCATCGGCTGGTATTGCGAAAAGATTTTGCTCTACTTCAGCATCCAACTTCTCCAATTGTTCCAAATAGGCATTTGCACCGGACTCCAAAGAACTCTCTCCGACTTCAGGAAAGTTAGCGACTAGGAATTTCGACAGTCCTTCTACGACCTGAGCCATGCGTGAAGGGTCAGTGAAGAAATGCGGGTCAATGCCCCCATGGTCGTGGCCTTCGTGATCGTCGTGACCTTCATGATCATCGTGATCGTCATGGCCTTCATGATCATCGTGATCGTCATGGCCTTCATGATCATCGTGATCGTCATGGCCTTCATGATCATCGTGA
>Ga0208277_1001172_pt1 | contig 15351 bp, 17 predicted proteins | sample ETNtaG_5_FD_185782 | JGI IMG/M metagenome (GOLD analysis project Ga0208277, IMG submission 185782) | Marine microbial and viral communities from oxygen minimum zone, Eastern Pacific Ocean - ETNP201406SV205 (SPAdes) (version 2) | ecosystem: Environmental > Aquatic > Marine > Oceanic ...
TAATGATGGAGATATTAAGGATCTAACAGGATCTTCAGATATACTCTTGGCTAAACTATCTCCCTCAGGGAACTTAAAACAATTAAAAACACTTGGTGATTCAGGTTTTGAGACTGCTAATGCATTGGCTGAAAGACCAGACGGGACTTTGATTATTGTGGGTAAAAAAAGTAATTTAAATACAAGTTCTGGGGAACAATCTTTAAGCAACGATGTTAGTCTTTATTATACTCTGCCCAATGGCAGTTTGATCGAAACAATTAAACTCAGTGGATCAGGGATAAATGTTGCTAATGATCTTGCACATACTAAAAAGGGAAAAATTATAGTAGTAGGGACTAGTGAAAGTAAAGGTGGTGACTTTAAAAATAATAATGGTAAAACTGATGTTTTTATTGCTTTTTGGCATTAAGATCCCTAATTTATCTATAGCTTAAATTGATAAAGATTCCCATAAAATCAATAGAAATAAATTATATTTGTAGATCATTTAGGTTAATTATACAAAAATGATAAAAGTTGCGGAAACAGCTAAGCAAAAAGTCTCAGTCCTCATGAAAGAAGAAGGCTTTGATCCCTCTATTGATTACGTTCGAGTGGGTGTTAAGAGTGGTGGCTGTTCAGGTTTATCCTATGAGTTAAAATTTGATAACAACTTTCAAGAAGAAGATAAACTCTTTGAGGATAATCAAGTAAAGATATTAGTCGATAAAAAAAGCCTGCTCTATCTAGCAGGAACTACTCTTGAGTATTCAGGAGGCCTTAATGGTAAAGGTTTTGTTTTTAACAATCCAAATGCACAGCGAACTTGCGGATGTGGAGAGAGTTTTTCACTTTAAAAATGTAAAATGGCATATACTGAAGAGGAGTTAAAAAAGGAATTAGAAACCAAAGAATACGAATATGGTTTTTATACTGATATAGAATCAGACACTTTTCCAGTTGGTTTGAATGAAGATATTATTCGAAAAATTTCGCATAAAAAAGGTGAGCCAGATTGGATGACTGAATGGCGTTTGGATGCATATAGTCATTGGAGTAAAATGAAAGAACCAGAGTGGGCCAATGTTCACTACAAAAAGCCTGATTTACAAGCTATCTCATATTATTCTGCACCAAAACAAAAACCAAAGTACAAAAACTTGGATGAGGTTGATCCTGAGTTATTAGATACATTTAATAAATTAGGAATATCGATTGAGGAGCAAAAAAAACTATCTGGAGTAGCTGTTGATATTGTTGTAGATTCGGTATCTGTGGCAACCACTTTTAGAGAGACTCTTGCTGAAAAAGGTATTATATTTTGTTCAATTTCTGAAGCTATAAAAAATCACCCAGAATTAGTAAAAAAATATATTGGTACAGTTATTCCTCCTAAGGACAATTATTATGCAGCATTAAATAGTGCTGTTTTTACAGATGGCTCCTTTTGTTACATTCCCAAGGGAGTGAAGTGTCCAATGGAATTATCTACTTATTTTAGGATTAACCAAGCTGGCACTGGACAGTTTGAGCGAACATTAGTTATTGCAGATGAGTTAAGTTATGTTAGCTATCTTGAAGGGTGTACAGCTCCATCAAGAGATGAAAACCAATTACACGCTGCTGTTGTTGAGCTAATAGCAATGGATGACGCAGAGATTAAATACTCTACTGTTCAAAACTGGTATCCTGGTGATAAAAAAGGTAAAGGCGGAGTTTACAATTTCGTGACTAAAAGAGGACTTTGCAATACTCGTTCTAAAATTTCATGGACCCAAGTAGAAACAGGCTCAGCAGTCACATGGAAATACCCCTCTTGTATATTAAAAGGCGATTACTCAATTGGAGAATTTTACTCAATAGCAGTTACAAATAACTTTCAACAAGCTGATACTGGAACCAAAATGATTCACTTAGGAAATAATACTCGAAGTACTATTATTTCAAAGGGAATTTCTGCAGGGAAATCACAAAACAGTTATCGCGGATTAGTTAAAGTAGGACCACGTGCAAAAAATGCTAGAAATTTCTCACAATGTGATTCATTGTTGATGGGGAATAATTGTGGGGCTCATACTTTCCCTTATATAGAAGCAAAAAGTAATAGCGCTCATGTTGAACATGAAGCTACAACAAGTAAAATAGGAGAAGATCAAATTTTTTATTGCAATCAGAGAGGTATTGATACTGAAAAAGCAATTGCACTAATAGTTAATGGCTTTAGCAAAGAAGTCTTAAATAAACTGCCCATGGAATTTGCGGTAGAAGCTCAAAAATTGTTAGAAATCTCCTTAGAAGGATCAGTAGGATAAAAAAACAAGAAATGTTAACGATTGAAAACTTACATGCCCAAGTAGAAGGCAAAACAATATTAAAAGGTATTGACCTAGATGTTAAAGCTGGAGAAGTCCATGCCATTATGGGACCTAATGGCTCTGGGAAAAGCACACTAGCATCAGTGGTAGCAGGTAATGAAGATTATGAGGTAATTAAGGGGAAGATTCTCTTGAAAGGAAATGACCTGGCTGATTTAGATGCTGAGTCTAGAGCTCATGAAGGTATTTTTCTCTCTTTTCAATATCCTGTTGAAATCCCAGGAGTCTCAGTAACAAACTTTATTAAAACTGCAATTAATGCTAATAGAAAAGCACAAGGTCTCAAAGACATGCCAGCGAGTGAATTGCTAAAAAAAATAAGAGAAAAGGCAAAACTCTTAGATATAGACTCCAAGTTCTTATCCCGATCCCTTAATGAAGGATTTTCTGGAGGTGAAAAAAAAAGAAATGAAATTTTCCAAATGGCAATGCTTGAGCCTGCATTTGCAATTTTGGATGAAACAGATTCAGGATTAGATATTGATGCTTTAAAAATTGTTGCAAATGGAGTAAATAAACTAAAAGGTAAAGATAATGCAGTAGTAGTAATCACTCATTATCAGCGCTTACTTGATTATATTGTTCCAGATTTTGTTCATGTGCTCTTTGATGGAAAAATTGTTAAATCTGGCACCAAAGAACTTGCTCACGAGTTAGAAGCTAAGGGATACGATTGGATTAAAGAACTTGCATAAATGGAATTTAAAGAAAAATTAATATCCTCCTATTTAGCTTTTGAAGACGGATTAGACCTAACAGATACAGTACACGAGACGCGTGCACGCGCACTTAGGGTTTTTGAAGATAAAGGGTTCCCAACAAAAAAAGATGAGTTATGGAAGTATACCTCATTAGAAGCATTGATTCGGGAAGATTACTCCCTTTTTCCAAAATCAGAGGTCAATATTGAACTTAAGGATGTTAAAAAATACTTTCTTTATGATACTGACACCTATAAAGTTATTTTTATAGATGGTGTTTATAGCCCTTTTTTATCTAATACAACTCATGATGGACTAGATGTTTGTTTAATGTCTGCTGCTCTATCCAAACCTAAGTATAGGAGTTTGATTAACACTTACTTTAATAAAATAGCTCCATCAGATGAAAGCTTAACTGCTTTGAATACCTCATATGCCAAAGAAGGAGCGTTTGTTTACATCCCAAAAAAAACTGTAGCTGAAAAGCCTATTGAAATTATTCATTTTTCTTCTGGTGATCAAGATTCACTTTGGCTTCAACCTCGAAATTTGATTGTTATTGACAAAAATTCTCAGGTACAAATTATTGAGCGTCATCAAAGTCTTAAAGAGCATGCCGTTGTAACAAATAGCGTTACAGAGATTTATGTTCATGAAGAAGCTTTTGTAGATTATTACAAATTGCAAAATGATTTAACTACAGCTTCATTAATTGACAACACTTTTATCCAACAAGAAAAAAACAGTCATGCTAGCGTTCATACTTTTTCTTTAGGAGGTAAACTAATACGTAATAACCTAAGGTACTTACACAAAGGCAAACATATTCTGTCTACTCTAAAAGGTCTGACTATTCTTCAAGGCAAACAGCATGTTGATCATTCCACCATGGTTCATCATTCTCAACCTAATTGTGAAAGTCATCAAGATTATAAAGGAATTTTTTCTGAACGTTCAGAAGGTGTATTCAATGGGCAAATTTTAGTGGATAAAATTGCGCAAAAAACAAATGCCTTTCAACAAAATAATAATGTTCTATTGGATGATAAAGCTACAGTAAATAGCAAGCCTCAACTTGAGATTTTTGCAGATGATGTAAAATGTTCTCATGGTTGTACAATAGGTCAAATGGATGAGGAAGCATTATTTTATCTGCGTACAAGGGGCATACCTAAAAAAGAAGCTAGGGCACTAATGACTTATGCTTTTGCAAATAACGTATTAGAAAGTGTTCAATTACCCTCATTAAAAAAAAGGATAAATAGCCAAATTGCAAAAAAGCTCGGAGTGAATCTTGGATTTGAGTTGTAATGATAGATATAAAAAAAATAAGATCAGATTTTCCAATACTTTCTAGAAAAATTAATGGGAAAGATCTTGTATATTTTGATAATGCAGCTACTTCTCAAACTCCCAAACAAGTAATAGATGTTATTGTTGACTACTACACTCGCTTAAATTCAAATATTCATCGTGGAGTGCACAAACTGAGTCAAGAAGCAACAGATGCTTATGAAAAAGCTCGTATAAAAATTCAGAAGCATTTTAATGTCGCTAAATCCTATCAGATTATTTTTACTGCAGGAACCACAGAAAGTATCAACCTTGTCGCCTCAGGATATAGTAAATTCTTAAAGCCAGACGATGAATTGATTATCTCTTCTTTAGAGCATCATTCAAATATAGTTCCTTGGCAAATGCTTTGTGAGAAAACCGGTGCTATTCTTAAAGTAATTCCCATGTCATTGGATGGGTCTTTAGATATGAACTCTTTTTATAATTTATTAAGTTCAAAAACAAAATTGGTTTTCGTTAATCATGTTTCAAACGCTTTAGGAATAATAAATCCAATTGAAGATATTATAATTAAAGCTCATGAGTATGGGGCAAAGGTTTTGGTTGATGGCGCTCAGGCTTGCCCTCACATTAAACCCGATTTACAAGCCTTGGATGTCGATTTTTATGTGACCTCTGCACACAAACTATGCGGACCAACTGGAGTAGGGATGCTTTATGGCAAGTTAGAGCTCTTAAAATCCTTACCACCTTATCAGGGCGGAGGTGAGATGATTTCAACTGTTACTTTTGAAAAAACAACCTATGCAGATTTACCTCATAAATTTGAAGCAGGAACTCCAAATATTGCTGGAGGAATTGCTTTTGGAGCAGCTTTGGACTATATGAATTCCATTGGATTTGATAACATAGCTGAATATGAAAACGAATTATTAAATTATGCTACAAATGCCCTTAAAAAGATTGATGGGATCAAAATTTACGGAGAAGTAAAAAATAAAACTGCTGTAATTTCTTTTAATATTAGAGGAATCCATCCTTATGATATAGGTAGCATATTGGATCAATTAGGTATAGCAGTTAGAACAGGGCATCACTGTGCACAACCTATCATGGATTTTTTTGCAATTCCAGGAACTGTAAGAGCATCTTTTTCTTTTTATAATACATTTGTTGAAATCGATCGTTTAGTTGAAGCAGTTAATAAGGCGGCAACAATGTTGAAATAATTTAATATTTTTATAAATGAATTCAATTAAAGCTATACAAGACGAAATTATAGAAGAATTTTCTCTATTTGAAGATTGGATGCAACGTTATGAATATATGATCGAATTAGGGAAATCCCTACCCTTAATAAAAAATGATTATAAAACAGACAAGTATTTAATAAAAGGTTGTCAAAGCAAGGTTTGGGTTCATGCAAATTTAGATGGAGATAAGTTGAAGTTCACAGCAGATAGTGATGCCATAATAACTAAAGGAATTATTGCAATTTTAATTAGAGTTTTTTCAGACCAGAACCCGAAGGATATATTGGAAGCTGATACAGACTTCATTGATAAGATTGGATTAAAAGAACATTTATCCCCGACGCGTGCAAATGGACTGGTTTCAATGGTAAAACAGATCAAAATGTATGCAGTGGTTTTTCAAACACAATTTAACTAAATTATATGTCAGAATCAATCGATACAACCAATCTAGGAGAAAAAATAGTTGACGTTTTAAAAACCATATTTGATCCAGAAATTCCTGTAGATATATATGAATTAGGATTAATATATGATGTTTTTGTTAATGAAGATTCAGATGTAAAAATTTTAATGACTTTGACTACACCTAATTGTCCGGTGGCAGAGACTTTACCAATGGAAGTTGAGGAAAAGGTTAAGTCCTTAGATGAAGTAAAAACAGCTGAAGTAGAAATCACTTTTGACCCTCCATGGACACAAGACTTAATGAGTGAAGAAGCAAAACTTGAATTAGGAATGCTTTAATTATGTCAGATCCAATTATCAATAAAGTAGAAAAAAGTCCTTTGATAACGATCGACTTAGAAGATTTTAAAACTGAGGGGCCAAGAACTTTTATTGATGTTTCACAATGGCTTGAAGATGGATTTTTACTTCGTGAGAAACCATTTCGAGCGACATTAAAAAAGTATAATTGGATCAAATTTAAAAACCATCATGTTGCATTAGATTGTACTTCTGAGGCTGTACTACCAGCGTGGACCACTCTATTAATAACAACTTATTTAAGTCCTTATGCAATTACAATAAATTTAGGCAGTTTGAAGGATCTCGAAAAACAACTTTTTTCAAATGTAATATCTGCGTTAGACTTAACCCACTATGTTAACAAACCTTTAATGATCAAAGGCTGTTCTGATCCTTCTATCCCTGAGGCAGCTTATATTCAATTAATTCAACGTCTACAAACAGTAGCCAAAAGCTTGTTTTATGGAGAAGCTTGTTCTTCCGTACCTTTATGGAAGGCAAATAAAAAATAGTGAACACATCCAAAAAAATCTTGATTATATCTTATTACTGGCCTCCAGCTGGAGGTTCAGGTGTTCAACGTTGGATGTATTTTGCTAAGTATTTGAAGGAACTTGGTTATGAACCTATTGTAATTACCGTAGACGAAAAGAAAGCTTCATATCCTGTTGTAGATCCTAGTTTATTGAGAGAAACAGCAAGAATACGTATTTTAAAGACATCAACCTGGGAGCCATTGCGGTGGTATTCATTTTTGACTTCTGGTGATGCACAAAAAGGCATTCCTCAAGGTGAAGTAAAAACTTTAAGCTTAGTTGAAAAGTTTGCAGCTTTTATTCGAGGCAATTACTTTATTCCCGACGCACGTAAAGGATGGGCGCCATTTGCCCTTAAAGAAGCACGAAAAGTTTTGGAACTAGAAGATGTGAATCATTTAATTACCACAGGCCCCCCTCATTCAACCCATTTAGTAGGGATTGAATTAAAAAAACAATTTAAGGTTAATTGGTGGGCAGACTTTCGAGACCCTTGGACGGATATTTTCTATAATAAATTTCTATATCGAACCACAAAATCAATTAGTAAAGACATAAGCTTGGAAAAGGAGGTTTTGAATAAAGCAGACGGAATACTAACAACTGTCGCAGGAAAACTTCTTGAGCAGTTAAGGTTTAAAGCCCCTGAACAAAATTTTTTAGTTATTCCCAATGGATATGATGATGAATTGATCAAGAGTCAAAAGGCAGCAAATAAAAAGAAAGACTTTCATATTGTTTACACTGGTATTTTAACTGAAAATCAAGATTATAAACCACTTTTAGAAGTAATTAATAAATGTTCTAAAATCCACAAGATCCATCTTTCAATGGCAGGGAATATTAATTCTGATATTATTCAAAAAATAAATGCTGCTCTTCCTAATGTAAAAGTGGAATACTTAGGATATATAGCACATTCTAGTGCAATTGCATTAATGAAAAGTGCTGATTTGTTACTCAATTTTATTTTTAAAGGAGCAGACAATCAAATGATATCAGGAAAATTATTAGAATATATTGCAACAGAAGTTCCGATTCTTTCAATAGGGAAGCCTAACTCTCAAGCTGGTCAGCTTTTAGCGAAGGGAAGTCATTCTTGGGTGGTTGAGAAAAATAATAAATTAGAAATGGAAGTTGTTTTAAAAAATCAAATCAAGGAAAAAGCTAAAAATAAATTTCCCAAGCTAAGTCAATGGACAAGGGTTTCTCTAACTAAAAAACTAATTGAAGGGATTTTTTAAAACTTGTAAAATCCTCTTTCTTTTATGAATTGCCAATTCATTTTGGGAATCAATTCACTTACATCTTTCCCCTTTTTAATCCTCTCCCGAATCTCTGAGGACGAAATTTCAATTAGAGGCGCATTATTTCTTTTAATTTTTGGATGCCCTCGTAAACTTTTTGGGATAGTGTTGCTATTTTTTCTTGGATATATGTAAAGCTCATAATTAGACAAGATCTTGTTGTAATCTTTCCATTTATTAAAAGAACTTAAATTGTCTTCTCCCATAATTAAGACAAAGCTGTCCTTAGGATATTCAGCTTCAATTTTTTTAAGTGTTTGAATTGTATAATTTGGTTTTGGCAAATCAAATTCAATGCTGCTAACATGGAGTTTAGGATTTGATTTTATGGCATTTTTTACTAAGTCCAAGCGATTTGAATTAGAAAGTATTTTAGAATTTTTTTTAAAAGGATTTTCAGGCGTGATTACAAACCAAATAAAATCCAAATCTGAAGAATTAACAAAATGTTCAGCAAGTTTAAGATGCCCTTTGTGAATAGGATCAAATGAACCAAAAAACAAACCTATTTTTTGCATCTACTAAAGTTAATGATTTGCTTATGAATTCAAGAACTTTTTAACTAAACGCTCTACTTCTAATTTGGCTTTTTCTAGATCATCATTAATTAAAATCACATCAAAACTTTTGGAGAATTTAAGTTCAGAAGAAGATTTATTGAGGCGTTGTTTAATTTTAGCTTTGTTCTCAGTAGCACGATTCCGAAGTCTTTTTTCTAATTCTCCAATAGAAGGAGGCTTTACAAAGACAGCGAAAGTTCGATCAGGATATTGAGCTTTGATATTAAGACCACCTTTAACGTCAACATCAAAAATTACGTGTTTTCCAGATTCCCAGAGGCGACTTATTTCTGATTTTAAAGTGCCGTAAAAACTCCCATTATAAACTTCTTCATATTCTATGAAAGCATCTTCTGCTATTTTTTGATGAAAAGCGTGATTACTCAAAAAGTAATAATCTTTTCCATTTTCTTCTTTACCCCTAGGCTTTCTTGAAGTGGCAGAAATAGAAAACCCAAGTGGAAGATCTTGCTTCAAAAGATGATTAACTAAAGTGGTCTTACCGCTCCCAGAAGGAGCTGAAAGGACAATAAGTTTTCCAGTTTCCAAATCAAAGGACGTTTAGTAATTGCTCTTTAATTTTCTCCAATTCATCTTTCATTTGAACTACTATTTTTTGAAGTCCAGCATGATTAGCTTTAGAACCAATTGTATTTACTTCTCTTCCTATTTCTTGGGCAATAAAACCTAATTTTTTTCCATTTGGGGAGTCATTTGCCATGACTTCCTTGAAATACTTTAAATGATTTTTTAAACGGACTTTTTCTTCTGTAATATCAAATTTTTCTATATAGAAGATTAATTCCTGTTCAAAGCGATTTGTATCAATTTCTTGATTGAGATCGTCTAGGGCTAAACGCAGCTTTTTTTCAATTTTTTCATTGCGTTCTGGATCAAGTTTTATCGCAGATTGCAAGTGGGACTCTATTAGCTCTAAACGTAAGCTAATATCTTTTCCAAGTTCCATACCTTCACCTTTTCGGAAGCTTTCGATATCTGAGATAGCTTCATGTAAAATTTTAAAAACTAATTTCTTTTCATTTTCTTCAAGGACATCTTTTTCCGATGAAAGTGTATCGGGTAATCGCAATGCTAAAGACATTCGTTCACTTTCAGAGGATTCCCCAACACTCTCAAGTTGTTTCATATAGCCCTTGACTACACCTAAATTTATCTTGGATGGAGCTTTGTCACCATTGAATTCTACATGGACATTAACATCGATTTTTCCACGATACATTTTTGATGTTAATTGTTTCCTGATATAGGGATCTAATTCCCTCAGGTAAGAAGGAGAACGAAGGTTTACATCAGCATTTTTACTATTTAAAGAACGAACTTCAATACTAATGTGTTTGTCTTCATATTGGGCTTCTTTTTTTCCAAAACCCGTCATAGACATTATCATATTGCTCTCTTTATAGTTTACGAATTTTTATATTACGAAACGAGACTTTATCTCCATGATCTTGTAAACCAATTTTTCCTGTACGAAGTTTTCCAAAGCGCTTGAAATCACAATCATCATTAAATTTTGAGTTTGCAACCATAGAATCCCACTTTTCTCCTCTCAAAGGAAATTCAACAATCTTAGTACCATTGAGCTCAACACTTCCTTCATTTTTGTTATGATCAATTGTAAGTAATATATGGTTCCATTCTCCTGCAGGTTTACAAACATCTTTAGAAGGCTGAACTAAGTCGTAAAGTGCTCCTGCCTGATGAAATTTAGGGTTAGCATTAGCATCTGGATGTCGCTCGTTGTCTAAAACTTGAATTTCAGGACCTGTAGAATATGGTTTATGAAGACCATCGCCTTCCTGAACCCCCCAAAATATTCCACTATTCCCTCCTTCAGATATATTCCATTCAATTGAGAGTTGAAAACTTTTATAAATCTTGTCAGTCACTATATCATGAACATAATCTCCTTTAGGGCGTAAATCTGGGTCAAAGGTTAAAACCCCTTTTTTAGCTGTCCAGATTGGCTTTACACCTTTTCTGTTGAAGCGATGCCATCCGTTTAAGGTTTTCCCGTCAAAAAGTGAAACCCATTCTTTTTCGTTTTCAGTGACAACTTCTGGATTAGAAGGTGAACTACTTGTAAAAAGGAATAAAGTAAATAATCCTATTAATAATTTTTCCATTTTTTTCGTTTTAAAGGTTTAATATATTTTTTAAAAACTGCTCATCAATTTCTCCACCTGCAAAATCGTCAAATGTTTTCTGTGTAGCCTCTATAATATGATTTTTTATGAATGGCGCTCCTTCTCTAGCGCCTTGTTCAGGACTTTTAATGCAGCATTCCCATTCCATTACAGCCCATACATCACATCCATATTCTGTAAGTTTGGTAAAAATGGTTTTAAAATCTATTTGTCCATCTCCAGGTGATCGATAACGCCCAGCTCGATCAATCCAATCTCCGTAACCTCCAAAAGCACCTTTTTTCCCATTAGGTTTAAATTCAGAATCCTTAACATGAAAAGATTTTATAAATTCATGGTAATGATCAATATATTCTATGTAGTCTAATTGTTGCAGAACAAAATGGCTAGGATCATATAGGATATTAACCCTTTTGTGATTATTGGTAGCTTCTAAAAATCGCTCAAAGGTAACTCCATCATGAAGGTCTTCACCCGGATGAATTTCATAACATACATCCACACCATTATCTTCATACACATCCAAAATTGGTTTCCAACGTTTAGCAAGTTCTGAAAAACCAAGCTCAACTAAACCTTCAGGGCGTTGAGGCCAAGGGTGCCATGTGTGCCAGAGCAAAGCTCCAGAAAAAGTGGCATGTGTTTTAAGCCCCAGTCGATTACTAGCTATAGCTGCTTTTTTCATGGTCTCTATGGCCCAGGTAGTTCTTGCTTTAGGATTATTTTTCACTTTATCAGGTGCAAAATTGTCAAACATCAAATCATAAGCAGGATGAACAGCAACTAATTGACCTTGCAAGTGAGTGGATAGTTCAGTAATTTCCAAACCATAAGAATTAATTTTTCCTTTAAGTTCATCACAGTAGGTTTGACTTTCTGCTGCTTTGTCTAAATCTATTAGAAAATTTTCCCATGTTGGAATCTGGATGCCTTTATATCCCAAATCAGCAGCCCATTTACACATCCCATCAAGACTATTGAAAGGAGATTTACTATCTACAAATTGAGCAAGGAAGATTCCAGGTCCTTTAACAGTCTTCATTGATTTTCCAAGCTTATCCATACATTTCCATTTTTATGTGATTCAACAACTTTTTCAATAAATAGCATACCTCTTACTCCATCGTTCATTGTAGGATATTCTCCATCAAAAGCTACTTCACCTCTTAAGGCTTTTGCCACTCCTTTATATATATTTCCCATAGCATCAAAAATACCTTCTGGATGACCCCCCGGAAGTTTTGTGCCATCTGCTGCTATATCAGATACATAAGAATGCCCAGGTTTAATTATTCTTTTAGGCTGATCATCAGTCATATGATAAAGAACATTTGGGTTTTCTTGCTCCCATTTGAAAGCTCCTTTTTTTCCATAAACAGCAACAGTTAGACCATTCTCCTCACCTGTTGCAATTTGACTTGCACGAATAACTCCCTTGACGGTCTCTGAGAAACGAATCAATACAGTTCCATCAAGATCTAAGCTATTATTATCATACAGCATATTTAAATCAGATAGTACTGATTTAACCTCCATACCAGTTAGATATTCAGTCATTTGGAACGCATGGGTGCCTATGTCTCCCATACAAGAGCTAATTCCAGCTTTCTTTGGGTCTAATCTCCATACTGTTTTTCGAATCTCAGGATCATGAATTACAGGGTTTATCCACCCTTGATAATATTGCACGTCAATTTTTTGTATTTCTCCTAATTCTCCAGCAGCGATCATGTGTTTCATATGACGAACAATAGGATAGCCTGTGTAGGTATAGGTGACAGCGAAAATGGCATTATTTTTCTTTTGGAGAGCCTCGAGTTCTTTAGCTTGATCATAAGAAGTTGTTAATGGCTTTTCACAAATTACATGAAAACCGTTTTCTAATAGTTTTTTAGCCATCGGAAAATGCAAGAAATTAGGGGTTAGAACCGAAACCACTTCAATGCGATCTTGCTCAGGCTTCTTAATTTCCTCTTCAATAAAAGTATCAAAGTCTAAGTAGACACGGTCAGTATTTACTCCAATGTGTTTTGCAAATTTTATATTTTCTTCAAAATCAGGATTAAACACTCCTCCTGTAATTTCATAACGGTCGAACATGTGCGAGGCTACGCGGTGTAAAACTCCTATTAAAGAGTCACCGCCACCACCTAAAACACCAAGCCTTATTTTACTCATAATGATTTTATTTTAATGGTTTCGTTCTTAAAAAAGATTAGAAATAAAATTAACACAACAAAAGAAAAAATAGCAGGTTGAATCCAAATTTCTTTCCATAAATGTCCCAAATCAGTTATATATAGATCAGTAAGCCATCCAGCAAATCGAAAACCGATAAGCATCCCTACGCCGTATGTGGCTAGAGTAATTAAACCTTGGGCTGTACTTTTATATGTTTCACCTGCTTTGAAATCTGTATAGATTTGTCCGGAAACAAAAAAGAAATCATAGCACACACCGTGCAAGATGATTCCAAAAAGCAACATCCATGTTTGTTCTCCTGTATTTCCAAAAGCAAATAAGAGATAACGAATGCCCCAGGCTAATATTCCTATTAACAGAGCACTTTTTATTCCGTATCGTTTTATAAATATAGGAAGTAGAAGTAGAAAAAGAACTTCAGAAATTTGACCTAATGTCATTTTTGAAGCTGCTGCTTTCATCCCAATCTCATTTAAAAATTGATTTGCGTGTTGATAATAGAAAGCTAACGGAATACATATTAATATAGAGGCAACAAAGAAAAATAAAAAGCTGCGATCTTTAAGCATAGCCAATGCATCTAAACCTAATATTTCCCGAATAGACATTTTTTTATTAGAATCAATTTTAGGTGGTGTATTAGGAAGAAAAAAACTATATAAACCTAATATAGCAGAGGCAGATGAGGCCATATAAAAAGTATATTTCAGAGTCTGGGCTCCTTCCCATGCTAAATAACCAATACTAAATCCTGCTAAAATCCAACCTACACTTCCCAAAACTCGAATAGAGGCAAATTGTTTAGAAGGATCATCCATTTGATGAAACGCAACTGAATTAGCTAAGGCTAGTGTAGGCATATATAAAAGCATGTATACAAGAATATAAGGATAGAAACCACCGAAATTCTCGGAATTACTCACTGTAAAAAGAAGAACAGCACCTATTAAATGTAGTATTCCTAAAATTTTTTGGGCTGAAAAATAGCGATCGGCAATTAAACCTATTATGAAAGGCGCAATTATTGCTCCGATAGATTGAGTTTCATATGCCATGGCAAGTTGTCCTCCACTTGCACTAAACTCTTGAGAAAGAAACGTACCCATTGTAACAAACCAAGCACCCCAAATAAAGAATTCTAGAAAAAATAAAAAAGACAGTTGCAAACGGATTTTAAATTCCATTATTAAAGCATTTTAGCAGCTTTCTCCAATAATTTTTTCGTTGCAATAATGCCATCTTTTTCGGAAAGTGTTTCACCTTCGTATTCTACTCCAATAAATCCTTTATACCCACCCTTTTTTACAATTGAAAGCAGTTTATAGTAATCTAAAATTGTTTCATCTCCATTATCATCAAATTCATATGATTTGGCACTTAAACCAAAAGCCTTTGGTAACATCTCTGAGACACCTAAATAAGGGTCATATGGATTATTACATTTATTATCTTTTAAAGACCCCCAGTCCTCACTCATACAAAAATTACCAAAATCAGGAAGTGTACCGCAATTACTGTAACTAACACTATTTATTACCTTCATTAGAAGACTTGCATTAGATGATTTTCCACCATGATTTTCGACTATTACATTAATGTTAAGTGGTTTTGCAAACGCAGACAAAGCATTCAGACTTTCAATAGAATTTTTTATCCATGGCTCAACATCATTTTCACCATTAAGATTTAATCTTACAGCTGAGCATCCCATCTTATTCGCTGCATCAATCCATTTTTTATGATTCTCAATAGCTCTTAGACGCTCCTTTTCGTTAGAGCTAGATAAATCTCCTTCACTATCAATCATGATAAGAACATTTTGCATTTTATATTTTAAAGCAAGAGCATTATTTTTATCAACAAATTCCTGTATTGCAACGTCCTTATCTTTACTCTCCATAACGTCGGGATATAGTGCATTTACATACTCCAAACCTTTAAATCCCAAATCATTTGCTCGTTTAGCAAACTCATAAGGGGAGACTCCCCCTTCTCGGAAGGCTCTATGGAATGACCATTGTGCCAAGGATAATTCAAAAAATAAAGGTGCTGAAGAGGCTGTTTTATGGGTTTCGTTTTTACATGAAGTAAAATTAAAAAAAAGTGTTAATATTATACTGCAGACAAAGGTAGGGGTGTAGAGATTTCGTTCGTTCATAGGTTATTATTGATTAAAGTTTCAATATAGTAAATCTAAATTTAGTCAAATATTTAATTGAAA
>Ga0208277_1001174_pt1 | contig 15349 bp, 13 predicted proteins | sample ETNtaG_5_FD_185782 | JGI IMG/M metagenome (GOLD analysis project Ga0208277, IMG submission 185782) | Marine microbial and viral communities from oxygen minimum zone, Eastern Pacific Ocean - ETNP201406SV205 (SPAdes) (version 2) | ecosystem: Environmental > Aquatic > Marine > Oceanic ...
CATAACGGGTAAATATTTATCAGGTTTAAAATCAATAGAAATTCCTAAAAAACGCCGAAATAGTGTTCAAAAAAATAAAATACGTATCAAAGGCGCATCGGGTAATAATTTGAAAGATATTGATATTGAAATTCCTTTAAGTTGTTTTATAGCGATCACAGGTGTGTCTGGCAGTGGGAAAAGTACACTCATAAATGAAACCCTTTTTCCAGTTTTATCTCAAGAATTAAATCGTTCCAGGCAGTATCCTTTACCATACGAGTCAATTGAGGGATTGCAATATTTAGATAAAATTGTTGAAATAAATCAAAAACCCATTGGGCGGACTCCAAGGTCGAACCCAGCTACTTATACTGGAGTTTTTACGCATATTCGTGATTTATTTGCAAAATTGCAAGAATCTAAAATAAAAGGATACAAACCTGGGAGATTCTCTTTTAATGTCAAAGGTGGCAGGTGTGAATCATGTAAGGGAGATGGAATCATAAAAATCGAAATGAATTTTCTTCCTGATGTTTATGTAACATGCGAGATTTGCGATGGGAAAAGATATAATCGAGAGACTCTTGAAGTTAAATATAAAGGTAAGTCAATATCAGACATATTAGATATGCCAGTAATAGAAGCTCTAGATTTTTTTGATTCCATTCCAATTATCAGGAAAAAATTAAAAACTTTAAAAGATGTTGGACTTGGCTATATACATCTTGGTCAACAGGCAACTACTTTGTCAGGTGGGGAGGCTCAAAGAATAAAATTAGCAACTGAACTTTCTAAAACTTCTACATCAAAGACTTTTTATATATTGGATGAGCCAACAACAGGGCTTCATTTTGAAGATATTTGGATGTTGTTAAGGGTATTGCAACGATTAGTAGACCAAAATAATACAGTTCTTGTTATTGAGCATAATCTAGATGTTATAAAAACTGTTGATTGGGTAATCGATCTTGGCCCTGAGGGAGGAGATGGCGGTGGTGAGGTAATTGGATTTGGTACCCCTGAACAAATTGCTTTAATGAAAGATTCATATACTGGAACTTTTTTAAAAAAGATTTTAAATAAAAAGAGGTCTCGCAATGAAATCACCTGATTTGTTAAAAAATGATTATAAATATTGGGAAATAACAAAAGATTTAATTGATCAATGCATTGACATAATGCTTAATCTAAGACAGAGTGGACACCCAGGCGGTTCAAGGTCAAAAGTTCACTCAATGGTTGTTACATTATTATCTGGTGCCATGAGATGGGACATACGTGAAGCCGGAAAAACATATGCAGATAGATTTGTATTAGTTGCAGGGCATTGTAATCCTGTTGTATATGCAACTCTAGCTGTTTTAAATGAATCATTAAGAATTAAATATAAACAAACGGGGTTAAGTAAATATCAAAACAATAAGGGTTCTGATTTTCAACTTCTGTGGGAAGACTTATTAACATTAAGACAAAATGGAGGTCTTCCTGGGCATGCAGAAATGGAAGGTAAAACTTTATTTTTTAAAGCAAATACAGGTCCTAGTGGGCATGGTTCACCATTTGCTGCAGGGGCATCTCTTGCTTTAAAATTTTCAGGGGCATCAGATGTTAAGGTTTTTGCTTTTGAAGGGGAAGGTGGTTTTACTACTGGAGCTAGCCATGAAACCATCAATTCTGCGTGGGGTCTTGGTTTGGGTAATCTGGTTTATTTTTTAGATTGGAATGATTTTGGAATAGATAATAGGCCTTTCAGTTCTATTGTTTACGGCAGTCCAAAGGACTGGTTTGGTTCTCATGGGTGGCATGTCGAAGGAGTAGACGACGGTGAAGACTGGGATGAGATAACAAAAGCTTATTATAAGTTGTTAGTTAAAAATCATGATTCAAATATTCCTAAAGTAATTTATAGTAAGACTAGAAAAGGAAGGGGCTATCATATTTATGATAATCAGAGTCATGGAGCTGCTCATAAAAGGAACTCTGATTTGTTTTGGAAAACAAAGAAAGATTTTTCAGATAAATATAAAGTTGATTTTCCTGGATTTGGTGAAAGTGCAGCTCAAACATGGGAAGGTCAAGTACAACAGGCTAAATTGATGTTTGATTCGGTTTTTAAGGTTATGTCAGATAACCAAGATTATGTTGATTATTTATCAGAAAGATTAATTGAAATAGGCGAATCCGTTCCTGTGAAAATAGGCGGTTGTAAAATTAAATCCACAACTCAAAATATAGAAAAATCTATTTTTAATTTAAATTCATTACCCGAAGATCTTTTTGTTCAACCAGGGGAATCCATCCCAAATCGTGTAGGTTTTTCAAAATATGCAAGTTATATAAATACGATTTATGAAAAGAAGTATGGTTATCCTCTGGTTATGGCAATGAGCGCAGATTTAGCAGATTCAACTAACCTTTCAGGTTTTTCAAAAAATTACGATAATGGTAATGATAAAGGTCTTTTTGATAAAAATAATAATATTGATAGTCCATTATTTCCTCAAGGTATTACGGAGTTCACGAATGCTGGGATGATGGCTGGAGCAACAACTGTTAATTTTTCAAACAATCCATATGAAAATTTCAATGGATTTTATGGTGCTGCAAGCACATATGGTTCATTTAGTTATTTAAAATACGGCCCATTAAGACTATTTAGTCAAATTGCCCAAGATTCTAATTTAAAAGTTGGAAAGTTTATTTGGGTTGTTGGACATTCTGGTCCAGAGACAGCAGAGGATAGTAGAACTCACTTTGGGATTTTTGCCCCTGGCGTTACCCAACTTTTTCCAAATGGGCATATTATAAATATTCATCCATGGGAGCATAATGAAGTAGCTCCATCTTTATCTGCTGCGCTTCAAACTGAAGTTCCAATCATAGCAATTCATTTAACTAGACCGGCTATTGTTATTCCGGATAGAAATTTAATGGGGATTTCATCTCATATGGACTCAGCTAAAGGTGCTTATATTATTAAAGATTTTGAAAAAGAAGAGAAAAGAAAAGGCGTGGTGATTGTACGAGGTACGAGTGCGACAAATTCATTAATTCAAATTTTACCAAAGCTAAAAGATAAGGGAATAAATGTAAAAATAATTGCAGCTATAAGTTGGGAGCTTTTTATAAGGCAAGAAAAAAAATACAGGGAGAAAGTAATTTCCAATTATGAATGGAATGATGCAATGGTTATTACAAATGGATCAATAAAATTAATGAATAATTGGATTTCTAGCATGGTTGTAAAAAAATATTCTATTTCTCCGGATCATGATGATAAATGGAGAACTGGTGGGAGCGTTAATGAAATTATTAAAGAATCTCATTTAGATCCGGACAATATATTTAAGGGAATTGAAAAATTTGCCAAAGATTTTGATAAAAGACATTTATTATTAAATACAAATAAAAAATAAAAATTGCCTTGATTTCTTTTCGAGTGTTATTTCAAATCGTATCTTCCGGACTACATATAACTTAATTTATGTTGATTTTATCAAATGACAGAAATTCATATAACAGACCCTACTCCTCTTGATGAAGAAATTATTATTGAAAAATCCTTGCGGCCTTCAAAGTTTGATGATTTTGTTGGACAAACAAAACTTATAGATAATTTGAAATTATATATTCAAGCTGCAAATAATCGAGGAGATGCTTTAGACCATGTACTTTTGTTTGGACCTCCTGGGCTTGGTAAAACTACTCTTGCGAATATTGTTTCAAAAGAACTTGAATCAGAAATAAAACAAGCTTCTGGCCCTGTAGTTGAGCGTGCAGGTGATTTAGCTGGAATGATTACAAATTTAGGCCACAGGGATGTTTTTTTTATTGATGAAATACATCGCCTAAATAGTGTTGTAGAAGAGTATTTATATTCGGCAATGGAAGACTTCACAATTGATATTATGATAGATAAAGGGCCAAGTGCTAGGAGTGTGCAATTAAATGTCGACCCATTTACATTAGTTGGAGCTACAACCCGACTAGGGAATTTAACATCACCAATGCGAGATAGATTTGGTGTGGTTTTAAGAGTAGACTATTATGAGACAGAAGATCTTTTTCATATCATAAATAGATCTGCAAATATATTAGAGGTAGGTATTAGTGATGATGGCGCAATGGAATTGGCCAGTAGGAGTCGCGGCACTCCTAGGATTGCTAATCGTATTCTTCGTAGAGCTAGGGACTTTGCTCAAATTGAATCTAATGGTGAAATAGATTTAGATGTTGCTAGATTTTGCCTTGACAAATTAGGTATAGATGAAATAGGATTAGATGATATGGACCGCAAAATTTTAAGCGTTCTTATTGATCAGTTTTCTGGAGGACCTGTTGGCTTAAAATCTCTTTCAGTTGCGATAGGGGAAGACCCTACTACGATTGAAGATGTTTATGAGCCATTTTTAATTAAAGAAGGGTTTCTTATTAGAACTTCAAGGGGTAGAACGGCTCAAGAATCAGCTTATGATTTATTAGGCAAAACAAAATTTAAAGATCAACAGGGGTTATTTAATGATAGATAAGAAAAAAAAATATAAATTAGGAGATTTTAACTACAGGCTTCCAAAAAACTTGGTTGCTCAACATCCAGAATCTAGAAGGGATTATTCTAAATTAATGGTAGTTCATCAAAATAGTGGAGATATTGAACATAAAAAGTTTTACAACATAACTGATTATATGAGAAAGAATGATCTTCTTATTTTAAACAATACCAAAGTTTTCCCTGCTAGACTTTTTGCAACAAAAGATCGTACTGATGCTAAGGTTGAGGTGTTTTTGTTACGGGAGTTATCAAATGACCTTTGGGAGGTAATGGTAAAACCAGCTCGAAAAGTGCGCATAGGGAACAAATTAGTTTTTACTCCAAAGCTTATGTGCGATGTTATAGATAATACAGTTTCTGGAGGCAGAGTTGTTAGGTTTGAATATGATGGTGATAATTTTGATTCTATGATTGACCGGATAGGTATACCCCCACTTCCCCCGTATATAAAAAGAGATGCTGACTCTAATGATAAAAAAAGATATCAAACGATATATGCAAGCAACAGAGGTGCGGTGGCAGCACCAACGGCAGGTTTGCATTTTACAGATGGATTATTAAAAAAGGTTAAAGATAAAGGAATTAAGGTTGAAACAATAACTCTACATATAGGACTTGGTACATTTAGACCTGTTCAGGTTGAAGATTTAAATCGCCATCAAATGGACTCTGAGTATTTTGAAGTATCTCCCCAAACAGCTATGGCTATAAATCAAGCTCGAAAGAGACATAGAAAAATCATTGCAGTTGGGACATCAACAGTAAGAGCCTTGGAAACTATTGCTATATCAGGTTTTCAGGTTACTCCAAAGCGAGGTTGGACGGATAAATTCATATATCCGCCCTACGAGTACAAGATGGTTGATAAAATGATAACCAATTTTCACACTCCTCAATCTACATTATTAATGATGGTAAGTGCTTTCGCAGGCAGGAAGCTAATAAAAAAGGCTTATTTAGAAGCAAAAAAGAATGATTATAGGTTTCTTAGCTATGGCGATGCGATGATAATAGTTTAATTTAATTGAAAACATCAGCGATAATTACAGCTGCAGGTACTGGGGATAGATTTGGGGGGAGAAAGCAATTTAAATTGCTCTTAGGAAAGCCCCTATATCAATACTCTTTGAATGTTTTCATAGAAAGTAAGCATATTGATGAAATTATTTTAGTTGTTCCAAGCGATATTAAAGAGTCCATTTCATCAGAAATTAGGAATAGCTTCGATAGAAATATAAAAATAATTGAAGGAGGAATTACTAGATCGGAATCAGTAAAAAATGGTCTTAATAAAATTAGTAGTGTTTCCGATTTAGTTGTAATTCATGATGCCGCTCGCCCCTTTCTTAAAGAAAAATTAATAGAAGATTCTATAAATGCATGTTCCTATGCAGATGGGGCTATAGTTGCAATATTACCAGTTGATACTATTAAATATTCAAAAGATAATATCATTGAAAAAACAATTAATAGAGAACACATTTGGTTAGCACAAACACCCCAGGTTTTTAAAAAAGATAAATTATTAAATGCTTATAATGATGTTAATAGCTTTTTTTTTACTGATGAGTCCTCTTTAATGGAAAAGCAAGGATATAAAATTGTTATTATTCCTGGCTTAGAGAATAATTTTAAGATTACTACCCACAATGATTGGAAAAGAGCGGAACTATTATTAAAATGAATAGAGTAGGGATTGGTTATGATGTGCATAAATTAGAGCAAGGTGAAGATTTTATCATTGGGGGCGTTAAGATATTTTCCGATTTTGGTTCGGTAGGTCATTCAGATGGAGATGCTTTAATTCATGCAATTGTTGATGCGCTTCTTGGGTCGTCAGGATTAGGAGATATTGGAAAATATTTTCCAAGTAATAATAAAACTCTGAAAGGAATCCAAAGCAGTGTCTTTTTAATTGATGCTATTGAACGTGTTGGTGCTAAGGGTTTTATTATAAATAATATTGATACCACCATAATCTTACAAAAACCCAAAATAGATAAATACATACCTAAAATAAAAACATCATTATGCAATATTATGAAATTAAAAGAATCTAAAATTAATATTAAAGCAACAACTACAGATCATCTTGGTTTTATTGGTGAAGGAAGCGGATGGGCTTGCATGGCCATTGTTTCACTATTAGAAACGTAGTGATGAGATCAATATCTTTAAAATCTTATTCAAAGGTGAATATTGGTTTGCAAATTATGGGCAAAAGGCCAGATGGCTTTCATAATATAAATACCATATTTCAAGAAATTAATTTTCATGATCGTATAAAATTAGAAAAAAAAGATTTTGGATGTGATTTTTCTTCAAATGTAGACTGGTTAAAAAATGATGATTCAAATTTATGCGTTAAAGCATGGAAGCAATTTTCTAATAAATATGAAATTGGTGGAGCTTCAATAAACTTAGATAAACAAATACCTCAAGGGAGTGGTTTGGGTGGAGGATCTTCTAATGCTGCTGCAGTTATTAAAGGGCTTTGCCAATTATATAAAATAAAACCTAATTATGAAGAATTGGTTTCCATTTCAAAAAATCTTGGAGCGGATGTTTCATTTTTTCTTAAGGGTGGTCTTCAGGAGGCTAAGGGTATTGGCGATATTCTAACTCAACTTCCAGGATTCATAGATGGATTATATTTGCTTGTAATTCCAAAAATAAAAATCAATACAGAGTGGGCATATAATAATTGCAAAAAAATTTTGGACAACCCAAAAGAAGAACTTAATTTTGTTGAGTTTTTGAAAAGGAAAGAGATTCCTTTTAAGTTTTTTGAGAATAATTTTGAATCAATTGTTGTTCCAACATATCCAGAGATTGCAGGTATAAAAGAAAAACTTCTAGGTTGCAATTCGAAGTTTGCCAGTCTGTCGGGTTCGGGCTCGACTGTGTATGGAATTTTTGACGATGAAGCAGAAGCTAAAACTGCAGAGTCATTGTTTTCCTCAGCATATACCACTTTTATAGCAAGGCCAATCCAAAATAAGTTGTAACATCAAACATATTGGGGCGTAGTATAATGGCAGTACACCTGGTTTTGGTCCAGGCAGTTGGGGTTCGAATCCCTGCGCCCCAGCAAAACATATTATTTTAAAGTGAATAAAAATAAATTAAAAATTTTCAGTGGTCGTAGTAATCTTCCACTTGCAGAGAAAGTAGCCGATACACTTGGTCAAAAATTGGGTGATATATCTATTCGTACTTTTTCTGACGGTGAAATTTGGGTTAAATATGAAGAAAATATAAGAGGCTGTGATGTTTTTATTGTTCAATCAACAAATGGCCCATCTGAGAATATTATGGAATTAGCGCTTCTGGTTGATGCAGCAGTACGTGCATCCGCAGATACTGTAACAGTCGTAATGCCTTATTTTGGATATGGCCGTCAAGACAGGAAAGATCAGCCACGAGTTCCCATTTCGTCAAGAGTCATGGTGGATATATTAACTGCTTTAGGTTCTGATAGAATAATTACTCTAGATCTTCATTCTACGCAAATTCAAGGTTTTGCTAATATTCCATTTGACAACTTATATAGCAGGTCCGTCTTATACGAAGCAATTATAAATGAAAAACTTGACTCAAAAAATTCTGTAGTTCTTGCTCCTGATATTGGATCTGTGAAGATGAGTCAGAGTTATGCTAAAACATTAGGAATGCATTTTGCATTAATTGACAAGAGAAGATTTGCTCCAAACCAAGCAGAGATTAATCATTTAATTGGAAATCTGAAAGATATGGACGTTTTAATTATTGATGACATGATTGATACTGCAGGAACTATTGTTAATGCAGCAGATGCAGCTATGGACGCGGGGGCAAAATCTATTATTGTTATTGCTACCCATGGTGTATTATCAGGTCCTGCTATTAATAGGTTATCTCAATCGGTCATAAAAAAAGTTATCATAACTGATACCATATCTATTGAAAAAGAGAAACAAATTGATAAAATAAAAATTGTGTCCGTTGCAAATATATTTGGCAAAGCAGTTAGTAGAGTTCACAATGGAGAATCTGTTAGTGCTTTATTTGAATTTTAAAAAGGAGAATTAAGATGGCAACATCCTACTATAAACTAGATATAAAAGATCGTAAGGCAAATCGTTCCAAGGGGGCTAAGGCTATAAGAAGGGAAGGTCTGGTTCCTGGCGTTCTTTATTATTCAGGAGAAGAAAATGTTAACATATCTATAGAAAAGTCTATCTTATTCCATGCAATGCATTCAGGTCAAAGGATTTTTGAAATTGAACAAGAAGGTGAAAATCAATATACTATGATTAAACAGCTTCAATATCACCCTGTTACAGATGAAATCATACATGTTGACTTAATGCGCGTAAGAAGGTCTGAAAAAATTAATATATCAGTACCTCTTGTTCTGGTCGGAGATGCAATTGGGGTTAAGGAAGGCGGTGTTTTATCACAATCTTTAACGCAGATAGAAATTAGTTGTTATCCTACAGATGTACCTGAACAAATTGAGCTCAATATTGAGAAATTAGAGCTTAATGCTGCGCTAAGCGTTGCAGATATAGAAATTGATATAGAAGAGGTTGAGGTTTCAACTGATTCAAGTTTAAATATTGTTTCAATTACACCTCCTGCTGCAGAAGAAGTTGTTGAGGATGTTATTGATGAGGATGAAGAAACTGATGACGCACAGCAAGACGATTCATCTGATGATGTTAACCAAGAATCAACCACTGATAATTCTGAATAAATATGTTAGCATTTATAGGCTTAGGGAATGTTGGTTATGAATATACTAATACCAAACACAATGCAGGGTTTTGGGCCGTTGACGAATTTGCTCGTAAAAACAATGTTGTTTTTAAACCGGGTGAAGGTGAGTTTGTATTTTCATTTATTAATAAAGATAAAGTATTGTTAATAAAGCCAACTACTGGTATGAATAAAAGTGGTAGCGCTGTTAAAGCTAGTATGAATAAATGGGAATTAGATTTTTCGGATATTGTTATTGTTCTTGATGATGTTGATTTACCATTGGGTTCAATTAGAATTCGTCCTAAGGGAGGCGATGGATGTCATAGAGGATTAGAAAATATTATTTATCAACTTAAGACAAATAAATTCCCGAGGATTAGGTTGGGCATTGCAACTGATGAACAAATGCGTCCATCAGAAAAATACGTTTTAAAACCCTTCAATAAAGATAAGCAAATTGTAGTAAAAGAAATGATTCAATGTTGTTCTAATGTTTTTCAGTCTTACATAAAGTTTGGTGCTGAGAAAACAATGAATCACTTTAATTCAATTAGAAAGGAGAAATAGTATTAATGGATAGTTCTTTAATTTTTAGTGTTTTAGGTGCTGGAGTGATTGCACTTTTATTTTCGTTTTGGAAAACTAATTGGATTGAATCTCAAGATGAAGGTACTGAAAAAATGAAGGTTATAGGTGCAAGTATTTCAAATGGAGCAATGGCTTTTTTAAAAGCAGAATACAAAGTTCTTTCTATTTTCGTTTTTGTTGTTGCAATTATACTTGGGATTGTAAATAATAATCGTCCTGATTCTAGTATTTACATTTCATTCTCCTTTTTGGTAGGTGCTTTGGCTTCAGGATTAGCTGGTTTTCTAGGTATGAGAGTAGCGACTAAATCAAATAATAGAACCACTAATGCAGCACGAGATAATTTAGAAAGTGCTCTTCAAGTAGCGTTTAGTGGAGGTTCTGTAATGGGATTAAGTGTAGTTGGATTAGGAGTATTAGGATTGGGAGGATTGTTTTATTTATATACAAATTGGTATGGATATTCTAATCTGGAGGATATAAGAAAAGGATTAAATGTTTTATCTGGTTTTTCATTGGGAGCATCATCTATAGCTTTATTTGCGCGTGTTGGCGGAGGTATATATACAAAAGCAGCAGATGTTGGAGCTGACTTAGTTGGTAAAGTTGAAGCCGGAATTCCAGAAGATCATCCTCTTAATCCTGCTACGATTGCAGATAATGTTGGTGACAATGTTGGTGATGTTGCAGGAATGGGCGCTGACCTTTTTGAATCATACATTGGCTCTATTATAGGTTCTATGGTTCTCGGAGCTAGTATTCTTGTTGCTGGCGTATTTAATTTTAATTTTATTTTGCTTCCATTATTAGTGGCAGCATCGGGTATTATAGTTTCAATTATTGGAACGTTTATGGTATCTGTAAAAGAAGGAGGTGATCCACAAAAAGCACTTAACAGAGGAGAATTTGGAAGTGCTGTTATAATGATAGTTTGTATTTATTTTTTAATACAAGAATTTCTGCCCAGTTCATTTACTCAAGGAGGTGAAATATTCACCAATATGGGTGTTTTTTATGCAACTATAATCGGATTGCTTGCAGGGTTAGGAATTGGTTTAGTTACTGAGCACTATACCGGTACAGGTACAAAACCTGTAAGGTCAATTGTAGAACAGTCTATGACTGGGGCAGCGACAAACATTATTGCAGGTCTTGGAATTGGTATGCAATCCACAGCGATACCTATTTTAATTTTAGCCTCTAGCATCATAGGTGCATATCATTTTGCAGGGCTTTATGGTATTGCAATGGCAGCTTTAGGCATGCTGGCTAATACTGGAATACAGTTGGCAGTTGATGCTTATGGCCCTATTTCGGATAACGCAGGCGGTATTGCTGAAATGGCTGAGCTACCAAAAGAAGTTCGAGATAGAACGGATAAATTAGATGCTGTAGGAAACACTACAGCTGCAATTGGTAAAGGTTTTGCAATAGGCTCAGCTGCACTTACAGCCCTTGCGTTATTTGCTGCATTCATGGTTCAAAGTGGAATTAAGAGTATTAATATTTCAAATCCGTTGGTTATGGCTGGTCTTTTTGTAGGTGGAATGCTACCATTTTTATTTTCTTCAATGGCAATGAGTGCGGTTGGGCGCGCTGCTATGTCAATGATTGAAGAAGTTCGCAGGCAGTTTAGAGATATTCCTGAATTAAAAAAAGCCTTAGAGCTCATGAATTTAAAGGAAGAAAGTGAATGGAGTGCAGATGATCGTAGTCTTTATGAAGATGCATTAACAAAAGCAGAGCATGGTCGATGTGTTGAGATTTCTACGCAATCTGCAATCAAGGAGATGGTTGCACCAGGTTTACTAGCTGTTATTTCACCTGTTGTTGTTGGGTTCATATTTGGAGCAGAAACATTAGGAGGTCTATTAGCTGGAGTAACCGTTTCAGGTGTTTTAATGGCTATATTTCAATCTAATGCAGGTGGAGCTTGGGATAACGCAAAAAAAATGATTGAAGAAGGTATTACAATTGATAATGATAATTTAAAAAAGGGATCTGAAGCACACAAGGCAGCTGTTGTAGGTGATACAGTTGGTGATCCGTTTAAAGACACATCAGGACCATCATTGAATATATTAATTAAGCTAATGTCAGTTGTGTCATTAGTTATTGCACCACTTTTAAAATAAAATATATTTCTTAAGAAAGAAGGAGACGTTATGTCATTTTATGAAACGCTGTATATTGTTGACCCAAATTTAGAAAATAATGCATTAGAAAAAATAATGGATGAAATTGGGAAAGAATTAGCTAAGACAAAATCTAAAATAATAAATCATCGTATATGGGGTAAAAAACGACTTGCTTACCAAATAGATAGACAAAAGTATGGATCATATATAATACTTCAATTTGAAGGTGGTGGTAATCAGGATAAAATGAATGAATATGATATTTGGATGAGGTTAAATAATTCTATATTGAGACATATTACAGTTTTGTTAAAACAAAAACCTGAACTATATGTTGAAGATAATAATGCAGGTTTTAAAGATTCAGAAGAAAGCACTAATCAAGATGCTGCAGAGAATAAGGAAGTCCAAACATCAGATTCAGAATCAGAAAAAGAAAAAGATTCGAACACAAAAGAAGAGAATATCGAATCAAAGGAGGATGAATAATGGCTTTTCAAAATAGGAATAGATTTTGCTATTTTAAAGAGAATGGCATAACGGAGATTGATTATAAAGATGTCAAATTATTACGTCGATTTGTAAACGATCAGGGGAAAATCATACCGAGGAGAGTAACAGGATCAAGTGCCAAAATGCATAGAAAGTTAGTACGAGCAATAAAAAGATCTAGGTCAATAGCATTAATGCCTTATGTAGAAAGAGGCTTAGAATAAGGAGTTTTATCATGGATATTATTTTATTAAAAGATGTAAAAAACTTAGGTCAATCTGGTGATGTAGTAAATGTAAAGCCTGGATATGCTAGAAATAAATTGATACCTGAGGGTATTGCGCTCAGAGCATCAAAACGTAATTTGGCAATTGCTGATGAACGTAAAATTTCTGCAAATAAAAAACGTGCTAGAGAAGAGTCGTTTAGTAATGAATTAGCAGATGTTTTATCAAAAACAGAGATTACAATTGAAGCGCAAGTGGGCGAAGAAGATAAAATGTTTGGTTCTGTTACTGCAATAGATATTCATAAGTCACTTGAGAGCAAAAAAATTAAAATTGAACGTAGTGCTATATTGCTTGAGGAGCCAATAAAAGCTTTGGGTATTTATCATGTCCCAGTTCAGGTAAGCTCTAGTCTAAAGGTAGATGTAAAAATTTATGTTATAAAATCATAATAATTCTAATCGCAGGAGGAACTACTGGATTGTAGCCTTATATTAAGTACAGCATGTTATTATGTTTGTTGAAATTGCTTTCCCAATATCAAATTTTCAAACATTTACTTATGCAGTTCCTAGTCATTTAATTGAAAAAGTGCAGGTTGGAACTAGAGTAACTGCGCCTTTAGGAAACAGAAAAAGGCAAGGTATTATTATAAATGTCACAAAAAAAAATCTTTATAAGGGTAAAATAAAATCATTTAATAATCTAATTGATGATATTCAAGTAGTTACACCAGATCTTTGGATGTTAATTAATTGGATTTCAAATTATTACATTACACCAATAGGGCAAGTAGCTAAAACTGTTTTGCCTAATAATCTTTCAACCCGCTATGAACCACAAAAGAATTGGTTTGTAAACGTAAAAGAAAAACCTGACTTAAAAATTATTAAAAGAATAAAAAAGAAAGCTCCAAAGCAACATGAAATATTCAATAAAGTAAAGTCGTCAAAAAGATTAATTAAAGTTTCTCAGTTAAAAGAATATGCCTCAAATCCATTACAAATTTGTAAGCAGTTAGAAAAAAATAAATTAGTTATATTAAGAAAAAAAATATCTAAATCAAGAATAGATAAATTTTTATTTGACTCAATTGACAAAGAGATAAACTTTAATCGCGAACAAGAATATGTATCAAATAAAATTAATCTAGCATTAAAAAAAGACGAATATAAACCATTTCTATTGCACGGGGTAACAGGAAGCGGTAAGACAGAAATATATATTGAAGCTGTAAGGCAATGTTTAGAATTAAAGCGAACAGCGATTATTTTATTACCTGAGATTTCTCTGACTCCTCAAATTGCAGGCAGATTTAGATCTGTTTTTGGCGATAATATTGCACTATGGCATTCAAAATTAACCAAAAGGGAAAGGTCTCTGATATGGAAAGAAATTTGCATTGGTACATATAAAGTTGTAATTGGAGCAAGAAGTGCAATTTTTACGCCATTAAAAAATTTAGGTTTAATAGTAATTGATGAGGAGCAAGAGTCTTCCTTTTGTCAGGATTCTCCAGCTCCAAGATATCACGCAAGAGACGTTGCTTTGGTGCGTGCAAAGCAAACTAAATCTGTAATTGTTTTAGCTAGCGCAACTCCAAGTCTAGAAAGTTTTTATAATTATCTTCATGATAAATTAACATATTTACATCTACCTTTTCGATACGGTGGAGCAAAATATCCTAAGGTCCATTTAGTTGATATGCTAAAAGAGCAAGAAGATACCGGTAGATTTGGGCAAATTATTTCTGGAACACTTCAGGATAAAATCGAAGAACGTTTAAAAAATAATGAACAAATAATATTATTGCAAAATCGCAGAGGATATTCTCCTATTATTAGTTGTCTTGACTGTAAAGAAATTTTAAAATGTCCTGATTGTAATATCTCAGTTACACATCACAAAAAAAATAAAATTTCTTATCTTTTATGTCATTTATGTGGGTTCTCTGTATCTACAAAATTAAATAAATGTAATATTTGTCAAAGTGAGAACTTGTTATATTCTGGAACCGGCACGCAAAAAGTAGAGACTTTACTAAAAGAAATTTTCCCAATTGCATCTATAAGAAGATTAGATATTGATACTACATCATCTGGTAGTAATCTTACGGAAATTCTAAATGATTTTAATAATGGCAAAGTTGATATTCTTTTAGGCACGCAAATGATAGCAAAAGGACTTGATTTTCCAAATGCAACCTTAGTTGGGATTATTAATGCAGACTTAGGTCTTCATATACCAGATTTTAGATCTGGAGAAAGAATTTTTCAGTTGATATACCAAGCAGCTGGTAGGTCAGGTCGAAGCCAAAAGCAGGGAGAGGTTGTAATTCAAACTTATTCATCTAATAACTCTGTAATTAGGAAAGCTTCAGAGTTAGATATGATGGGATATTATAAAATTGCTTTAAATGAGCGTGAGGAATTAGATTATCCACCATATAGTTGGATATGTAAAATTGAGATTAGAGGTATTGATCAAAAAAAATTATCTTTATTCTCAAATACGCTTATTGATTCAATTGTAGGGGGCTATAAAGGGCTTAGTATTTTAGGGCCATCCCCATGTTACATTGAAAAAACTAAAGGAGAATTTAGATTTCAAATTATTTTTAAATCTCT
>Ga0208277_1001175_pt1 | contig 15345 bp, 12 predicted proteins | sample ETNtaG_5_FD_185782 | JGI IMG/M metagenome (GOLD analysis project Ga0208277, IMG submission 185782) | Marine microbial and viral communities from oxygen minimum zone, Eastern Pacific Ocean - ETNP201406SV205 (SPAdes) (version 2) | ecosystem: Environmental > Aquatic > Marine > Oceanic ...
TTTTCTGTGTGAATTGCTCATACACATGGGTGTGATGGAGAGCCCTCATGAAAGAAGGTTGGAGTTTATTCATTGCACTAACTCAAATTTCAATTTCAACCAAGAAGAAGAAGGCTAAGTTGCATTACAGCGGCTCCAAAGACCGCACCAACGAGCAGATGTTTCGGGCGGTTTTGTTCTCTGGCTTGAGGGATCAATTCGTTGTACGCCACTACTGTCATAATCCCTCCGACAAATGCAAGTGAGCACCCAACCATGAACGGTGTCAAAATCGGTCCGAGAATTAACAAGGCGAATAAAGCCCCAAGTGGTTCTGTAAAACCAGTCGCCATTGCAATAAGCGTCGCCTTCATTCGACCACCACCGCCTGCTTGTATTGGTGCGGCCACAGCAATGCCTTCCGGGATGTTATGAAGAGCTATTGCGGCCATGAGCACGACACCGTACTGAGCTGATTCAAGAACGGCCACGCCCATGGCCAAACCTTCGGGGAAATTGTGAATGGCGAGGGCGATGGCTGTAAGAATGCCAGATTTGTACAATTTTCGTTCTTTTGACATGGAGGAAAGATCCTCGTCCTTGTTCGTGTACATGCTCACGGCATAAACGATGCCTACTCCCACACCAAATGAGAGCGTGATGGGAAGGAAACCGTTCTCCATAGCTTGGCCGAACCACAAATCAAGCAGTGAAACCAAGAGCATCACGCCAGCGGCCATGGCGAGTAAAAAGGCCATCATTTCCTGACTGATTTCTTTTACAAGAAACACGATCAAACCGCCAATTCCAGTAGCAAGGCCTGCGAGCAATGCGAGAATGAATGGAAAGACCCAAGATTCAGATTCGCCCTCCAAGCCTGAAATTTGAATCAGTGGTTCCTCAATGCTCTCATGACCTCCCTGAGCGACAAGGATTTGGAGGACGATTTCCACTGTCAGCGCTAATCCGTCTTGGTGAACAATATCTGGAACGTCGGTTGGACGGTGGTATTGTTCATATTCCCACCCATAGAACCCGACGGTTGTCGTTCCGTGTTGGTTAAACGAACGGTGGTCGCTGTTTCCACCAAATTCGTTCAGTTGAACGTTAGCCTCGTAATTCGCCCATTTTTCATGCCCCAACACCGAACGTTGAATCTTGGAAAACGACTCGACAAGGCTTTGATCTGAGGTTTCAATACCCAGCGTTCCGAGTCCTATTGAGGGATTGATATTCGTTGAATCAAGGTTGATGTACAGGTCGAGGTCGTTGACTTTCTCGGTATAGGATTGTATGTAGGATTGACTCCCCAGTAAACCTAGCTCTTCACCGCCCCATGTGGCAAAGGTGACGGTCGATTCAAGATTGAGTTCGCTCAATTGAGTGGCAACCTCGAAAAGTTGGGCGACACCGACGGCGTTGTCTACGGCGCCAGGACTGATGTATACTGAATCATGATGCGCACCAACCAATATCTCTCCACTCCCGTGGCCAGGAAGTTCCCCCGTCACAACTTTCACGCTTCGCGTCCCAACGTTATTTCCCTCCCAGAATCCGTCTAGAGAGGCATACAATGTGGGGTCGCTTGCAGCTTGTTCGATATAATCATGGAACTTCATGGCAACACTTTCAGCGATGTAGATGTAAGGAATCAATGCATCAGCATACTGACCGCCATAGGCATCAGGGAACGGAACAGTTGCACCGTTTTCTTGCACCGTTACGGAGCGGAAGGGAGGTGTCTCGACGCCCTCTGTGTAGATCATGACAACGCCTGCATTTCGATCGATGGCATCTTTGTAGATTTCAGCGAGACTACGGGTATTGTCATAGTTAATCATCACGGCAAGGTCGGTCATATCACCAGTGTTTTCAAAATTCTCAGCCGACCCATTACCGATGAAGGTGAGCATGTTGTCGTGCTTGTGAATTGAACCCGAATATCCCATGAAAGTAAAACTCTCAACGTGATTCAATTCCCCCGTTTCATCAATTGCAATCCGACCCGTGCCCGCCGAACCATCTGGTAACCCAGGGGCATTTTGCACGCCCTGCTCCAATTGTGCATGCATCAAAATTTGATGGTCTTCTGGCTCAGCGTCAACAAACCATGCTCCTGTCACTTGAAATTCCTCTACTTTGACATTCTCCAAGCCGATTTCTGTGAAACGCTGACTGATGTAGTCTGAAGCAAGTGACTCTTCAACTGAACCTGCAACCCTCGGTCCAAACGAGGCGATGCTCAATACATCCTCCATCATTCCTGAATCATCGATTGTAAAGGCCACCTCTTCCTCATCATGAAGAAGGAATTCATACGTTAAACTCGATAGCAAAACAATGGTGGAAACAATACCAACCACAGTAAGCATTCGGTCAGATGAAGGGCCCATATTTTAGGTCGAGGGGCTATACTTGATAAATTTAGGGAGCCCTAAAAATAAACATAAATTGGTGTGTTTCAAACTCACAAAGGGCCTTTTTGACTCTAAATGCAACGGGTTCCCAATGAAACGCATACGTTAGCAAGGGCACCCTTGCATTGATCGGCGAAACGATACCAACCATCATGGGCAAAAACCAGTTCGTTCACGAACAAACATCAACGCTCAAGGGATAAAGGGATGCTTATGGCCGTTCAGTAGTGAACCGTCAACTTTCTTGGTTCGAGGTCTTCTTCAATATGAGCTCGCATCGCAGCGACTTCCATGGTGGCACCTCGCATGGTGGTTACAAAGGGAATGTTGAGTTCAACGGCCAAACGTCGCATCATGTTTCCATCACGCACCGCACCGCCCGAAACCGTTGGGACGTTCACAATGAAACTCACCTTGCCCTGTCGCATGAGGTCAAGGGCGTCTGGATGCATGCCCTCAGCAATTCTGTAGACGGTAGTGACGGGAACATCATGGCGGCGAAGGGCATCCGCTGTGCCGCCGGTGGCGTAGAGGGTGAAACCGATTTCAACGAGTTCTTTGGCCACTGGAACCAGATTTTCTTTGTCCTCATCCCGTACGGTCAGGTACGCCCCGCCTTCCGTAGCGACTGGCACTTCTGTGGCCAAACGGGCTTTGAGGTAGGCCAAATCTGCTCGTTCATCGGAGCCATAGACTTCGCCTGTTGATTTCATTTCAGGTCCAGGGGCGGGATCAAGTCCACGCAACTTGATGAAGGGGAATACGGGTGCTTTGACACACACTTGTCCCGAAGTTCGGCGTGGAATTTCCTGCTGACTGAGGGGTTGACCAATGGTGATGCGGGCGGCAATACGGGCAAGTGGAAGGCCCGAAGCCTTGGCGACGAACGGGACCGTTCTGGAGGACCGAGGGTTCACTTCCAACACGTACAAGTCGTCGCCCTGGATGGCAAATTGGATGTTGAAACAGCCTTGAATCTTGAGCCCAAGGCCGATGGTTTTGGTTTGTGCAGCGATTCGCTCCAGCATCGATTCAGAGATGTTCTGAGCAGGAATGAAGCAGGTCGAATCTCCGGAGTGAATGCCTGCTTCTTCGAGGTGTTCCATGATGGCGCCAACGAGTACCTGTTCACCATCCGCCGCAGCATCGACGTCAATTTCCGTTGCATGGCCAAGGTATTCATCCACCAAAAGAGGCTTGTCAGGAGCAAGGTAGGCATCACGCAGGTAGCCGTCGAGTTGCTGTTGGTTTGACAAAATCTCCATGCCACGGCCGCCCAAGACGTAGGAGGGGCGAATGAGGACAGGGAAGCCGATCTGTTCGACCGCTGCACGAAGGTCATCGGCAGAGGTACCTGTAGCTCCACGAGGCATCCGTAGGTCATGGCGGCGTGCAAAGGCTTCGAAGCGCTCTCGGTCGCTGGCCTCATCAATCGCATCCGACGAGGTACCCATGATGGCCAAATCGAGCCCGCTCACGGCCAAATCCGGCAGACGGGCCTCGAGTGGCAAGGCGAGGTTGATGGCGGTCTGACCTCCAAATTGAAGCAGAATTCCGTGGGCCTGTTCCCTAAGTAAGATTTCACTGACATATTCCAAAGTAAGGGGGTCAAAGTACAGCCGGTCCGAGGTATCAAAGTCGGTCGAAACGGTTTCGGGGTTGTTGTTGATTAGGATGGCGTCTTTGCCGGCCTCGCGAATGGCTTTGACGGCGTGGACGCAGCCGTAATCAAATTCAATGCCCTGCCCAATACGAATGGGCCCACTGCCGATGGCGACCAAGCGTTCTTTCGTTCGCTCTTCCATGTTTGGCAAACGGTCAATGCCCGGGGAACCATGAGGTTCGTAGGTGGAGTAGTAGTACGGTGTTTTTGCTGCAAACTCTGCTGCACAGGAGTCCACCATCCGGTACACTGGATGGAGTTTGAGTTGATGGCGGCGTTGCATAACAGCACGCTCATCTTGTCCGGCAGCAAGAGACTTCAGGCCTTCCGGAGGGAAACCAGCAAGCGCATCGGCAATGTGAGCATCACTGAAACCATGGCTCTTCCACAACCGAAGTTCTTCTTGGCTCAATTCAGTCGGTGAAACACCTCGGTCAACGATGCTTCGTTCCATTTGAGCAAGACGCTCAAACCCGTACAGGAACCAACGAGTGATACGCGTGATTTCGTGAACTTTCTCAACCCCCCACCCTCGTCGGAAAGCCTCCAAGAGAGCGCCCATTCGACGGTCAGTGGCAATCGATAACCAATCCACAAGGGTGGCATCCGGCAAAGGTTCGTGAGCCCGTTGTGACATTCCCTCGCCTTCCGATTCATCGGCCCGGGTTAATGGACGAGGATGAGCACATCCTTGCTCGAGTGAAGCCCAAGCTTTCAGGAAGGCTTCCTCGAAATTGCGGCCAATCGCCATCACTTCACCGGTTGATTTCATGGACGTACCCAATGTCCTGTCAGCGGTTCTAAATTTGTCAAAGGGCCAACGAGGAATCTTCACTACGCAATAATCCAAGGTCGGCTCAAAAGCCGCCGTGGTTCCCTCTCCCGTGATGGGGTTTGGAAGTTCATCAAGGGTGTAGCCAACAGCAATTTTGGCAGCCATTCGTGCGATTGGGTAGCCCGTTGCTTTCGAGGCGAGAGCAGAGGAGCGGGAAACACGGGGGTTCACCTCAATGACACGAATTTCCCCGGTAAACTGGTTGAAAGCGAATTGAACGTTGCATCCACCTTTGATGTTTAACGTACGAATCAATGCTAAAGCCTGATTTCGGAGGCGTTGATGGTCGGCATCGCTGAAGGATTGCAGTGGAGCTACCACTGTTGATTCACCGGTGTGAACGCCCATCGGGTCAATGTTTTCCATCGTGCAGACGATGGTGGCGTTGTCCGCTTCGTCTCGCATAACCTCGTATTCAAGTTCCTGCCAACCCAAAATTGATTCTTCAATAAGGACTTGAGAAATACGGGAATTGCGTAGACCCAACTGAGAAATCTCCACCAGTTCTCCCATGTCCCGTGCTGTTCCGCCGCCCAGTCCACCAAGGGTGAAGGCTGGACGAATGAGGATGGGCCAACTGCCGATTAATTCAGCGGCCGCAATGACCTCATCGATGGAGTTGCAGGCTACGGCTTGACTGATGGGGAGGTTGATCGATTCACAGACCTGGTTGAACAATTCTCGGTCTTCAGCTTTGTCAATGGCGTCCAAATCCGAACCGATGAGTTCGACATTCAAGCGCTCCAGGGTTCCGTTGTGGGACAATTCACTCGCAATATTGAGCGCCGTTTGACCGCCCATGCCGGCCAGCAAAGCACACGGGCGCTCCTTTTCCAGAATCTTTGCGATGGTGTCGGGCAGGAGCGGTTCGATGTAAACAACATCCGCCATTTCGGGGTCGTTTTGAATCGTAGCGGGATTGGAGTTGACGAGGATGACTTTGTAGCCGTCTTCTCGGAGTGCTCGAACCGCTTGCGAACCTGAGAAATCGAACTCAGCGGCTTGTCCGATTTTAATTGGACCGCTACCGAGCACCATGATGCTCTCAAGGTCGTCCCTGCGTGGCATCAATGCTCACCTCCCATATGGGCATCAACCATGGCTCTAAAGCGCAAGAAGAGCGGTGCAGCATCGTGAGGACCCGGACAAGCTTCGGGGTGAAATTGGACCGTGAAACATGGTTTCCCAATGACGTCAAGCCCCTCAACCGTTCCGTCATTGGCGTTGATGTAGCGGACTTCAACCTCTGAACCGTGCTGGTTGGAAACCGGGGGTGAGGTCGCACCGGTTGGATGGGCCGCCAACATCCCATCGATGGGATGAGCCACGGCAAAGCCGTGGTTTTGACTGGTGATGGAAACGGTGCGGTCGTGAAGGTCAACCACCGGCTGATTGGCTCCTCGGTGCCCGTAGCGCATCTTGTAGGTCTGCAAACCCGATGCCAGGCCCATGAGTTGGTGGCCCAAGCAGATGCCCATGACAGGAAGGCCATCTTGGACGGCTCGAGCGAGTGTGTTGCGAGCGGCCGTGGCCTTACCGGGATGCGCAGGGTCGCCTGGGCCATTGCTGCAGAACAACGCATCAATGGCGTACTCCTTTCGCAAACGGTCGTAGTCGATGTCAGGGGGACACCAGACGACGTCAAAGACCATGCAAAGATGGCGGAGGATGTTGTGTTTGACACCACAATCCAAGACGCCAAGCCGGGGTTTGGAAGCCCCGAGTTCGTCGGTGGAACCTGGGTTGAGTTCAAGAGGCTCGTCAATGGAGACTTCGTCGACCAAATCTTCCAATTCTGGGGAGGTCAAGGTGCTGAGTTGGGCCTTCATTTCGTCCTCCCGCTCCAAGGGCCCAAAGACGCACAGAACCGTCCCCAGTTCACGAACACGGCGAGTAATCGCTCGTGTGTCGATGTTGTGAATCCCAGGAACGCCGTGAAGGCGAAGGAATTCATCCACGGTACCAATCGAAGAGCGATGGTCTGGTTGGTGCATGGCATGACGAACAACAACACCCTTGGGCCAAACATTGGCTGATTCGGAAGCCCCTTTGTGGACACCGTAGTTTCCGATCAGTGGATAGGTGAACGTCAAGACCTGTCCTGCAAAGGATGGATCTGTCAACGATTCCTGATACCCCATCATGCCGGTGGTGAACACCAATTCACCCGAACCGATGGCATCTGCTCCAAACAAGTCCCCAGGGTACCGTCCACCATCGGCCGTCAACAGGACACCTGGCCCCGAGGCTGCAGAAGGAAGGTTCGCTGCATCGGACAAACCATCGGCAGCATCTGGGATGTTAAGCGCCGATGGATTGTAGAGCCGGTGCGTCGCCGGAAGAGAGCGCGTATTTGCGATGCCGCCCCCCAACATTGAATTTTGTCGTAAAAGGCCCCCCATAATGATTGGGTGCGCTATGTCTTGGGATTTCATCCAGTGAAGTTTGGCCATATGCTGCAATTATACAGACCATACTCACGAGTAAGAAATTATTCACTTTTGTTTTCTCGGTCGAGGTCGACCACCGACTTTCCGCGTGCGGAGGGCTCGATAATCAACTTGGCATCAGGGAAGTGACGTTCGCTTCCTCCCTGGCCAAACCAACCTTCCATGAAGAGCGCGAGAGCTGCCACTTCCGAGTGAGGTTGATTGCCAACCGCCACGTTGTATTGAGCATACTCAAACACCTCGCTGGGTACTTTTGCACCACCAACGACCACGACAACGGGTCGATCCCTGCGAATTCTCGGAATCACCTCGCGGTACGGCTCTCCATACATGGTCAAATGAATGGCTACGCCGGGTTCACCATCGCCTGCGTCATGCTGGGTGAATCGTTTGAGCCACCCCATAGAACCCGAGACATGTTCACACGTCATCGCACCACCAAATCGTTCGTTGACCGAAGCGAGGTTCGCAAATAGGGCGTTGTCCTCATCCCCAGCCAGAAGGAAATGTGTGGCTCCCAGGGCCCGTGATACCAGGGCCAAATGTGTTGTAATTCGAGGGTCTCGACCCCTACGATATCCAAGCCTCAAGACGTTGAACGGAGTGGGGCTCATGGTTTGGCCACCTGACTCATCTTCAAGAGGATAGCGTTCAGTTTTCAGCAGGAGGCTTGACGGCAGGGCGATGAACGGGTTCGTTGCGCTCAGAGAAGTCATAGTCGTTGGAATCCAGGAAACGAATCAACCATTTGAGGAGCAAGGCATTGACAATCAGATTTGATCCAAACGTGGTCCCACCCCACAGAAGACCTAAGCGAAGTGTGCGCCACAGACCGACTTGCATGTCCAAGTCTGCATTGCTGAGGAACAGAGCACCCACCAAGGGCTCTGCGACGTAAAGCCCGGCAAGAATCAGCATGCCACCTGCGGCCGTGGAAGGGAGAATCTTTCCCATGTCTCGGCTAAACTCGGTCAACAAGGCTGAAATCAGAGACAACACCATGACGGCGAGCGCTGCCTGTTCAAAATTCAAAGAGAAAAACACCGAGACACCAGCGGATAAATCGTCGTTGTTTCCTCCAATAAACAACCACCAAACCACCACCATGAGCGTGATGAGCATCCCGCCATTCTTTGAGTCTCGAGCAGCCATATCGTAGACGTCTTGCTGATTGCGAGGGTTTAGGCGTTTGAGTATTCGTTCTGCAAACTCCCAATCAAGGGGGAGGTCGTTCCCCTCTGCAGTAGGAACAAGGCCCGCAGGAGCGCCCTCCTCAAGCAATGCATCCACCTCGGACATGACTGCCCCTTCTTCGTAACAACTTATCAAACCTGCCGAACCAGGGAGGCTCATGGCCTCGGACTTTCGGCTCTCGCCCGCCCGCCGAACGGCTGTCGCAAGGGCCATGCGATTTACGACCACACCCCACATCATGGGGATCGTCAACGCCACGACGGATTCCTTCTTTGAAGGCAGCCGTTCCTTGAATGACGAGGCTGTAGAACGTGGCCTTGCTATGTGGGATGAAGGGGCAACCTGGGTTGATGTCGGTGGAGAATCCACCCGTCCTGGTGCCAATCCCGTAGGGATTGAACAGGAACTTCAACGGGTTCTTCCTGTCATCCGTGGCCTGCGAACCGCTCGACCAAAGGGATTCATTTCGATTGACACGCGCCATGCTGTGGTGGCGCAAGCAGCCATTGAAGCAGGAGCAGACATGGTGAACGATGTTTCTGGCCTTCGAGATCCTGGTATGATGGATGTCGTGGTCACCACCGGATGCGGCGTTTGCGTGATGCACATGCAAGGAGAACCAGGAACGATGCAAGAGAATCCAATCTACGAAGACGTCGTGGAAGAGGTACGTGCCTCTCTGGACGAGGTGAAACAGGCCCTTACGGCCCGAGGCCACCCCTCAACATTGATTTCACTCGACCCCGGAATTGGTTTTGGGAAAAATCAGGACCACAACATCGCTTTACTCATGGAAGGGCGGGACTTGCTCAAAACGGAAGGAGCGTTGCTCTGGGGGGTATCAAGAAAGAGCATTGTTGGCCACCTAACCGGACAAAGCGACCCTGCTCATCGCTTACCTGGGACCCTTGGCTTAGCAGCAGTTGCTCATCAAATGGGCGTCGATATTGTTCGCGTGCACGATGTCCCAGAGCATCGAGACCTGTTCAAGGCGATGACCCTCGGCTCAGCCCATTCCGAGCACATTGAGTAAAATCAGTGGTGTTGCCCAAGCACCCAGCATTGAACCGAGGTTGGTCAACGCTGTGACGAACAACACTTTGCCCGCAGGATTTGACCACATGAGAGAAAGCTCATCCAACTTCAGAAAAATTTGGAGGTCTTCCGCAGTTGGTTCGGCAAGTTTGAGCTGAACATAACCAGCAAACCATCCAGCAGCCAAAGCAGGATTGAGCGAGGTGATTGGGGAGGCGAGGGCTGCGGTCAAAATGGCCAAAGGATGACCTCGCGCTATCAAGCAAGCCACGGCTGCAAAAATGGCATTTGAAGCCGTCCAGACGGTGAAAAATGTCACCCAGTCGATGTCCCTACTGGTGGAAAAAACGGCGGCCAGCACGCCGATCATCACCAACGGAAAGGCCCATGGCAGGAACTTTCGAACAAGCGATGGAGACGGCAACGATTCGAGCGATGAAGAATCTATAGATTGGTTTCCTGAAGACAATTCCTTAGAGACACCACGAAGATGTCCTGCGCCGAGGACGGCCAAAACTCGACGTTCATCACCCAGGCCCCTAAGTTTGGAGGCGATGAAGGAATCGCGTTCGTCAATCAACACCTCGCCTGCACCGGGGGAGAACCCTTTCAGTTCCTCCATCATCGTCGAAAGCAGGTCGCTATCTTGGAGCAATTCATTGACATCAAGTTCCTCATCCGCATCCTCATCATCGTCCTCGAGGAGCGAAGTCATCAGCCTCCACTTTTCTCGAAGCCTCATGCGTTTCCAAGCACGTCGCAGGGTGATCTGGATGTCTCGGTCAACCAGTTCAACCTCACACCCAACTTCGTTGGCCGCTTCCACGGCAGCCAGCAATTCGGCGCCGGGTTGCTGCCCTTCATTGATGCCCAACTTGCGCTGTTCAGCTGAGAGCATGGATTGCATCAGCACCATGGGCGCTTTTCCTTCTTTGATGACCTTGAGCAAACCCTCTTTGTCAAGGCGACGGTCGCTGACAAGGGCATCGTACCTGCTTTTGCACAACTCAACCGCTACGACATCAGGTTGGTATTCAGCAATCTGCTGTCGCACTGCCTCAACCGAAGCGGTGGCAATGTGGGCGGTTCCAAGCAAACGAAGGTTGCCGTGAACATCAATGGTGGGTGCCTCGGACATCAAGCCACCTCAACCATCGGGCGAACCTGTGCGTGTGGATGAGTTCAGAACGAAATCTGAACGTTCTCTCGGGCAATGCCTTCAACGGACCAAAGTTCTCGTCGAACGCAACCTTTGATGCCAGCGACAATGTTGGATGGAATCATCTGAATGGCCTTGTTGAAGTTCGTGGAGGCAGCGTTGTAGAACTCTCGGCGGTCGGCGATTTGGTTCTCCAAGGTGACCAGTTGGTTCTGAAGGTTCAGGAAGTTCGTGTTCGCCTTGAGGTCAGGGTACTGCTCTGCGACCATGTTGATGCGAGGGAGCATGCCAGCGAGCATGCCCTCTGCAGCAGCAACACCAGCCACGTCACCTTGTGCAAGGCAACCTGCAGCCGTTTGGCGAGCGATAGCGAATTGCTCGAAAATTCCAGCCTCGTGCTCGGCGTAGCCCTTGACGATGCTGACCATGTTTGGAATCATGTCATAGCGTTGATTGAGAAGAACGTCGATGTTGTTCCATGCATTTTGGGCGTTTTCGTCCAAATTGATGAGTCGATTCCAAGTTGAAAAGAACCAAACAAGGAGGATCAAAGAGAACACAGCGGCTACAGCAATGGCGACAATGGTTGTTGTATCCATGGTTCTGCCAGCCTCACTTACCTAATGAAACCTTTGGGGGGCTCAAGCTTTCATTTTTGGGACAACATCATGAACGGGCATCGCCGCCTTCGTCTTGCTTCGGAAGGTGGAGCAGGTGCATGGGCATGCTCGAATCCATTGTCGTCATGGTGGGTGTATTCCTCATCGCCTTCATGTTCGCCCCCGTCGGCATGGGCGGAGGCATGCTCTTTGTCCCCCTCTTGCACTATGTAGCTGATTGGCCCATCGACGGGACATTGCTCGCCGTTTCTCTGACCCTAACGTGGACCGTGAGCATCGGAAGCGGTCTGCGGCATCGCCGGGAAGGATTTCACAACGATGTGGCGATAAAATCGGCACTCTATGGAGCGCTGATCGGAGCACTCATTGGTGTGGGCATCGTGAATGCCCTTGGCGATGGATTGGACAGTGTGTTCAAACTCCTCGCCATCGTGATGCTGATTTGGGCCCTTAACAAGACGTGGAAAAAGCGGCAAAAACCTGAGGCCTCGGATGAGAATGAAAAAGAAGGTATGGACATCAACCACCTCAACCTCCGCATTGGAGGCAGCATCGGTGGGGCCCTTTCCTCGGTCTTGGGGGTTGGAGCAGGCGTCATTTATGTCCCCGTGCTTCAGCAACAAGCATCCCTCGGACCGCGCACCTCCATTGGCTCAAGTTTGGCCATCATGATGGTCGTCGTCCCGGTGGCCATCGTTGCGTTGCTCACCACGGCATCAAACGGCCTCATCGGCCAGTTGACGTCATTGCCGTGGTGGATTTACGTGCTTCCTCTCCTGGCTATCACCGGAGCGACCAGTGGGGCGAAATTTGGCATCGAACGCATCAGTAAGGAGAACATCATGAACATCTTCATGGCGTTGGTTGCGGTTGTTCTTATCCGCTACATTTTGGATGTTGTTTCCATCATGCTTTGATGGATTCAATGACCATGGCGATGCCTTGGCCTCCACCGATGCATGCCGTGGCCACACCGTAGCGACCTCCGGACCGATGAAGTTCATGCGCCAGCGTCAACACCAATCGGGTTCCTGTCGCTGCAAGAGGATGGCCAAGTCCGACGGCCCCGCCGTTCACGTTCACTTTCTCAACGTCAATCTCGAGGTCGTTGATGCAAGCAACTGCTTGGCCTGCAAAAGCTTCGTTGATTTCCCAGCGGTCGATATCGCCGACCGTTAATCCGGCTCGCTCAAGGGCTTGGCGAGAGGAAGGGACAGGCCCATAGGCCATGATTGCCGGTTCAAGGCCCACGATGCCCCATGAGACAATTCGGGCCAAGGGTGCATCGCCATCGGCTTTTGCTTGAGCAGCCGATTTGATGACAACGGCAGCGGCACCGTCAACAACGCCCGAAGCGTTGCCTGCCGTGACAAAGGATTCGGGACCAAAAGCCGTTGGTAGACCTGAGAGTGATTCTTGGGTGGTTCCCCGAACGACGTGGTCCTCATCCTTGTGAGTGAGCACCGTTTCACCACGGCGCGACTTGATGGTGACCGGGACGATTTCTTGCTCAAACACTCCGTCGTCGATGGATTTGGTTGTGCGAGCGTGGGAGAGCGCTGCGAAGGTATCAATCTCCTCCCGAGTGACTCCTTTTCTTCGACAGAGTTCGTCAGAAGTCTGTGCCATGAACAGGCCACAGGTCATGTCTTGAAGGTTGGTCATCATGTAATCCTCCACCTTTGGAGCACGTCCGAGCCTCCAACCATCTCGAGCACCCCGAAGGATGTGCGGGGCTTGGGAAAGATTCTCCATGCCGCCTGAGACGACGGTATTGGCTTCACCGAGTTTGATCATTTGAGCACCGGAGACAATGGATTGAATGCCTGAACCGCAAATGCGGGAAAGGGTCAACATCGGGACTTCTTGAGGAATGCCAGCCTTGAGGCCAGCATGACGGGCACCGTAGATGGACTGAGAACAGGTTTGCAGTGCATATCCCATGACGACGTGGTCAACAGAATCGGGAGAAGTGCCGGTTTTGTCAAGTGCACCTTGGATGGCCATAGCCCCTAATTCCTGTGCGCTGATGGTCTTGAGAGCACCACCTGCTTTACCGTCGCCTCGCTTTCCTCCAACCCATTCACAAAACGGTGTTCGAGCACCGCCAACAATGACTACATCTTCGCTCATGGTGGCTTCGAATCAAACGAGGGGTATGAACATCACCATTGAACGCTTTCGTTCAATGCGGGGCATCATTCCAGCCCATTGTTGCTAACCATAAGCGGAATAGCCACGAGGAGGGCGCAAATTCCATTGCAGAAGGCTGAGACACCAGCCCAAATGGCGAAAGCAGTGCCTTCGTCGCCGACGAGGTCAGCCAGTCCGGCATCGGGCGTTCCACTGGCAAAGGAGGCGACACCTAGAACGAATTGAGCCACGAGGGTCCCAATGCCAAGCCAAACCCCTCGCTTCTCATAACGGGTCAAGAAAACGCCCGCTAGGATAAACCCAACCATACCAACGAGGGTTGAGAGACCATCCAGCAGTTTGGCGGCGGCTGGATAAGCAAGAACCTCACCCGTGAGTGGGTCAACTGGATCGTAAAAGAGACTGACCAAACCAAAGCTCTGAAGGACACCAGTAAGAATGAGGATGATGCCCATCACTTTTGCAGCGCTTGATGGCGGCTGGAGGTAGATGTATTGCCCCGTCGGCATTTCTGCTGTTCCAGTCAACATCGTGCCTTGGTTCATGGGGGCGAAACCGGTGGAAATGCTGATGGGTTGTGGCGCAAAGGCTTCGCCATCATCGGTTTTCTGTTGGCTTTCCTCAGTGAGGTCATCCCAAGGTGAAGAGGCTTCCATGTTTCTACCAGTGGGCTTCCCTCCTTGATAGTATCTCGTTCGTGGAGAAAGGGTTGTGTTCTTGAAGCAGAGCCGTCTCACCTAAAATGAGGGGGGAGAGCATGAACATCTTGGTGGTTTACAAGAAGAACTTCGAAGAAGTGCACGACGAGGGCTTGATGTCCCTCAAAACCATTCTTCAAGAGGTGGCCTCCACAAGCCACCAGGTTGACTACAAGCCAAGGGAACATGTGCGTCGAGCCGATTTCATCGCCCGTGATTTGGTGATTGTTTTTGGTGGCGATGGCACGCTAACCTCTCTTTCGCATAACATCGATGCGGCTACGCCCGTCATGGGCGTCAACTCACACCCTCGAACAGATGACCCAGAAGGAAGTTATGGATTCTATATGGATTCGTCCATGGCCACCTTTGCCGATGACGTCCAAGCGGTGTTTGCCGGCGAAGCCATCGTGAACGAACTTCCTCGTTTGCAGGCATTGATCGAGACCACGTCAGGAAACCGATTCACCACCGACCCCGCTATGAATGATTTGCTCATCGCCAACACTCACCAGTATGCCCCAAGCAAGTACCACATGCGGCGTGGTGAACAGCAAGCAAACCAACAGAGCAGTGGCTTGTTGTTTTCCACATGGTTTGGCCAGGGCGCCTGGTTGAGAAATGCCTTGAGCGACGCCGAATTTGAGGCCCTCAAAGGACGTGGCGAAGGCGTGCGTTCAGCCCAACACTACTTCGTTTTGGCCCGCGACCTCTCACCGGAACAGCGCAAGGCTTCGCCTTGGGCATGGATGGATTGGACCGATGAAGAAACCACCATCACCTCGGACATGCATCGTGGCTATGTGGTCCCTGACGGTTGGGATGAAGTTCATTTCAATCGAGGGGCAACCATTACCGTGAACGCAGAAGCCCCGAAGTTGATGTTGCTCACGTTTAGAACGACCATTGAGGCCAAGCTGCGAGCGGCCTTTGATTGAACCATGGTGCATCCACTGATGGAGCAGTTAACGGACCATATGGTGTAAAAAGTAAACTGCATGGGCGATAAAAAAAGGGTTGGAGACTGGGGTCGCAAGCGACCCCAGCCTCCGGTTTCTTAGGAGGTGATCCATCTGCAGGTTCCCCTACAGATACCTTGTTACGACTTAACCCTCCTTGTCGAAGGCAGGCTCGAATACGC
>Ga0208277_1001179_pt1 | contig 15335 bp, 12 predicted proteins | sample ETNtaG_5_FD_185782 | JGI IMG/M metagenome (GOLD analysis project Ga0208277, IMG submission 185782) | Marine microbial and viral communities from oxygen minimum zone, Eastern Pacific Ocean - ETNP201406SV205 (SPAdes) (version 2) | ecosystem: Environmental > Aquatic > Marine > Oceanic ...
GCTCTTTTTCTACTTCCGTAAACTCTTTTAGGATTTTCACCACATGCCATTTTCAATGAATGAGGAGCACTTGGAAATTTCATCCCCTGAATAGTGTTACTTTGTATATTTTTAAATGTAGTTCCTCTTCCGCCTATTAAGTTTGCAGAGCCGGGAAGAACATGAAAAGTAGTAATACCACCTTGTAAGGCCAATGAGAATTGAGGATCTTGGGTCCAGACTGAATGTTCTGCCCACACATCTGCAGTTACCGGGCTTGTGGCTTCATTGCCATCTGAGCTAGTTTTAACACCAGGTGCTGAATATACCCCCATATGAGAATGTATATCTATAATTCCAGGCGTTACCCACATACCAGTTAAGTCTAAAACCTCAAGCTCGCCGTCAATAGAAGTAATATCAATATCATTTGCCAGTTTTTCAATTTTCCCACTTCTTATTAACAAGTCATGCCCTAAAAATTCATTACCATCGCCATCATAAATATTTGCATTTTTAAGCAATACGGTTGGAGAAGGTTTGGCTACATAGGTTGAATCAAAAGGAGCCGCATTAATAATGAATGAAACAATGAGGGCAGAGGTGATAAAAATGTGTTTACTATATTTCATAAATTTTATTTTAAATTAACACATATGATAATTATTTATCAATATGAATTTATAGATTTAAATGATGACCGCCATCTAAGATCAATAACTGACCAGTGGCATTTTTATTTTGTTCAACAAATGTAACTATAGATTCTGCAATTGAATCTGGGTTTGAAACAGACCCTAGAGGAACTGTAGACTTAAGATGATCCATAGAAGCATTGTACATCTCTTCTCCTAAACCATTTTTTAACCAGTCTCCTTCTATAAATCCTGGACACACAGCATTAACTCTTATAGGTCCTAAATTTCTAGCCATTGATATAGTCATAGTATTTAAGGCTCCTTTAGAAGCCGCATAAGCAACAGAACTTCCAATACCTTTAACTCCAGCAATTGATGAGACATTGGTAATGCTTGGATTATCACTTTTCAGCAAATGCTCTTTAGCAGCTTTTGCCATTTGAAAAGGTCCAATTAAGTTAACCGCATAAATTCTTTGAAAGTCTTCTGCATTCAATAAATTTAGATCTGAATGATCCCATGCAAATTTACTGGTTCCAGCATTATTAATTAGTGCATCAATTTGACCCCATTTTTTAATAGTTTGTTCAATTGTATTTTTACAATCTTCATCTATTGATACATCTGCTTGAATTGCTAGCGCTTCAACATTATTCCCTGTTTCGCAATCTTGAACTATTTTATTTGCATCATCTATAGTACTTGAGCATGTAATAGCAACATTCCAACCTTTAGATGCAAGAAGTAGGGCAGTCGCAGCTCCAACGCCTCGACTTCCTCCGGTTATAATTGCTACTGGGTTATTTGATTTTTCTTTCATATAAATATTGTATATTAATTAGATTGAGCTATAGCTCTAAACATTGCAACATGAGCAGCTTTTGAATACTCTTTCTCTGCTGTAAACCTATGATTTGAGGATATTTTTGCAATAACTGTATTAGTTATCGGATCAACGTAAATATATTGATTGTATACCCCAGACGCTGTGAAATCTGTACTAGGGAAACCAGGTATCCACCACTGGTATCCATAACCCCAAGTATTAGAAGATAATTCATCTCCTGCGTTTGGTTTTAGATGAGGAAGGTCCATTGTATGAGAAGCTTCAACCCAAGCTTCAGGCACAACTTGTTCATCACCCCATTTGCCTTTATGCAAATACAACAGACCAAATTTTGCATAATCTCTTAAGGTGGCATTTAAACCACCCAATGCCATATCAACATCTTCATTATCTGAAAGATAATATGCACTATCTTCCATGCCAATTTTTTCCCAAATATTTTGATGCAGATAGTCTCTCAAAGGCATACCTGTTACTTCAATTAATAATAAACCAAGCATTTGAGAATCAATACTCACATAATGATTATAAGTACCCTGCTCTTTATCTTTAGTTAATGATTTAGCAAACTCTCTAAATGATGTTCCTTGTGCTAATGCTCTCCCAAACTTATTAATATCCGAATTAGGGTCTGCATAGTCCTCATTAAATAAAACACCAGATGACATCTGAAGAATATTTTTAATTGTTACCCCGTCATAGCCTGTGCCTTTAAAATCAGGTAAATATTTCGTTATAGGATCATTGATATCATCTATCAAGCCGTCATTTACTGCTATACCAACCAATGATGAAAGAAATGATTTTGCTACAGACCAAGAAATATGTTTTGAAGTTGGGCTATTGCCATTGAAATATTGTTCATAAACTACTTCATTATTTTTAATAATTAAAAGACCATCTGTTTTAAAATGATCTAATGCATCTTGAAGATTCTGCTCCTTTTCTTCAAAGTAAAAAGTAGAAGGTAATGTGTAAGGTTGATCTGATCTTGGAATTGCCTTAGCTTTACTAGAAGGTTTAATAGGCTCAGAAGTTTCAAAGAGTTTATCCATGTTAATAAAATTATTAGCAATCTTGTCTTCATCGTATAGATGTATTAATTTATAAACTCGCATTGCTCCTGGGCCGTATATAAATCCAGCTATAACAACAATAGCCAGAATTACGATTGAAACTATTTTCATAAGTGATTCCTATTTATTCCCAAACATTAACATAATCATCAATATTTAATTGTGGGATACTTTTATTATCTCCTGTTGAGGTTCCAGTGTATATATAACCGATAACCTCAGAGCTATCATCTAAATTTAAATATTTTGAAATAACTTTATTAAATGCAAAAGTGCCTGTTCTCCATATAGCTCCATAACCCAAAGCGTTTAATGAAAGTAGAATATTTTCTCCTGCACATGCTGTAGATATTATTTGCTCAATAGTTGGAACTTTAGGGTGATCTTTTGGCGTTGAGATTAAAATAACTATCATAGGTGCTCGAAACGGAGCTTTTTTATACTTATCAATTTGTATATCTGTTAAATCTCCTTTTAACTCTTTAGCTGTTTTAAGAAATATTTTAGATAATTCTTCTCTTTTTTTGCCCGAAACTTGAATAAATTTTGATGGTCTAAGCCAAGCATGATCCGGAGCTCTTAAAGCTGCTTCATAGACAATTTTCATTTCATCATTAGAAGGGTGAGGCTCTACAAGTTCTCTTGCAGAGTTTCTTTGAGTTATATTTTTTATAGCATCCATTTAACTATGAATTATATAATTTTTTTTCATTAAGTTTTTCTCTAATTTCTTTATGATATTTATTTGTGATCTTATATCCTGAATAAAATATTGCAGCTATAAGCCCCCATATCATTGCAAACGGTCCATCCAATAATCCGAGATTAAAAAGCATACTTTCGGTTACTTCTGCGTTTATATCACCTCTAGGGAAATTAATAATATCAAGTGCAATACCTGCTATAACATGACCTATGCCAGATGAAGTTTTTGCAAAGAAAGATCTGGCCGAATAAAAAATACCCTCTTGTCGATAGCCAGTTAACAATTCATGCTCATCACATACATCAGCTAATGCTGACATAACACTTATATGCAAGATAGAGCCTCCAGCTGCAGCCACCGAACCAAGAATTATTATAAATATAACCAAATCCCAAGATGCAGGCTCAGGAGCTAAACCAAACAAACTTAAGATAACAGCCAGGGACCAAAAAACACTTAATAAGATTGCAGAGATAACAATAATAATTGGCTTATCAAACATTTGATGAAGCTTACTTGTAACAATAAAACCGATAGCATATCCAAAAACATTATTGAGAATTAACCAGCCAGTTTGAATAGGGCTTAGTTTCCAATAAAAGGTATACATATAAAGACCAAGAGTTTCATGAGTACCTATCAAAATTGATAAAAAGAAAATCCCTAATAATAGATATAAATAATTAGGATTTTTTAAAACAGCATATATATCTTTAAAAAACCTTATTGCAACATTTTTATCTTTTCTTGATTCAGCCTGTTTTAGATTAGGTATTTGATCTCTAGTATAAAAAGCTGAGGCGGTCATAGCCGTTCCTATTAATAGACAGCTAAAAAATACTATTGATGGGTATGCGTCTCTTGAGAGTTGACCCATTTCAAAACCATCAATATTTGGAAAAACAAAGAACCAAACATACACATGCATAATAATTACGCCTGTATAAGCAAAGACGTTGTTAAAGCTCATAACATTAGATCTTTCAATGTAATCATCAGAAAGCTCAGCACCCAATGCAAGATGAGGGATAGTGAATAAAGTTATGCTCAATCTGAGCAAGATTGTAAAGATAGTAAACCAAGCAAAAATAGCTATTTGCTCCATTCCTACAGGAGGTGAAAACACCAAATAAATGCATAGCATTGCTGGAAGAGGGGCAGCAAACATAAATGGATGCCTTCTTCCATATTTTGAACGAAAGTTATCTGATATAGATCCAACCAAAGGGTCTGAAACTGCATCAAATAAGGTAGCTATCAATACCGCAAGTCCAGCTAAAGTGCCTGATAAACCAATAACTTGGTTATAAAAAAAGAAGGCTAAAGTGCTAAAAAGCCATATAACACTTGATTCACCAATAGCTCCAACACCATAGGCAAGTTTAGTTCTTAATTTAAGAGCATTCATATTAATTAGATATCATGCTGCATTGTTTTGATTAAGTCTAATAACTTTAAAATGTATGTATAATTTATCTATATTTATAAATAACAATATAAAACTTGGTGTTGAAATTTAACCCTCAATTAACTCCTAAAGAAATGTTAGATTTAGGAATTTTTGGTGGCTGGTATTTTAAAACTGAAGAGAATATGAGCGAATATCCTAAAGATTGGTTCATAAATGCAAGGCTTTCTAAAGATGGATTTAAAGTTGGTTTAAATAAATTTGGAGTAGCATCTGGTCAATCTATGGAAGTATGGCAATCAAAAGGTTGGATTACTTCAGATGATCCGTTGGGCTGGTTTCAATGGTACTGCAGATATTGTATGGGTAGACGCATTCCTGATGTAGACACTTTTCAAATTAAACGCCATAATAATTTTGGACCAAGACACGCTGGAGCAATTAGGAAACATTGCCCTAGAGAATATAATAAACGCCCAAAGCAAAGACAGGCTCTTTTGCAGTGGGCATATGACCCTTTTATATAATGGAACTATTTAAAGCAACAATTTTAAGCTTATTAATATTAAGCATTCTAGTAGGAGTCATTCATATAATTTTAAAAAGATTATTTAAAAACCAAGACATAAAGTTGGTATGGCTTTGGTTGCTTTTTATAGTTACTTGGATTGATTTAATTGGATTGCAAATGGAGTGGTGGCGTTTATTCTAATTCGCTACCAAACCCTTTCAATAAATTAAGACAAGCAAAAACAACAATAATTGCAAAAGGAACACCTGTAACTACAACAGACGTTTGCAGTGCGGTTAACCCTCCTGAATATAAAAGCACAGCAGCCACTATACCTAAAAGAATTGCCCAGGTAACTCGCGAGAGCATAGGAGAATCATCGTTAATATCTGACTGATTCTTTGATGACAGCATGGATGCAACTAAAGCGCCTGAATCTGATGAGGTAACAAAGAAAGTTACTATTAGTATTAATGAGACAATTGATAAAGGCTGAGCTATAGGATAAACATCATATAAAGAAAACAAAGCTACAGACATATTATTTGCAACTACTTGGCTAATATCGCTTGAATTGTTAATCACTTGATATATTGCTGCATTGCCAAAAACTCCCATCCATAAAAACACTATTAAGGAAGGAACAAATAAAACGCCAATTATAAATTCCTTAACTGTTCTGCCGTATGAAATTCTTGCTATGAATAATGAAACAAAAGGTGCCCAAGCAAACCACCATGCAAAATAAAACAACGTCCATCCATTTTGCCAAGTGGTTGTATCGTAGACTTCTGTCCAAGTAGCTGATTGAATTAATGTATTAAGGTAAGCTCCAAAATTTTGAACTAAAGCGTTAACAATAAATATTGTTGGCCCTAATATAAATACTAAAAGCAATAAGCCAGTAGCTATAATCATATTCAATTGTGAAAGTTTTTTAATTCCTGTATTTAAACCAAGAGAAACACTTATTAATCCAATTAGTGTTATAAAAATTATAATCAGCACCTGATTGAAGAAACTTTCTTCAAATCCAAATACATGACTTAACCCGGCGCTAATCTGAACTGTTCCAAGCCCAAGTGAAGTAGTAACACCAAATATAGTAGTTAGAATAGCTATCACATCTATTACCACAGCAAGAGGTTTATTATTTGCAACTTTTTTACCAAGCAATGAGCTAACCCTAAAAGGTAAATTTTTGTTATATGAAGCAAAGGCAAAACATAAACCTAAAGCTGAATAAACAGCCCACCCATGAAGACCCCAATGAAGGTTGGCTAAGTTTATAGCTTTGCCCGCATTGTACGAATTATCTCCTTCTATCATTCCTGGATATGAATTCATATGCATGACTGGCTCAGCCACACCGTAAAATAAAAGACCAATACCTAATCCAGCACTAAACAACATAGCTATCCAATTTACATAACTGTAGGTTGGTTTTGCTTCATTTCCACCCAGTCTTATGTCTTTGTATTTGGTAAATAGTAAATAAATAGTAAAAATTAAGAAGGCATTAGCAAGAATGATGATTAACCAGCCAAAGTACTCTGATAAAAACGACTGTACCTGCAGGAATATGCTCTCAGATATGTCTGAATTAGCTGAAACTATTGCTGTAATAATAAGGATTAGAGAGACTGAGGTAAGAAATCTAGATTTACTAATATTGTGCATTCTTATATGTTTAATTATGTATTAAGAGACACTATAACGAATTTTTACAAAATTATGATATTTTTCATGTTTTTTGTGATAAGAACATATGTTTACAAAGCCTTGAAATATATTTATCAGGTGTTATAGTCGTTTCAAGACTAATTTAATGAAATTGCTAGTCTATAAACAAGCTAAACTTCCCGAGGGGGTTATTCGGGTTTTCTCGAATATAAAAACTAGATCTTTTTTATATATTAGTTATTTCCATAAAGGGGGCTAATTATGAAAAACCTAAGCGATTTATACTCGAAAGAGTACATTTCTAATATAAAAACCAACCTAGCTATTGGGGTACTTGGTACCGTAGCTGCTGTTATGCCACAAACTGGTAATTCTCAAGAGAGAGTTATTGAAGAAATTGTGGTTTCTGCTCAAAAGAAGGATGAAAATGCTTCTGATGTTCCAGTAACAGTAACAGCTTTAACAGGTGAAACTCTAGATGAGATGAATGTCTCAAACTTTGATGAATATATAGAGTACCTACCTAATGTTACAAATGGAGGAAGAGGCCCAGGCCAATCAACCATTTATATCAGAGGTATGGCTGTTGACCCAGTCAACGTATTCTTATCTGCAGCTCAAGGATCAACTCCTAACGTTGCGTTATATTTAGATGAGCAACCTGTTACTGTCCCAGGAAGAAACTTAGACATCTATGTTGCTGACATGGAGCGTATTGAGGTGCTGCCTGGACCACAAGGAACTTTGTATGGTGCAAGTTCTCAAGCTGGTACAGTTAGGTTAATTACTAACAAACCAAAATATAATGAATCTGAAGCTGGTATTAATGCTAGTTTATTTGGAACTTCAGATGGCGATGCATCTAATGCATTTGACGCCTTTGTAAATATTCCAATGATAGATGATGTTTGGGCTGTAAGGGGAGTATTCTATAGATCACAACTTGGTGGTTATATAGATAACGTACCGGGTACTTTGGCTTTATCACCAAATAACCCTTCATACCCTGGAGCTGGAACTACATACACAACTATTGATAATTCTTCTCTAGTAGAAGATAACTTCAATGATTCATCATATGAAGGTTTCAGACTTTCATCTGCAATGACTTTGAACGAAAATTGGGATCTTTTAATTACCCATATCGATCAAGAGATTAGTGCTGATGGTGTATTCGATTACGATCCAGCTGTTGGCGATCTTAAAGTAAAAAGATTCCAGCCTGATACTCTAGATGATGCTTTCACTCAAACTTCTATTACTTTAGAAGGAAGAATGGGAACTCTAGATGCTCTATACACAGGATCTTATCTTGACAGACAAGTTAATCAGTTGGTTGACTATAGTGGATATGGAAATGTTGGTAAATGGTTACCTTATTACATATGTAACTATGCTTCAGCTACATCGCCTGGATACAGTGCTTGTGGTAATGCTGACGTTCTTGTTGTTCTTGATGATCAGAATGAAAGAACAACTCATGAATTTAGAATCGCTTCTAATGAACTGAGTGAACTACCATTCTCATATACAGCAGGTGTATTTATTGATGAAAGTGAACTAATGACAATCAATGAATATAACTATAACGGTGCTGCATCTCCTGAAGGACAAGACTCTTGGACAACTTACCAAGAAAACTGTCCAATTCCTGGAGCTTGGGCAAGAGATCCTAGTTGTCGACCAGTTACTACAAGATTCTATAACGATATCTTGAGAACTGAAGAGCAGACATCATACTTCGGTGAAGTTACTTTCCCTGTTACAGAGAAATTAGACATCATGGTTGGTATGAGAAAATATGACATGGATATTGACTTTAGAGGTCAATCTAAATTCGGTTATAGAGGATCTAACGTATCTAACGGTAGAGATTATGATAGTGGTGTTCATGGAACAGATCTATTAAATCAGAGCGATACCATAACTAAATTCACAGCTAGTTATAAGCCAGATGATGATACTTTAGTTTACTTCACTAGATCCGACGGTTTCAGACCTGGTGGATTTAACAGAGGTGGATTATTGTCATCTTCAAATCCTGACTTCCCAGATGTGCAATTGACATATGGTACTGATGATACTACCAATACTGAGATAGGTATCAAAACTCTTATGATGGACGGCAAAATGAGGCTAAACGCTACATGGTATAACGTAGACTGGACTGATATTCAGGTATCAAGATTTGATCCTGTAAACGTATCAATCCTAACTTTCGTTGAAAATGCAGCTGACGCTGACGTTAGCGGTCTTGAAGCAGACATTCTGTGGTATCCAAACGATGATTGGACCATTAATGCTGCTTTCTCTAAGAATGATACTGAGATCACAAGGCTAAAAGCTCAAATCGTTGAAATTGCTCCAGTAGGAAGTGCGCTTCCTTTAGCCCCGGAGGTTCAATGGAACATAAGAGCTATACGTGCTTCAGAATTCATGGGTAATCCAGCATATACTCAATTTGCAATTAAGAGTGCAGGTGAGTCATATAGTTCATTAGAGCAAGATAAGCGCTATGAACAGGATGCTTATAGAATTGTTGATCTAGCATATGGATTTGAGATGAACGGAGCTGATTGGGAAATTTTCGCAAGAAACTTAACCGATGAGCGAGCTCAACTTTATTTCAACGACCAGGATGATATTCCAAGAATATCAACTAATCGTCCAAGAAATATTGGAGTTAGAGTCTCATACAAGTTCTAAAAGACTTGAAATTAAAAAGGGTGCTATATGCACCCTTTTTTTTTATAATCCAAGAAAGGAATAAATAGTGTCTACAATTAATACAACCTCAATGACTGATGAGATTCAAAATCTTATAGCCTCTGGGAATTGTAAAGATGCATTAAAAAAATTAGAGCAAAATAGTAACTCTGTTAGCAAAAGAGACTTTTATTATTTTAAGGCTGTCTGCCATAGGTATTTAAAAGAACCAGATAAAGCTTTAATTACTTTAGATCAACTTATCAAATATTTCCCACATTATGCTAGAGCATATCAAGAGCTTGGATATATTTATTCAATTCAAAAGAATGATAAAAAAGCCTTAAGAGCTTTTTTAAGAGCTGTAAGATTAAATGATTCATTACACGCATCATGGTTATCAATACTTAAGTTTGCAGAGGGCAATGAACAGCTGCTAGCAATGTGTGATACCAATATTTATTATCTCAAGAATTTACCACCAGAACTTAAAACTGTTCTAAGTTATATAAATGAAGGCAAGTTAGCTAAAGCTGATCATATCTGCAGAGATTATCTTCAAAGAACTCCGCACGATGTTGAGGCAATGCGATTACTGGCAAAAATTGCTTTAGAACTTTATATTTTTGAAGACGCTGAATTTTTATTAGAAAGTTGTTTAGTTTTTGATCCTGAGAATATAAAAGTTAAGCATGATTACATAACTGTTTTACTAAGAAGGCAAAAGTACGGCCTAGCTCTAGATACAGCTAAAGATTTATACAATTCAAATCCTGAAGAATTAGTGGCAATGAAGCTATATGCTACAACTTTATTTAGAGCAGATATGTACGATGAAGCTATCAATTTGTATCAATCTATTCTAGAAAAAGAGCCATCAAATACTGATGTAATGCTTTCGATGGGCCACTTATATAAGACAGCAGGCCAAATAGATAAATCAATAGCGTCATATCAAAACGCATTTAAAAGAGATAAATACTTCGGTGATTCATATTGGAGTTTAGCTAATTTAAAAACTTACAAATTTACCGATGAGGAGATCAAGTCTTTGCATGAAATGGTAAAGGACGAATATGTTCCAGATGATGAAAAAGTATTTATGTATTTTTCATTAGGTAAAGCATATGAGGATATGGGCGAATATAAGAAATCATTTAAATACTATAAGTCCGGAAATAATTATCAAAAAGCAAATTCTGGTTATAGTAGAGAAGATTTTTCTGAAGAATGTAAAAATCAAATCAGTGTATGCAATAAAGACTTATTTGATACAAAAAAAGATTGGGGTCATGATGCCAAAGACCCAATTTTTATTCTGGGACTTCCAAGAGCAGGATCCACGCTAACTGAACAAATTTTAGCTTCTCATTCAATGGTTGAAGGTACACACGAATTACCCAATATATTAGCCATTGCACACAAATTAAATTTAAGAAAAGCCCAGGATGAAGAATCAAGATACCCAGATATTTTATTAAGTTTATCTGAGCCGCATTTAAAGTTAATAGGTGAGAATTATATTAATGATTCAGAGGTCTTTAGAAGTGGGAAACCTTATTTTATAGACAAGATGCCTAATAACTTTAGGCATATTGGTTTAATAAATCTTATCTTACCCAATGCTAAGATTATTGATATTAGAAGAAACTCTATGGCTGGTTGCTTTTCATGCTACAAACAGCTTTTTGCAGAAGGGCAAGAGTTTACATATGGTCTTGAAGATTTGGCTTCTTACTATAATGATTATGTTGAGCTAATGGATCATTGGAATAAAGTATTACCAGGCAAAATTCTTTCTTTGCAATATGAAGATTTAGTCGGAGATTTAGAAAATTCAGTACGAAAGATTTTAGATTACTGTGAATTACCATTTGAGCAAGATTGCGTTGAATTTTACAAATCAAAGAGAGCTGTAAAAACACCAAGCGCAGAGCAGGTAAGGCAACCAATCTTCAAAGAGGGTTTAGATTATTGGAAGAATTACGAACCTTACTTAACAAAATTATCAAAAAACCTTAAATATTAAGAGACTTTAAATAAAAGTCTTGAATAAAAATTTGTTTTTAAGTTATATTAATTGCTATCAAACAAAAGGAAAAACATGAGAATTCTAAGCACAATTATTTTAAGTTCATTATTTTTTACAACAACAATTTATTCATCCACGATAGATGAAAATGACAAACAAAAAATTATTAAGCACTTTAATGAATATATTGATGAAGGAAAGATTCCGAACATATCAATTTTAATTAAACAGGATAATAAAGAAATTTTAAGGCATGTTTATGGTCATGCGGATATAGCAACCAAAAAGAAAGCAGATAAGGATACTGTTTATAGAATTTATTCAATGTCAAAACCAGTTACTGGAGTTGCTATTATGCAACTAATAGAGAATGGTGATCTTAGACTCAACGACAAAGTATCAAAATTTATTCCGGGATTTAAAAAAACTAAAGTTCTAAATCTAGACTACCAAGATTATGTTGTTAAACCTAAGCGAGAGGTGACAATAAGAGACTTACTTACTCACACAAGCGGCTTAACTTATAGCTGGGCGGGAGAGGGGCCAGTGCATCAAATTTATCGTAAAAATAATATAAGGCCATATTTTTTTGGCACCCTTGATGCTGAATTAAATAAATTCCCGGGAAACACTTGTCAATTTGCAGCAGCAGCTGCTGCAGCACCGCTTTTACACAACCCTGGTGAAAAATGGTCGTATGGAATTAATATGGATGTTTTAGGTTGTGTTGTTGAAGTTGTTAGCGGAATGTCTTTTGCTGATTATTTAGAGAAAAATATTTTCAAACCATTAGGTATGAAGAGCACAGGATTTTCGGTTAAACCTAATGAAAAAAACTCTTTTACCTCTTTGTATACTTCAGGAATATATAGCAGAGATGGTGAAATTGTAGGCCCACTTGGTGCAGATTATTATGATGTAGAGTTCTCAAAATCATTAAGATCAATAGACTCACATGACAAATCACCATATCTTGATTCTAGCAGCAAGTTATATGACGGAGGTTCGGGGCTTGTATCTACCATAGATGACTATAGTGTTTTTTCTGAAATGTTACTTAACGGTGGTGAGCTAAATGGTGTAAGAGTTTTAAGCAATGCTTCAGTTGACTTGATGTCGAGAAATCATCTTGATATGAGTGAAATATTATCTGATTTTGGGTTATCAGGAATGGGGTTTGGTTTAACCCTAGGTGTTGTTGAAGATGCTGGCCTAGCAGGAGCTTACAGTTCTGATGGAGAATATTTTTGGGGCGGGGCAGCTTCTACTGTCTTTTGGATAGATCCAAAAGAAAATATAACTGCTGTTCTGATGACACAGTTTATGCCTTCTGATAAATACCCTTTAAGAGAAGACTTAAGAGCGTTATTATATTCAAGCATTAGTAACTAATTAACGTTTATGTCTATTTTAAAAAGCCTTGTAAATTTTCTTGATAATAATTTTCTTGTGTTCTTAATTATTCTTGTAATGGTTGTCTTTTTTGCATTAAATTAAAATAATTAAACAGTGATAATTAACGCATCTAACCTTGTAAAAAGTTATGAGGATCCAAAAGATAAATCAAAAACATTTAACGCTGTAGATGGAGTTTCTCTTTCAATAAGTTCGGGTGAAATTTATGGCATCTTAGGTCCTAACGGCGCAGGTAAGACCACTACACTTGAAATGCTAGAAGGCCTTAAAGATATAGATCAAGGCACAGCTTTTATTAATCAAATCGATGTAAGCCTAAATCCGTACAAAGTTAAAGAAATTATAGGTGTTCAGCTTCAAGCTAATGAATTCTTTGACAATATGAATTTAGTTGAATTATTAAATCTATTTAGCGCCTTATACAACAAAAAGAACGATCCTATAGAGTTGCTTAATAAAGTTAATTTAGCAGATAAAGCATTAGCAGAAGCCAACGAATTATCAGGTGGTCAAAAACAAAGATTTTCTATTGCTTGCGCATTAGTAAATGAACCACTTGTCCTTTTCTTAGATGAACCAACTACAGGATTAGATCCCCAAGCCAAACGAAGCCTTTGGGATTTAATATTAGATTTAAATAAATCAGGAATGACTATAGTAATAACAACACACAATATGGAAGAGGCAGAATATTTATGTCATCGCATAGCAATTATGGATTATGGCAAATTGATCGCTGAAGATTCTCCAAAAAATTTAATATTAAAGCATGCTCCAGACAAAGTAAGTGAAGTGGTGCATGGAAATATGGAAGATGTTTTTATAGCTTTAACTGGCCACGGACTAAGGGATTAAGATGTTTAATAGCCCAAGAGGATATCTAACAAAAGTTTTTATTCAAATCTTTTTAAGAAATAGACAATATATAATCTTTAGTCTTTTATTGCCTGTTGTTATCTTAGGAATAGTTGGCCTTAATGATGGTGAAGTAGATCCAGTTGAGATAGGCCTTGTAGATAATTCAAACTCTGTTTTATCTAAAAATTTTATAACAAAACTTTCTGACAACCCTTTGTTTACTATTATCGAAGGCGATGAAGAGGATTTAAAAGAAGATCTTATTAATGGTGACTTAATGATGATCTTAGTTATTCCTCTTGATATGCAGGCATCAAATAAGACTAATAATATAAAACTATTAGTTGATAAATCTCAAATCCAATTTATTGAAACGATAAAACCAGTTTTAAATCAAACCTTATTAAGTATTGAAAGAGAGATAACCCAAGAACAAGCTATGTTTGATCTAACGATAGAGGATGTTAAATCTAGATCTCAGGGGTATTTAGATTTTCTTTTACCTGGGATTATGGCTTTTATGCTCATGAATCTAAGTATTGCGGGTAGTGGATTTAATGTAGTTGAATTTAGAAGAAGGGGTATTTTAAAGCGTTTATTTGTAACTCCAATCAAACCAATAGATTTTGTTAGTGCTATTGTTGTGGCAAGGATGATTATTGTTTTAGGACAGTTAACAGCTATTTTCAGTTTTGCTTTATTTATATTGGATGCAAATATTGTTGGAAGTATTCTTTATTTATATCTTGTAATCATGCTTGGAATTTTAATGTTCTTAACGTTAGGATTTTCTATAGGCAGTCTAGCTAAAACTCAAGAAACAGTAGGAATCTTAGCTAGTATCTTTATATACCCTCAATTGGTAATGTCGGGTGTATTTTTCCCTTTAGAAACTTTACCTGAATATATCCAGCCTGTAGCTCAAGTATTGCCGCTAACATTAGTAGCAGATGCTATGAGATCTATAGCAAGTGATGGGTTAACACTGTTTCAAGTTCACCTTGACCTTCTTGGGATGGGAATATGGATTATTATAGGAACCTTAATATCAACTAAACTATTTGTCTGGAAAGAGGTAGCGGGGTAGAGATGATTAAAAAAATAATTATATTTATATTAACGACTGTATTTTTAATATTTGTAGTATTTCCAATAGCTTTTAAAAGTTTTTATCTAAATAACCTTAACAATGAGTCTGAAATTCTTGAAACTTCATTAGGCCCCATTGAATACAGATTAAGAGGAAATAAAGGACCAGTTATTCTTTTCATACATGGAACTCCTGGGGGTCATGACCAAACCATGTCTCACACTGATAACTATAGAGTTTTAACTCCTTCAAGGCCAGGGTATTTGAGGACACCACTTTCTGTTGGTAAAACTCCAGTAGAACAAGCAAATGCCTTCATAGAATTATTAGACGGTTTAAATATTGATAAAGTTATAGCTGTTGGTGTTTCTGGAGGCGGCCCATC
>Ga0208277_1001180_pt1 | contig 15326 bp, 16 predicted proteins | sample ETNtaG_5_FD_185782 | JGI IMG/M metagenome (GOLD analysis project Ga0208277, IMG submission 185782) | Marine microbial and viral communities from oxygen minimum zone, Eastern Pacific Ocean - ETNP201406SV205 (SPAdes) (version 2) | ecosystem: Environmental > Aquatic > Marine > Oceanic ...
CTCATCCTGTCACAATGACGCATGCTGATGTCGATGAGGCTGAGAGACAAAGGGTTGGTATTATTGATGGCCTAGTTCGTTTATCCGTTGGTTTAGAAGATGGACAAGATCTTATTGATGCTTTGAGCAAGGCTTTAGATAACGCTTAAATTGTATTTTTGTTTATTGGCCTCTGATTTGCGCGTGACAGAGATACAAAGCAACAGTCAGTAAAATTAATGCCGTGGCTTGATGCGCCGCAGCCAATGATATTGGTACATATAATATTAGCGTTGAAATGCCTAATATAAATTGCAGCATGGTAATGCTCATAAGCGTATTGTTTGCCTTTCGTATTCTTTTGGTAAGATTTAGTTTTCGCATTTTTAACCAGTACAAAATGATCGCAATAAATGTAATGAATGTTAATACCCGATGAACTAATTGAACAGTTATTAAGTTCTCGAAAAAATTTATCCAAATAGGTTGAAGAGAGAATAATCCTGGTGGGAGCCAATAATCCCCCATCATTGGATATGTATTATATATTTTCCCTGCCTTAAGGCCTGCTACGAAACCACCTGAAATAATAGTAACTATAATAAGCAGAGTTAATCCTAGAGTGATTTTCATAGATTTATTTGGCTTATTTTTGAGGGGATATACGAGTGATAATGCAACCCAAAACATAAACCCATATATTAAAAATGCTGATGAAAGATGAGCTGTCAAACGATATTGGCTTACAGCAGGATTATTGACTAAACCGCTCTTCACCATATACCAGCCAAGAAGGCCCTGCATACCGCCGAGAATCAACATTAAAAGATATTTTGGATATTCAGTTTTTTTTAGGTAACCCTTGAGCATAAAATACAACATCGGAAAGAAATATACGATACCAATAATTCTCCCAAGGACCCTGTGGAGATATTCAAGCCAGAATATACCTTTGAAATCCTGAAGATTCATAGAGTAATTCTTTACAATAAATTCTGGAGATTTTTTATACATTTCAAATGTAGCTTGCCATTCATCGAGACTGATTGGAGGAATGATCCCCATAATTGGTCTCCAGTCGACCATTGATAAACCAGATCCAGTTAGCCTGGTAACACCACCAAGAATCACCATAGAAAATACCATGAAACAGCATAATAATAGCCATTTCGCAACTGCCATTCTTTCAATAATATTTGAATCTATAGTTTGCATTTTCCAATTGATAAATTGTTATTCATAAAACAAATATTTTGGGCTTAGTCTCAGAAAATCAAGATGAAATATAAGCTTATCTTATGAGATTTTATTTGATTGGCAATGAAGTAGTATATTTAATAGTTTCCATACTAAAACTTGAGCTGACATCGTAAAGATCAACTTTTGAGATCATTTCTTTGTATAACTCGTCATAGCTATACATATCAGGCACAATCGCTCTAATCAGATAATCAGTGTCTCCACTCAGTCGATGCACTTCCATTATATTAGGATTATTGGAGACCATGCTGTGGAAACCATTAAACCATTTTGATGTGTGCTCATGGGTTCTAATCGCTGAATATACAGTGAGATCAAGCCCCAATTTTTTCTGGTCAAGTAATGTTACTTTTGCACTAATAACTCCGCTTTCTTCAAGTGCCTGAATTCTTCTCCAGCATGATGATGAAGATAGATTAATTTTTTTAGCCAATTCATTTACTGAAAGGGTGGCGTCTTCTTGAATCGCTTTTAATAGTTTTATATCTTTTGTATCCATACCGTCCTCTAATTAATTTAAGATGAAATATTAATTCATAATTATAGATAAAATTAGAAAAAATTACCGAAAATAAAAGTAATATCGGTAGAATCGAAACAATATTTCAAATTTAATAGTATATAATGTTAATAAATTAAATGCGTTTCTACGAGGGGTGAACACATTAATAATCGTCTGATATTTTTATCTCTACTGGCATCATATTTTGTCTACACAGCATATATATTCATCGGTGGAACCGATTCACTCCCCGGCATGATTGCTCATGATGATCAAAGCAAGCACGGACAGGAACTTTTTCAAGAATATAATTGCATTGCTTGTCATCAATTCTATGGACTTGGAGGACATATGGGGCCTGATTTGACAAACGCAATGTCATATCGAGGAGAAGGAGTAGGTGAAGCAATAGCGAGAGCGTTTTTAATGAATGGTGGTAATGGCATGCCAAATTTTGAGCTAAATGAAACTGAAATTAATGCTCTAGTCGCCTATCTCAAGTTTGTTGATAAAACTGGAACGTATCCGCCCAAAGTATATGATATGACTTGGTACGGGATGATTTACCAAGAAGATGATCCAGAATGGAATAGAGAGGAAACAGAATGATTGGATTACACTTTATGCGTTTGGGTATGCTGTCACTAGCTATAGGTATGTTTTTTGGTGTGATTGGTGGGTTTCAATTTCTTTTCCCTGATTTCATAAAAGAATTATTATTCACAAAAACCAGAGCTTTGCATGTTTCCATGGTGGTGTCCTGGATTTTCCTGGTTGCCATAGGAGGTGTATATCATTATCTTCCCAGGTACGCTGTAAACAAACTTTATTCTTCCAAATTAGCTTCATGGCATTACTGGCTTTTTCTTTTAACAGGAATCGCTGTTGTTGGATCTTATTTATCCGGTAAATTTGGAGGAAGGGAATATTTTGCTTTTCCTCCAGTCTTAGCAATACCCATATTTATTAGTTGGATTTTCTTTGGTATAAATTTTTTCAAAAGTATGAGCGTTTATTCTAAACCCTGGCCTGTCTATTACTATCAATGGGCAACAGGCATCATTTATTTTTTCCTGACATACACAGAAGCACATCTTTATCTTATTCCTTATTTTCGTGAAAACATGGTTCGTGAGATTATTGTTCAATGGAAATCTTATGGAGCATTGACTGGTTCATGGAATATGCTGGTTTATGGAACGGCGTTTTTTATTGCAACAAAAATAGGTGGGAGTGAAAAGCCAGCCTATTCCAAAATGGCATTTGGTTTATATTTTCTGGGGTTATTTAATTTAATATTTGGTTGGGCGCATCACACTTATTTGGTTCCATCTGATACTTGGCTTAGAACTTTTGCTTATTTTGTGAGTATGACAGAATTGTATATTTTCGGAAAAATCATTTGGGATTGGCGTTCATCACTGAGTCAGTGGGAAATTAATCGTCATAATTTAGCTTATCATTTTCTCTTCTCAGCAGATATATGGGTGTTTCTCAATCTTGGTCTGGCATTAATCATCTCCGTTCCTTTTTTTAATTTTTACACGCATGGAACACATATAATAGTGGCACATGCTATGGGGAGTACGATTGGAATTAATACCATGATATTGCTTGCCTCGATATTTTATGTGATTGCTAGCTCCAAAGAATCAGCATTAAGTTCAAAGCAAACAAAAGGAGTTAAACATGGATTAAAGTTGACCAATGTGTCCCTAGCAGTTTTTTTAATAGCATTAATTTGTGCTGGTATAGGTAAAGGTATTCTATATACAGGTGAACCATATCAGGTGATCATGTACAACATTAGGCCTTTTTTATTAACTTTTACCATAGCTGGAATTGCCTTAATGTTAGGTATTTGGTCTATACTCTGGACAGCTTATAGAGGCCTGGGTAGTCAATTAGAGAGCAAAAAAAGAATAGAGACAAACTCTGAGATGCTTGAGGTAAATTAATACACTTGCTATTCAGTTTGTATCAAGCATCTCTTTGATGCTTCCATCTTCAATGGTAATGAGTTTGTCAGAGAAAAATACAGCTTCATCTCGATCGTGTGAAACAATCAGAACAGTTAATTTCTTTTCTTTAAAAATTTTTTTTATTTCTGCATACATTTCAATTTTTAACTTCTCATCAAGAGCATTGAAAGGCTCATCCATAAGCAAGAGGGCTGGGCATGGTGCGAGTGATCTTGCTAAAGCAATTCTTTGTTGTTCTCCTCCAGAGATTTCATGAGGATATTTATCTTTTAGGTGATCAATTTTAAATAGCTCAAGATATTCTCGTGCAATTTCATTTTTATCATCAAGATTTTTAATACCAAAAAGGATATTTTCATAATTCGTTAGATGGGGGAATAAAGATCTTTCTTGCACTATTAGACCCAGATTTCTTTTTTCTGGCGGAATAAAACATGATTGATCCGAGACAATTTTATTATTAATTTTAATAATTCCATTTGTCTGTTTTTCGAGACCGGCGATTATTCTCAATAAAGTTGTTTTTCCGCATCCAGAAGGACCTAGAATTGAAAGAATTTCTCCTGATTTGACTGTGAGGTTGATACTGTCTAATACGTAAACCCCTTTATCGAAAGAGTGATTCAACTCAAAAATTTCTAAGATGTTATTCATAATCACGTTTTCCGGGTCTTGATGTTCTAATCATTTTAGTTAGGATAATGATTGGAATGAGTCCCACCATAACTATGGCGATAGCAGGTGCAGATGCTTGCATCATTCTCTCTTCTGCAGCATAAATATATGTTGATACGGCCAATGTATCAAAATTAAATGGTCTTAAAATCAGTGTTGCAGGTAATTCTTTTGTCACCTCCGAAATAACCAGGAGTGTGCTTGTAAGGAAACTTGTTTTTAGAAGAGGAAAATGTATTCTTTTTAACATATCAAAACCAGTCGATTTAAGAACTCTTGCAGAATCATCTATGGATGAACTAATTCGTTCATACCCCGATTCAATTGATGAATTTGCTAATGCATAGGATTTTATAATGTAAGCAAAGATCAAGCCGATTAGACTTCCAGTCAATACAATCTCACTGGTAACAAATACAGTAGCATCTAACCACGTAAATAATTGCACAATTCCTACGGCAAGTATAAGACCGGGAACAGCATAACCAAGTGAGAGCAATGAGCCTGAATGCTTGGAAAAATTATCTTTATTGAAACGTATTGAATAGTTAACAACTAATGCAAATATTGAACATAGGATTCCAGCAGTAATAGCCAGAATAATCGTATTTTGAGTAGTGCTTAAAAATTTATAATCAAAGAAATTTAAATTGCGTTCAAATGCCCAAAATGAAAGCTCCAAAATGGGTAAAATAAAACCAATAAACACAGGTAAAAAACAAATCAAAAAGGCCAACCCACCTCGATGTCCTTGAAGTTCAGTTAACTTGATCGGTCTGAATGTTGATGATTTACTTGTATAAATTGCATTATTTCTAGAATATCTCTCAAGAATTAAAAATAGTCCGACAAACAATAGAAGCATTGATGCCAGCTGCATAGCCGTATTGATGTCGTACATTCCATACCATGTCCTGAATATTCCAGTTGTAAATGTTTGTATTGCAAAATGATCTACTGCACCAAAATCGGATAAAGTTTCCATAGATACAAGCATTATTCCTCCAATTATGGCAGGTCTTATTATTGGCACAGCTAGTTTGAAAAATACTTGGATCTTATTCAAGCCCAATAACCTAGCTGCTTCAATCATAGCCTGTGATTGATTTAAGAATGCTGATCTTGATACCAAATATACGTATGGATATAACGTAAAAGAAAATACTATTATTGCTCCATAAATATTTCTTATATTTGGAAAAAAAGCATAATCCGATTGAAGATTAAACAAATCTCTTAATAAGTTATTTGCAGTTCCATAAGTATCAAATAAACCAGTAAAAGTATAAGCCAAAATATAAGGAGGGACCGACAAGGGTAAAATAAGCGCCCATTCAAGCGTATTTTTCCCAAAAAATCTATAATTAGTGATAATCCAAGCTGAACCTACACCTATTATAAAAACGAGGACAGTGACACCCATAACCAATAATATTGAATTGGATACGTAATCAAATAGTACGAAGTTATAAATATGTGACCAGTTTTCTGACCACTCACCAAATAAACTTGAGATAATAATTATAACGGGCAAAATAAATAGAGCTAAAATTAGATAGGGTATTGAACCCCAAAAATTGATAGCTTGAAATTTAAGCATTTTTTCTGCTCGTTTTAAAATCTCATTGTATCAAATGAAAATTCAAATTATTAACTTATTGCCATCCCGCTCTATCCATAAGCATAACGGCATCAGTATTGTATTTCCCGTAATTTGCAACTGAAGTTCTATCTTCTATGAACCCTGTCCCGAAGGAGGCTATTGATGGATGAGGTTCAACTCCTGGAAGAACCGGATATTCATACGATAAATTAACCATATATTTTTGTACTTTTTCTGATAGGAGAAATTCTAAGAATTTAATCGCATTATCATGATTTGGAGAATTTTTTAAAATTCCTGCACCACTTATGTTGATGTGTGCACCTCGATTATCTTGGTTTGGGAAGTGAATTTTTACTTTTTTTGCTGCAGCTAATTGTTCTTCACCTGAACGTCCAGAAAGCATTATCCCAACATAATAACTATTGGCTATTGCTAATGTGGCTTCGCCATTTGCAACTGCCATTATTTGCGCACGATCATTACCTTGAGGTTTTCGGGCAAAGTTGGATACAAGTCCTCGAGCCCAGTCTTCTGTTTTAATTACACCATGATTTGAGATTAGTGATGCCACAAGTGATTGGTTGTACATATTACTTGAGCTTCTAATTGCAATTTTTCCCTTCCAATCTGAATTAGAAAGATCCTCATAATTTAAATTTTTCATTTCTTCTGGCGGAATTACACTAGGATTGTAATAAATAACTCTTGCTCTCTTAGCAATTGCAACCCATTCATCATTTGGACCTCTCAGGTTTTCAGGAACGATGCTTTTGATGTTTTCTGATTCAATGGATTTGAAATATCCTTCTTTTTGAACTCTCCATAGATTTCCAGCATCGACGGTAAAAAAAATATCAGCAGGCGAGTTTTTCCCTTCCGCTTTAAGTCTCTCCATAAGAGCGTTTCCACCCCCTGAAATGATATTCACTTGTATTCCAGTTTCAGCGGTAAACTCTGAATATAAAGCATCATCCGAATCATAGTGTCTTGAAGTATAGATATTTACTTCATCAGCGAGAGTGCCATTCAGTATAAAGATTGATATGATTGTTCCAAAAATTATCTTGTATAAATTTTTCATTGATATAGTCACTTTAATTTGATTTTAGGAAATGACTGATTTTACCGAAATGAGAATTATTCTCAATTAAAAAGTTATTCTCTTAAGTAAAATTATTTTATTTCATCATCAGGAGTAAGAAATTGTCTAATCGTATTACAATTAATCCCGGATGGGTGATAGGCATAAGTATTGCTATTTCTGTATCATTCTTTGCCGGCATAATCGCTGCGTGGATTGGAGAATCAATATTAGGTTTCGATCGTTCGCCAATAAGCGATATTATGATTGCAATACTCTTGGGTATGCTTATTGCAAACACTATACAAATTCGAGAAGAGATAAAGAAAGGATTCAAATTCTGTGCAACCACGTTACTTCGTATCGGTATTATGTTGCTTGGTATTCGATTGAGTCTTTTTGGCGCAGGTAAATTTACACTAGTTGCCTTACCTTTCGTTTTGATAGCTATAATTATTGGTTTATCTGTCGTGAGAATACTCGGAAAAAAGATGAATCTTAGTCCTCAATTAACTGGATTAATCGCGGTAGGCACAAGTATTTGCGGGGCAACTGCTATAGTCGCTACTGCACCACTTATAAAAGCAAAAGAAGCCGAAGTTGGCTACGCTATAGCATGCATTACTATTTTTGGTGTGGTGGCTATGTTTGCTTATCCAATTATCGGGAATATTATTTTTTCAGATAGTCCCGAATCGGCAGGGTTGTTTCTTGGTGTTTCAATTCATGAAACTGCTCAAGTTGCTGGCGCAGGACTCATGTATCAATCTCAATATAACGAGCCAACTGCACTTGATTATGCAACAGTGACGAAGCTAGTTAGAAATTTATGTATGATCGCAGTCATACCTCTGGTTGGAATATTGTATACAAATAAAAATCAAAACGAATCTCAATACCCGCAGTCTTGGTTGAGTATGATTCCATGGTTTATTATCGGGTTTGCGATTATGAGTGCAATAAGAACTCTAGGAGATTCTGGTGAAAGAGCATTTTATCTTTTTCATCATGATCAATGGGAACAAATTGTAGAGTCTATTAAATATACAGCCGAAAAATTTTTAATAATTGCAATGTCAGCTGTTGGTCTAACAACATTATTTTCTGGAATGAGAGAAATAGGAATAAAACCGTTCATGTTGGGTTTATTTGCAGCCTTGATTGTTGGTATAACAGGATTGATAACAATTCTCTTTTTTGCAAATCCAGTGATAAGCTTTTTAAGTTAAATTGAATTTAACTCACTTAATTGCGGACTATAGCTTTTTTTTCTTTATTTTTCTTTGATTTAATTTTTATTTTGTACCTTTGTTTTAATCTAAAGAAAATCAAATAAGATCATGAAAATAATGAATTAAGTTTGTAATTCATACCTTTTAATATATAGCTTTACTTCAAGTTAAACTCGTTATGATCGATCTCTTACTATACTATTTGCACTATTATTGATTCGGATATCGAGCCAATAATATAGAAAATTATTACGATCGAAGTACGATCAAATTAACAGAGGTAAATATGTCAGACGCAAAAGTTACAGGAACCGTTAAATGGTTCAATGATAATAAAGGTTTTGGTTTCATCGAGCAGGAAGGTGGTCCAGATGTTTTTGTTCACCACACTTCTATTCAAATGGATGGATTCAAAACACTTAAAGAAGGTCAAAAAGTCACCATGGAAGTTAGTCAAGGTGAAAAAGGCCCTCAAGCTGATTCAGTAGTCGCAGAATAAAAGCTCCCCATAACCAATATTAAGCAACAGTGATCTGCTTGCTATGTATACTCGTGCCTAAATTAATTGCAATCTGGCAAAAGTGATATTAGATTGAACTTTCATAATTTTGAAATTGCATTAAATGAAATTAAGAATCAAAGGAAATTCAATCAGGTTAAGGCTGACACAATCTGAGGTTGAAGAGCTCAATAAAAAAGGCCATGTAGAGGATCTAGTTAATTTTGGAGATGGAGTAAAGTTTATCTACGAGATAAAAAAAGCAGATCTGAATAAAAATATCTTGGAACCAGTTTGTAAGGCTAACAAAATATCAGTATTGGTCTGTCAAGATCAAATTAGTCAATGGGCATTAACAGATAAAGTCACCATAAAGGAAAATTATATAAATTCAGATGGAGATGAAGTAATAGTGATGATCGAAAAAGATTTCAAATGCTTATCACCAAGGGATGAGGACGAATCTGATATGTTTCCTCACCCCAGTCAAAAATAAACAAATGATTTAAGTTGATAGAATACAATAAAGGTATATTTCATATAGAGTGAGAATAATCATGACCTGGATAAAGACTATAAACTATGATGATGCAACAGGAAAAGTCAAAGAATTGTATGAGAGAATTAAAGGTCCAAACAATAATGTTGACAATATAATGATGGCGCACAGCCTGAGGCCTCATAGTATGGAAGGTCATATGGCATTATATAAAAACTGCATTCATCATTCTCGAAATACCATATCAAAATGGTTACTGGAGGCTATTGGAGTCTGTGTGAGTTTAATTAATGATTGTGATTATTGTGTAGAGCATCACTATCAGGGAATGAGAAGATTGATAAATGATGATAAAAAATCGTCATTGATTCGTTCAGCACTGGAAACTAACAATCCTGAAAAAGCATTTTCAGGCAAAGAATTAGCATCAATCAATTATGCTTTCAAACTTACAAATTCACCTTCTAAAATTACAGTTGAGGATATTCAGACATTAAGAAATTCTGGATTTGAAGATGGGGAAATATTAGAAATCAATCAAGTGGCATCATATTTCGCTTATGCAAATAGAACGGTCCTTGGTCTTGGTGTAAATAAGTCAGGGGATATTATTGGGCTTTCTCCCAGTGATGGAAGTGATGATGATAATTGGAATCATTCATAATTATCTTACTGGGAGTCAATAAATAATTGAATGATATAGTTTGGCAAGCCTCTAACGAGAGGATTCAAAGATCTGCAATGTATCGCTTCATGAAGCTTCAAGGATTTAGCGAATACAATGATCTCTACCAATGGTCTATTAATGATAGAGAATCCTTTTGGGAAGCGCTCTCGATTTTTTGTAACGTCAAATTTTCTTCTGAACCTAAAGATATCTTGAGAGCTGGGAAATTGATGATTGAGGATAAATGGTTTCATGGAGCAAAACTAAATTTCGCAGAACACCTTCTAAGATATAAAGGAAACCGTGCAGCAATTATTTTTAAGGGAGAGCAAGGAAGAAGAGAAGAAATAAGTTTTGATGAATTAAAATTTCAGGTTGCTTCAGTTGCGTCGCAATTAAGAAAGTTAGGATTAAAGAAAAATGACTGTGTTGCAGCTTTTCTCCCAAATTGCCCTGAAGCAATCATTGCGATGTTAGCTTGCAGCAGCATGGGCATAATTTGGTCTTCTTGTTCACCTGATTTTGGCTTAGAAGGTGTCGTTGAACGATTTGGACAAATTAACCCTAAATTACTAATTTCTTGTGATGGGTATTTTTATAATGGCAAAGAAATTAATACTACTCAGCTTACTAAAAATATTGTTAGTCAAATTGAAAGCATTAAAAATACTATAATGGTTCAATTTTTGGAGACTGATTCAAAAAATATATTAAAAGATACAATTTGCTGGTCGAATCTTATTAAAGATAAAGTTGAAATAAAATTCGAAGCGCTCTCTTTCGATCATCCTTTATATATATTGTATTCTTCAGGGACGACAGGCTCTCCTAAATGTATTGTTCATGGCGCAGGAGGGACTCTTCTTCAGCATTTAAAAGAGCATATCCTGCATTATGATATTAATGAACAAGATCGGTTATTCTATTTTACAACATGCGGTTGGATGATGTGGAACTGGATGGTTAGTGGCCTATCTGCTGGTGCCACATTAGTGATATATGATGGATCACCATTCTATGACAATGGCAATATCCTATGGGATCTAGCTGAATCCGAAAAAATAACTGTATTTGGTGTCAGCGCTAAATATCTATCAGCACAAGAAAAAGCAGGAGTAAAGCCTAAAAAAAATTATGATTTATCATCCATTGAGACTGTTTTATCTACCGGGTCTCCACTTGCACCTGAGAGTTTTGATTATGTTTATAGAGAAATCAAAAATGATGCCCAATTGTCATCAGTATCTGGAGGTACTGATATTATTTCTTGTTTTGTCTCTGGTAATCCTATTCTCCCAGTAAGGCGGGGAGAGCTTCAATGCTTGGGTTTGGGCATGGCAGTTGAGATTTTTGATGATGATGGGTTATCAATTACACAGAAAAATGGGGAGCTTGTTTGTACGAAATCATTCCCTTCAATGCCAATATATTTTTGGAAAGATCCAGATAAACTTAAATACAATTCAGCGTATTTTGAAAAATTTCCAAATGTATGGTGCCAAGGTGACTTTGCTGTAATTACGGAATCTATGGGAATGATCATCTTTGGCAGATCAGATACAGTCCTTAATCCGGGTGGAGTGAGAATAGGGACAGCAGATATATACAGTCAAGTAGAAAAATTTGAGGAAATTGTCGAAAGTATCGTGATAGGTCAATCTTGGGATTATGATATTCGTATTATTCTCTTTGTTGTTATGAGAGATGGAATCCCCTTAAATGACGATCTTAAGGACTCAATTTGTAAGATTATCAGAGAAAATACTACACCTAGGCATGTACCAAAGAAAATTATTGAAGTGCAAGAGATCCCTAGAACACGAAGTGGTAAAATTGTTGAATTGGCAGTAAAAAAGACAGTTGAAGGTCAAAAGGTTGAAAATACATCTGCAATTGCCAATCCAGAGTGCTTGAGACAATATATGGATATACCTGAGTTGAGAAATGATTTATGAGTAAAATAAAAAACTCTTTGACTGGTTATGGTTTATCTTTTGACTCTGATAACGCTCAGAAAAATAATGGTAATCTTTTTTATCATGAGGGTACTGTAAAGCCAGAGTGGATTGATATGAATGGCCATATGAATGTAGCTTATTATGTTAAAGCTTTTGATTTAGCTATTGATATTCATTGGGCAGAACTGGGGATAACTAAGGAGTATATCGAGAAAAAGGGGTGTTCAACATTTTCGGTCGAATGTCATATTACGTATCAAAATGAAATGAAAGTTGAAGAAAAATATCATATTTCCTCTCAAATTCTTGCTTATGATGAAAAACGTATCCATGTTTTTCAAACAATGTATAAAAAGGACTCTGAAAAAACAATAGCGACAGCTGAATGGATGAATTTGCATGTCAATTTAAAGACTCGCAAAGTAAGCGAATGGCCAAAAACTGTAATACAGCAATTAGAAAAAGTTTGTGAGATGCAACCTCAGATTACTTGGCCGGATGAAGTCGGAAAGAAAATGAAGATAAAAAAACCAATTTATGTTTTAGGTTAATCGGTGAAGTCGTTTAGCCAATAGGTAGTGTTATTTTGATTGTGAAATCCTGATTTGTGGTGATAGCCTCAATTTTACCTCTATTCCATTCAATTCCAGATTTAGCGATCGCTAATCCTAGGCCAGTTCCAGTTGAATCATCACGTTTAACATTAGGATGCCGATAGAAAGGTTCAAATATTTTTTCTTTATCAGAATCTTTTATTCCTTTACCCTCGTCTTTTACGCAAATAATAATTTTATTGGAAGAACGCTCGATTGAGCATGATATTAATGATTTTTTTGGGCTATATTTTACTGAATTTCTTATTACATTTTCCAATGCGCTTCTGATTGCATCTTCATAACCATCGAAAGTAATTAAATCTTTCGCTTCTAAAGTGATTTCATTATCATGATTTGGATCATTCTTATACTCGAATTTTATATCATCTATAACGTCTTTGGTTAAGTCATTTAGATTTATTAAAGATGATTGCTCATCAACATTTTGATCCATTCTAGAGTATTTCAGGATATATTCGATTAGCTCATTTAGTGTTTCTATTTCTTTTCTAATTCTATCTAATTCGGCATTATTTCCTGAACTTTGAGTTGCAATATCTAAAGCAACTTGCATTCGAGATAAAGGAGACCTCAACTCATGAGAAATATTTCTAGCAAGCTCTTGTTGGTTTTGATTGAAATTTTGAAGCTTCTCAGCCATCGAGTCGATATCTCTGGCAAGTTCTCCCATTTCATCTTTTCTGGTACTAATCGATGGAGATATTCTTGTTTTTAGATCACCCTCGGCAATTTTTAAAGTTGCATATTTGAAATGTTTAAAGGGCTTCATATACATTCTGGAGAGAAAGTATGAAACCATGAGGCTCATTAATATCGCGCTTACCAATACTAACCATCTTAAGTTGTCATTAAAATAACCCTGAAAAGATGTCTTTTTAGGGACTGAAAAAAGCTCATATCTTTGACTATCAGGACCAATCAGAAGCGGGATATAATTTGTCGGCCTTAGGTTGCTTGGTAAGTCTTTATTGCGATTACGTCTGTTGATTCGATTGTTTTCTTTTTTATGATGAGGTTGATCGAAGTGAGCTTGCCAATCAAAAATCTTACGGGGTATATTTCTACCCAAAATATCTTCTTTTTTTTCATTAAGGATGAATATTATGTAGGGATATTGATTTTTATTATTCGTATTTTTAAGCCAGATCTTTAAACCTGTTATTCCTTGAGTATCTAGCACTTCACTCGCTCTTAATATCACCTCATCTATTTCAAAATTAGTGTAAATCTGCTCCATACGTTGGTGATAATAATATCCTGCAAGTGCTGCAGAAATTACAATAACGGATATACAGCACCAAAAAGAAAGAAATATTCTAAAAAATAAATTTTGCATTTTAATTAACTAGCTCTCTAGAAGAGCGTATCCGATTCCTCTTTTACTATAAATCAATTCTGTTGAAGCGCCTTGGGCTTTTAATTTCGCTCTTAAATTGCTCACATGAGTATCGATGCTTCTATCATAAGGAGTAAATGGCCTTCCAAGCGCCTCTTCACTTAGTTTATCTTTAGAAACAGTATCACCTTGATTGACGGTTAGGCACGTTAGAATTTCAAACTCTGTTCCAGTCAGCTTTAATTCATGACCCTTAAAGAGTGCTTTTCTATTTTTCTCTTTTATTTCAATATCTCCGAATTTTCTTTGTTCACTATTTGAATGATTATTTGATCGTCTTAGTATCGCGTTTATTCTTGCAGCTAATTCTTGAGAATTAAAAGGTTTAGGTAGATAGTCATCCGCACCTAACTCCAAGCCAAGTATACGATCATGATCTTCTCCACTTGCAGTCAGCATGATTATCGGTATGTTATTATTTTTTCGGATGATCTTTAAGACCTCTAAACCAGATATCCCGGGTAGCATGATATCCAAAATGACAAGATCATAGCCTTTTGAGGATAATTGGAGGATTTCTAGCTCCTGAATACCATCTTCTCCATTATTAATCATCTTCAAGTTAAGATTATGATGTGAAAGAAAGTCTCTAAGCAAATTTCCCAACTCTTCATCATCATCGATTAATAAGATGTTTTTTTCTCTTTTCATAGTAAATAACAATTTGTTTTATCTAAAGTATGCTAACTCTACAAAATCTTTTCTTGAATAATTAACGTTTTTAACAATTCTTAACAATAATAAGAAATACTTAACTATGTAAATCAATCATTTAGAGTAGCATTAAATCTAATATCCTACTAAGGAGAGTATCAGAATGCTGTATAAAAAAATATTGATTGCATTAGCATTGTTGTCGATTTCGAACTTGGCAATTGCTAGCTATGAAGAGTCATTTTTTTCTAGTGAAAAACTCGAAAAGAAAATAAGTAGAATGGAGCATATCCTTGATTTAAATCACGATCAAAAAACAAATATTAAAGAAATATTTGATGCTTCAACCACGGAAATTAAAGAAAATTTTAATGAATTAATGATCATCAAGAAGAAAATGATGAATCTCAATCCAAATAACATAAATTACGATAGTGAGATTAAATCTCTATCATTGCTTTTGGGGAAGCATATCTCAGAGCAAGAGATAATTCATGGCTCCCTTAGAAAGCGTATTTTTAATGAATTAACAGAAGATCAAAGAGAATTAATGAATAAGAGATTTGATAAAAGAGATCAGAGATCAATTAAAAGAAAATTAAGAAAAAAGATTCCAATTTAAATAAAAATAGAGATAGAAAATTCTGAAGATCATTTATTTAGGGATTTAAAGAAGGTTTTCCTCTTAAAAACGGCCATTACAATGGCCGTTTTTTTAT
>Ga0208277_1001181_pt1 | contig 15324 bp, 11 predicted proteins | sample ETNtaG_5_FD_185782 | JGI IMG/M metagenome (GOLD analysis project Ga0208277, IMG submission 185782) | Marine microbial and viral communities from oxygen minimum zone, Eastern Pacific Ocean - ETNP201406SV205 (SPAdes) (version 2) | ecosystem: Environmental > Aquatic > Marine > Oceanic ...
TTCCGTTTTTGTTGCATCTTCCATGCAAGATGCAATATTCAATCCGACTTGTGGGAGAACCGGTAAAATCAACTTTGAATCAAGTCGACTTATGGCCCATTCAAGTCTTCGAATCATCGCTTGCTCCTTTTGGTCTGCTTCCAAATCCATCCCTGTGAATGTTTTGTCATATCGAAGAGCTTGATTATTTCCAAATTGGAATTCGATAACAAATCGCTGACGGAGTAGAGTTTCCTCTGGTCCAATCGCAATCAAGCCTGATGCGATTTCCTTTGCCCATCCATCGACAGTGAGCGAATCAGCAGAACCTGGAAGTTCTAGAATCGGTTTTTGATATTGACGAGAAACTGTGCTTTGAGTCGTACCTAACATGTTTGCAATATCCATTTGAGACCAGCCTTGTGATCGTAATTCTCGCGATAGTTGCATGTGTAATCGAGTAAGCCATTTGTCTCCGTTCTCTCCTAGCATGATGTTACGAAAAGGCCGTGGTTATTCAATGTATTTACTCTATCATGCGTTATGCATAAATCATTGAACTTCATGATTCAACAGGGACGTTCAAAGACCTCATAGGACAGCCTTAGATTTATGGGGGCTGAGGAATTTCTTGATGAAGTCTTATTTCGTGTCAAAGATTTCTTGAATCGTTCTCAGAAAGATGATGTCATTCGAACCAGTTTACCTCATGATTCACTTGGAAAAACAATGGATCTAAAACTACCAATAGAAGGTCATGGTATCGAAGCAGCTCTCGATGATATTGATTCAGTACTTCGCCATTCAGTTCACACAACAGCCCCTGGATTCATGAATCCGTTATGGGGTGGGATATCCATTGCTTCGATTGCTGGAGAATTGGTTACTGCTGCGACAAATACGGCAATGTATACTTACGAAATTGCACCAGTAGCTACGTTAATCGAATCCACCATCATATCACGAATGGGTGAACTGGCAGGATTTCCAACATCCAAAGGGACATTGACAACAGGGGGCTCGAATGGGAATATGCTTGGTTTGCTTTGTGCAAGGCAATCAATGGATCAAAAATCATCTTCTCTTGGATTTGATGGGCGTAATTCTGTTGTTTTCGTCTCTGAAGAGGCGCATTATTCGTATAGCATAGCAGCCAATGTAATTGGCATAGGTTTCATGAATTTAATCAAAGTACGATGTGACGATGATGGAAGAATGCGACCAGACTCTCTAGAAGAAGAGATACAAAGAGCACTAAATTCTGGACAACGTCCATTCGCAGTACTTGCAACAAGCGGTACAACCGTTCGAGGATCGTTTGACCCTCTTCGTCCACTTGCTGAAATCTCTCATCGACACAATCTTTGGATGCATGTTGATGCTGCATGGGGCGGTGCTTGTCTGTTTTCAAACCAATATCGTTCTTTGATGGATGGAATTGAACTCGCTGACAGTTTTTGTTGGGATGCACATAAAATGATGGGCATACCACTAATTTGCTCCGCATTTATTGTCAAAGATGGAGACATTCTACGTCAGGTGTGTTCGACTGGTACCACTCAAGCCCACTATCTCTATCATGGCGAAGCAGAGGATGTCGATCTTGGACGTTACTCACTGCAATGTGGCAGGAGAAATGATGCCCTAAAGTTATGGCTTGCATGGCGAGAGATTGGAGATGCTGGTTGGGCAACAATGGTAGATCGATTTATGGAGCTTGCAACCTATCTTGAACTAAAAGTAGAATCAACACCTGAGTTGGAAATTGCTTCATCACGAATGTGGACAAATGTTTGTTTCCGTTATGTTGGGAATACTGATCCAGAAAAACTCAATTCTCTGAATGTTGAATTACGTCACAGACTATTGCAAGATGGTCGATTTATGGTTAGTAAGAGCACTATTGATGAACAAATTATTCTTCGTTCAGTTATTTCCAATAATCAGATTACTGAACAGAGTCTCGATTCCTATATTGAAAAAATCGTGGAATTGGGGCGGGATATTGAGAGAGGCCTCCCCGCTGAGTAGTCAATGAAACGAAACTTTGAGAACTAAAATGGAGTAGTGTGAATATGAGCAATGATGAACCAGTAAGGACAGCCCTTTTTGAGGAACATAAAACGATGGGAGGGAACCTTGTAGATTTCCATGGGTTTGAATTACCAATATGGTATTCAAACATCAAGTCAGAACATATCGCAACACGTGAAGGTGCAGGAATCTTCGATGTATCTCACATGGGTACATTTCGTTTCTCAGGTGAACGTGTTATGGAGTGGTTACAATCATGCGCAACACAGAACGTGACTGCCGTTTCACCAGGCAGATGTGCTTACACTCATTTTCTCGATCATGATGGATATATTATTGACGACATGATTTTTGCTGTCGTTTCGGAGACAGAGATTCTTGGAGTTCCAAACGCATCAATGATCGACGTCATGTGGAATTGGTTCCACCAACTTAATCCAGAACAGATGGGCGTAACTCTAGAGAATCTCTCACCATCGATGTCAATCATTGCTCTTCAAGGCCCAACAAGCAAAGAGATGTTGAACGCGGCATTTGGTGAAGGTCAACATGTTGGCCGTTTCAAATGGAGTGCATTATCTGAAAATAACCTTGGTGTAACTGGCTGGATTCAAGGAACAGGTTACACTGGTGAAGCAGGATATGAGATATTTGTTCCAAACGAAGATGTTGTGGCTGTATGGAGAGCTCTTGCTGAAGCTGGAGCGACACCCATTGGATTAGGTGCAAGAGATACATTACGATTGGAAAAGGGGTACCTTCTCTCTGGAGTTGACTTCCTGTGGCCAGGTCTAGATGATGGATCACACACATTTCTGGCAAGAGATTCTTGGGAAACAAATGTGCCATTTGGATTAGACCTTGGTCATGAGTTCACTGGTAAATCTCGTGTCATTTCTCATTCTGATTCAGATGCACGCTGGTGGGGGATCAAGTATCTCGAGCGAGGTCCATTGCCGCGACCAGGTAAAGTTGTCACGACCCTGGACGGTTCTACAATCGGGGAACTTACCTCAGGAGCACCCTCGCCTTCACTAGGTAATACAGGCATTGGGATTGGCTACATTTCTGGTGTGAAAGAAGGTGATGAAGTCTTGATTGCAGCAAGTCCAAGGTCTTCCGTAAAGGCCGTAATTGTACGACCACCATTCGTCTGAAACAGTTTCCAAATCCTGATGGCTCAATGACGAATATTATGAGCGCTACGCGATTGGTTCAGCACACCTGCGGAGGTGCTTTTCAATGGTTGACCAACTCCCGAATCTAGGACGAGAAAAAGAAATGCTTCAAGAAATGGGTTTCGACTCGATTGATGCGTTGTTTGCAGATGTTCCTGCTGGGGTTCGTATGAACGAAGATCTTCCCCTCCCTGATGCACAAAGTGAAGAAGAACTACTTGCTGATGCAAAGCGCCTTCTTGGGTCCAATGTTGCTCTTGGTGACAAAGTATCTTTCCTTGGTGCAGGTTTGTATCGTAACTTCGTTCCATCCAGCGTTTTTCAGTTGATTACTCGTGGTGAATTTCTCACATCCTACACGCCATACCAGCCTGAAGTCTCTCAAGGAATGCTGCAGGCAATGTGGGAGTTCCAGTCGCTTATCTCCGAATTAATTGCTATGCCTGTTACAAATCTCTCTCTCTACGATGGGTCTACCGCTGCCGCTGAAGCGATTACGTGTGCTGTACGTGTACACAATCGGAAGGCCGAGCAGAAGAATACAGTATACATCTCCGAACTTACACCACCTGACCGATGTTCAGTCATCCACAATTACTGTCAAGGCGCTGGAATTGAGATTAAGAAACTGAGGCATCATGAAAACGGTCTCATCAATCTCGAGGATGTAGCTAATGCTGCAGGATCATGTGCTGTATATGTCGAACAACCAAATCCACTTGGCATCATCGATGGTGGCTATCCGAAGTTGAAAGAAATTATTGGAGAACATACAGCACTCATTGTTGCCATACAACCCGTTTCCTTGGGACTTGTCGAAGCGCCAGGAAACTATGGTGCAGATATTGTTGTAGGCGAAGGGCAACCTCTGGGAAGTCCAATCACCGCAGGAGGGCCAATTTACGGAATCTTTGGATGCACCAAGCCATACCTACGTCTAATGCCAGGTCGAATTGTTGGAAGAAGCATCGATGTTGATGGGAAAGAAGCATATTGTCTGACTCTCTCAACTCGTGAGCAGCATATCAGACGACACCGTGCAACCTCAAACATCTGTACAAACGAGACACTTATCGCTTTAATGGGAGCGATGCATATGTCTCTTCTTGGGCCAGAAGGCCTAGAAGAGCTGGCAATACGAAACATGGCTGCGTGCACGTATGCGAAACAGAAAATTGCTTCTATCCCAGGGTTATCCGTTGTTCACGAGCGCCAGTCACACTTCAATGAATTTGCAATCGAAGTTCCAGACTCTGGTAAAAATTGCTTGACATATCTCGAGGAAAAGGGAATAATTGGTGGATTTGATCTTTCATGGTGGTATCCAGACCAATCAAATCGTTTGTTACTAACGTTTACCGACCAGACCTCTGGTGATGACATTGAACGACTTTCGTTAAGTCTTGAATCATGGGTAAAGGAGGTGGCTGCATGAGCCATCTTTTCGATCATCACGGTGCTCCTGGTAAAGGGTATGCTCAACCCAAACCACTTCTCGAGGCTTCCAAACTATCTCTTCCAGATAATCTTGTTCGCAAAAGTCTTCCACGATGGCCAAGACTCTCTGAGCCAGAAATGGTCCGCCATTACACTTGGCTTTCAAAGAGAAACTTTGGAATTGATACTGGATTTTACCCTCTTGGCTCTTGTACAATGAAGCATAATCCTCGTGTGAACGAGGTTATTGCTCAACTTCCAGGTATTGCCGATATCCATCCTCATCAGCCTGAGCATCAAATCCAAGGCTTACTTTCAATTTATTTTGAAATGCAAGAGATGCTTTCCATCTGTGCAGGGATGGATGCAGTCACATTGCAACCAGTTGCAGGAGCACAAGGGGAATTTACTGCAGTTCGATGTTTCCAAGAATATTTCAGGCATCGTGGTGAACATCAAAGAACCAAGGTCATTGTTCCTGATTCAGCACACGGAACGAACCCTGCAAGCGCTGCTATGGCTGGATTCGAGATCATCGAGATTCCGAGTAAGGTTGATGGCCGCATCGACCTTGATGCACTACGAGCAGTCGTTGGTGAAGACACAGCAGCAATGATGATTACGAATCCAAATACACTCGGTTTGTTTGAACATGATATTGCAGAAGCATCTAAAGTTGTCCACGGAGTTGGCGGGCTGATGTACTATGATGGTGCAAACTTCAATGCCATTCTTGGAAGAACAAGCCCTGGCCTGATGGGCTTTGATGCAGTTCATTACAATCTTCACAAAACCTTCAGTCAACCACATGGAGGAGGAGGTCCAGGTTCTGGACCGATTGGTGTGAAGCAACATCTTGCACCATTCCTACCAACACCTATTGTTTCTCGCAGAGAACCAACTGAGTCTGAACAGGAACAAGCGGTTGATGATTTCTGGTACACATGGCATGAGCCGGAACATACGATTGGTAAGGTTCAACAGTGGCATGGTAATGCAGGTGCAGTCATTCGTTGCTGGGCATATTATCGACGATACGGTAAGGAACTTCGAACAATGTCTGAACATGCTGTCTTGAATGCAAATTATCTACGTCATGCAATTCACAGAGAAGCAAAGGCTGCTGGTGTCGATCATATGTTTGTTGATGGAGCTGAAACAGTCGTGGCAAAACACGAATTCACACTCTCTCTTGCACCAGCAAAAGAGTCGTTGGGAATTTCAGCGATGGATGTAGCCAAAGGGTTGCTCGATATGGGCTACATGGCTCCAACAGTCTATTTTCCACTGGTCGTCCCAGAATGCATGATGATTGAACCAACTGAAACGGAATCGAAAGATACACTGGATACATTTGCAGAAGATTTTGCTAAAGTCCTTCAAGTCGATGCAGAAACGTTGCATAATGCTCCAATAACGACACCTGTTCGTCGTGTTGATGAAGTCTATGCTGCTCGGAATCTCTGTCTTCATCATCCATTTGATGAATGATGATTAAATTCCACTGGTTCTTGAGTAAATTGCAACATCTCCCAAGTGAGTTGGGAAGAATGGACAAGTAAAGCGAATCCGATCAATACCACCTGTAGAAGAGTCCAAAACAATGAGATTGATGCAATTGAGATAACAATTGCTGTTGCGAGGATCATCAAACCGACGGGACTTATTTTTGGTCTGAAACGAACGCAAATCTTCCCGTCCATTTTGATAATACTCAAAGAAATCATCTGCAACCAACCCTTTCTGAGGATGATTGTGTTTTCTTTGTCTTGAATACGAAGGTAAGGATGTTTATTCAATTGGTCGAAAAATTCGTCCCTTGTGCATGAATAAACTTGTTCCACTCTATACGATGTCTCGTAATACAACTTAATCTCATTGCCTATATACAACAATCAAATGAAGTGGGAGTTCTTGGCAATGATATGGTTGGATTGTTTGTTGATGGTTGGTTCCCTTCAGAGGAACGCCCCGTCATGATGATTCCGCTCTTTACAATGGCATGGTCTCTGTTCACTCTTGTATGCCCAATATTGCTGTTAATCTCTGGGAAATACACGTCTCTTGTGCAATGGTTCTTGTTAGCCTCAATCCTTTTGCTTGGTTTTGCTCTGTTTTCTACGATGTCACATAGAAGAGTTTTGATTCTCCACCGTGGTGTTCATTTGATTGGCCTTCTAATAATTACAGGCCTCATTCTAACATTTATTGATTCAGTATCCTCATGGATTCCGCTGGGAATTGCCTGGATTCAATTTAGTCTTACATATCACATCGCTAATCGGACTTCTGCAGGTTTTGGTGTTCAGTTTCGGCATGAATGGAATCCAAAAACTATCCTTGAGATTTCACCAGTTCAAAGGAATCAATGGCACATCCTCAACACTAGAGCTTCAAATGGGCTGATGGCCATTTTGAGAAAGAAAAACACAATTGGAGTATTGTATTGCACATTCGAAGAAGATGGATGTTGGCTACATCTCGATGTTTTCTGCAAAGACTTTTTCGATCTAAATGGCATTCTAATCGAAGAAGAGTGATGGTTTTTCTGTAGGATGGCCGAGGGTCATCTAAAAGAACTATACGCGCCGGGAGAGATACATGGATGTAACCATTTTACTCGGTTCCAAATCGGACATGCCTATTGCTGAAAAGTGTACTAAAATTCTCGACCATTTTGGCGTTGATTATCAACTACGTGTGGCTTCTGCTCACCGCTCACCAAAATTTGTTGAAGAAATTATTCACAAAGCAGAAGAAGATGGATGTAAAGTATTCATCGCAATGGCAGGTCTTGCTGCTGCATTACCGGGTGCAGTTGCTGCTTTAACAACAAAACCAGTCATTGGAGTTCCTTGCGGTGGAAGAGTTCCTTTCGATTCGCTCCTCTCAATTGTCCAACTTCCTCCTGGTGTTCCAGCTGCTACAGTCGGTGTAGATCGTGGAGACAACGCTGGTCATCTTGCAGTACAAATGCTCGCTCTTGTCAATGATGATATGGCTCAAAAACTAGTTCAAGATAAATTAGATCAAATTGAACGAGTTCTGAAGATGGATCGAGAAGTCAACGGCAGGGATTGAGATGTTTGATGCGCCTGAATTCATCGAGGAATCGATTGAACAAATGAAGGCTACAATCGATGATATTGCAATCATTGCCTGTTCGGGTGGTGTCGATTCAACCGTTGCTGCTGTAATTGCAAACAAAGCGGTGGGGAATCTCCTCCATTGTGTCTACGTCGATACTGGCTTTATGCGAAAGAACGAAACCGAAGAGATTGAAGAAATGCTCTCTCAACAAGGAATCAATTTAGTCACCGTAAAGGCTGCAGACAGATATTTCAAGGCTCTAAAAGGCGTTACTGATCCTGAGGAAAAGCGTAAGGTGATTGGAGAACTTTTCATTCGAATCTTTGAAGATGAACAAAAGAAATGTGGTGCTAAGTATCTTGTTCAAGGAACAATTGCTCCTGACTGGATTGAATCCGGCGGTGGTGTTCGAGACACGATCAAATCACATCACAATGTTGGAGGATTGCCAGAAGACATGACTCTCGAAGTCGTAGAACCTCTTCGTGACCTCTACAAGGATGAAGTTCGAGAACTTGCAAGAGAACTGGATATTATTGTTGCAGAACGCCAACCCTTCCCAGGACCCGGACTAGCCGTGCGAACTCTTGGAGAATTGACTCCCGAGCGTGTAGCGGTTGTAAGAGAAGCATGCGCTATTGTTGAGGAAGAATTTGAATCAGCTGCCGAAGCCGGTGAAATGGAACTTCCATGGCAATACTTCGCCGCTCTCCTTCCGGTTAGATCTGTTGGTGTTCACGGCGATGTTCGAGCTTATGGTGAGACCGTTGTCGTTCGTGCTGTGAAAAGCATGGACGGAATGTCTGCTCGATATTCTGAAATCCCTCATGCAATCTTGCAAAAGATCAGTACACGTATTACCAATGCAGTGAAAGGCGCTGTAAACCGTGTGGTATACGATATTACGCACAAACCACCCGGTACAATCGAGTGGGAATAATGGCGCCGATTGTGGGGCTCGAACCCACGACCTTGGGATTAACAGTCCCACGCTCCACCAGCTAAGCTAAATCGGCGAGTTTTGCCAACAACATCTCCTTTATGACGGCTTCCATTGAATCGAGAACTACGAACAATTCTCAATCGTGATGGTTTCGAGGATTCGAGAACCGTCTTTTACTTGATATTCACTGATTTTAATGGAATCCTTTAATCGCTGTAAAAGGTGCATGTCGAAGCCATAATCTGCATCAAGTGTCATTATTGGCTCTCCTTCTTCTACATTATCTGAGACCTTTTTATGCAACTGAATCCCGATTCCATGGTCTATATCTTGACCCTGTTGGGAACGGCCAGCACCTGCTTCGCAGAGAACTTGACCTATGATGAGGGCATCAATATCAGCAATGTTGCCATTTTGTTCAGCCTTGAGAACATACTGTTGCGGGGCTCTCGGTAGAACGCTCCAAGCATCATGGAGGAGTGTATCTGCGACATCAGAATCAACACCTTGTCGGATGATCATATTCCTAAATTCCGTCAAAGCAGAACCGTTTCGAATAACTTCTTCAATATCAAATCCAAGTGCCTTTCCTTGAGCAACAACCAATTCCATCGTATCCTCTGGACCGACTCCTTTCAAGCACTGAATTGATTCGTAGATTTCGTGACTATTTCCTAGCCAATTGCCTAAGGGGTGGTCGATTTGAGTTAATTGTGCAGTAACTTGAATGCCGAGTTGTGTACCAACTTGAACCATCGATACAGCTAATTCTCTTGCTTTTTCAGAATGTTGCATAAATGCAGCTCTTCCGTATTTGACATCAAGAACAAGCGAATGAATTCCTTCTGCAGCCTTCTTTGACAATATTGAAGCAGTGATCAAGCCAATGCATGGGACAGTAGCAGTCACATCCCGAATGGCATAAAGAATGGAATCAGCCGGAGCGATTTCATTTGTCTGCCTTGAAATAAAGCAGGGATTTTCTTTCATTACTTCGATGCTTAGACCAGTATTGAAGCCTGGTATTGATTCTAATTTGTCGATGGTTCCACCTGTATGAGCAAGTCCTCTTCCTGCAAGCATCGGTACTGTTGCTCCACATGCTCGAAGCGCTGGTGCGAGAATAATGCTCATTTTATCACCTACGCCTCCAGTTGAATGTTTGTCAACAGCTGCTGGATTAGGTGGGAGGGTTTCACCACTTTCGAGCATGGATGTGGTCAAATGGTATGTTTCATCAGAATTTAGGCCATTGATTTGACATGCCATCAAAAAGGCTCCAATTTGTTCATTCGGAATCTCTGAAAGATGTTCAATGAACCATGAGAGTTCTTCTTTCGATAGAATGTCTCCATCTCTTTTCTTTGCAAGTAAGGTGGGAATATGCATGATTTCAACTCATTTTGATGCTAAGCCGATTTCCACAAGTCTCTGATGAAGATACTCTCCTGCTTTGATGGATTGATAGGCTGCTACGCCCCCGGTTTTAGTCACAAATTCTTCACGTGGAGTCAGATCGATTTCATTGCGTGGATGAACAAACATCGGCATTGAAAAGCGCCTTTGCGTTGGATCTCCTGGGTTGACTACTCTATGTGTTGTCGATTTGAAAAGTCCATTCGTCAGGTTCTGAATCATATCTCCTGAATCGACGATGATTTGCTCATGGTTGCCTTCAACATCAATCCATGTTCCATCGTGATCCATAACCTGTAAACCTGCGGCAGTTGCAGTCATTAGTAATGTAATCAGATTGATGTCTTCGTGAGCCGCAGAACGTACCGCTCCTTCAGGAGTTGATTCATCTAGAGGAGGATAATGGATGATTCTCATGATGGTGTTTCCTTCTCTTGCCATTTCTGGAAGCCACGTTTCATCATGGCCAAGATAGGAACTGCACGCACTGAGGAGCATTGTTGAAATTTCTTCCATCTTATTGTAGAGTGAATCAACATTCTTTTCAAAATCGGGTAAATGCTTGCTTGGCCAAATGTTTGCAGGATATGTTAGGTCTGTTTCACTGCCTTGATTTCCTCTTCCTGTTTGCCAAAATTCTTTCAAATCAGGGGCAGGATTATTCTTAGCATGTTCAATTCCAAATGCAGTATAGCCTCTTTGATGTGAAATTTCTGGACGCAAATACGTTCGCTTTGTTTCTTCATCGAGGTCAAAGAAATACTCTGCTTGTTCGTATGTGTCCTCAATATGGTTGAGATCAATTCCGTGATTGATCAGTGCAAAGAATCCAATGTCGGAAAGTGATTCTCCAACCGCTTGGATAAAGGCCATACGACGGTTTTCATCACCTGATAGGAAATCTTGCAAATCCGCTACAGGTAGTGGTCTTGACAAAGGGTTCACTCCTAATTGTCTCGTAATTTAGCGAGCAATCGAAGCATTTCGATATACAACCACATAACGGTTATGAGAATCCCGAATGCGCCCCACCATTCCTGTTGCTTAGGAGCGCCCATACGAACACCAGCCTCTATCATTCCAAAGTTGGAAATTAACATAAGGGATGCAACAACAATGATGAATACACTAATTCCAATACCAATTGGCCCACTTGAATGGAGGAATGGAATCTCAAAAGGAGTAAACATGAAAATGAAATTAATGAGGTATACAAACATAATTGACATCATTAGTGAAAAGACAATTTTGTTGAATGTTGGAGTTGGTCGAATGATTCTCAACGAATAAATTGTCAACATAGCTCCAATGACACCGAGTGTTGCAAGACCTGCCTGGATGGCAATTCCAGGATACATCAACTCAAAGAAAAGGGTGAGTGGGCCGATTAAGAGCCCTTCCATGAGGGCATAAATCATGACAATCATTTGTGGATCAGAGGGGCGGGAAAACATAAGGTATACTGCTATCCCAATTGTTCCAACCATTCCAAACATCATCATTGGGTAAAGAAGGCCTGGGACAACAAGTCCAAGAACAACTGTACCGAGGGCAGAGATGGTCATTAAACCAAACAAGATACCAATTTTCTGTAGAGTTCCTTCAAAGGTCATTCGGTCGTTTCCAGAGATGGTATTCCAGAATTTTGGTTGGAATACGGGGTTACTCGAACTGTAAGCCATGGTTCAACCTAGAAACGCTCCTTTGTCAAGGTTACGCGTCTCAACTCTGTTCAGACATCTGTTGTTGATAGTATTCTTCCAATTGGTCAAGACTCCATCCCATTTCCAAATACTTCTCGATCATTGCTTTGTCCCATCCCGGGAAACGTGCAAGGTCTTGATCTGATAGCCCACTCTGATCTTCAGAGGCTTGACCATCGAGAACAGGTTGTTCCCATGATTCAGAAGAACCGATAACTGCATTCAATTCTTCTTCTCCAACCCAATCCTTGACTTCGGATTTCTCCTTGCGTGATTGAATAATTCCGTTCGCTGCACCAATGAGTAATAACGCTCCACCAAGCATCAACAATAACATGAATGTTGCACCCATGCCTTCCTCAGCCTCTCCACTGGAATCTCCAGCGTTTTGATTGAGTTGAGCAAGTGAACATCCGTCAATATCCGTTGGCGTGTCTGGCAATGTATCGGGACAATCATCGTCAACATCCAAAATACCGTCATTATCGTCATCAAGTGAGTCATTTCCAGTGTTGTTGGTTTCGTTACCAGTTGGTTCTGGCGTAATGCCACCAAGATCGCAACCCAATGCATCGGCTTCATTGATTCCATCACCATCAGCATCAGCCATGTTGATTGCATCGTATGGAGACACGTCAGTAACTCCAGAATCTAATGCGGTTGTTTGTGCCCAAGCGACTTCAATCTGATCCAATATACAATCCCCATCCGTATCTGCAGACAATGGATTTCCTCCCAAGATGTATTCATCGTAGTTAGAGAGCGTATCTCCATCGACATCGATATCAGCCTCGAGAGTGGTGCCAAACATTGCTATTGTTCTGTTCAGTTCGTTTCCAACTTCCCAAATATCAGGTAAACCATCGTTGTCAGTATCGGTTACGTTGTCAAGTCGATTCCAGTCAGCATACCATGAATTGATGTAAGGTGTAGCAATCTCAGTCGAATCGATAATCAATCCCATTTCTCTGTTACGAACCATTGCTGAATCGCCCCAGTTGATGCTTGAGATAAGGACAGATGTGCCATCGACGATTGCTCCTTTGTTGTGGAGTTTAGAAACATCGTCATCTTCACTCATGATGATTGCAGAAACATCCCATCCATTGGTTTGATTCCAATCATTATTCATTCTGTCAACAATGTCTTGGATATCTTCATCAAGATATGCTCCGTTGATAATAAGACGTATCGACACATCTCTCTGTGCAGCATCTTCGAGTGCACTTACGACTGGGTTTTCACCCCATCCCCATTGCCAATCAAGATCAAGATATTGCAATGAGAGTAAAATTTCACTGTTTGCGTTTTCGATCATGCTGGTTAAACCTTCAACACAATCATCAGGGCACGTGAGAAGAGTTCCAGAGTATGTTCCAGTGTATTGTGGAGCAGAATCTCCTGCGATTGTTCGTACATCAGGTACGGAATAACTATTGGTTGGAGGAGTCGATGAGACAGGTAAAACATACATTGAATTTTCATCAAAGGCCATGTGTTCCAAAACAGTCTGAGCAAGTTCTTGGCTTTCCACAATCATACTCCAATCCCTGTTGCCGCGTTGGCCGGGTGGTGGTAATGATGCATCTTTCCAGTTGCCTGAGCCTATCCAGACAGAGGCCTCATCTTGAACTGCAACCTTAGCGTGAAGGTAGAGATAAGGGTCATCGCCGCTACCTCCAAACCAAAACACATCGACTCCAGCTTCCTTGAGAAGATATGCATAAGATGCTTGAGATTCACGATCATTTGTATTCCACCAAGATTCGACTTCGTTGAGAACAACCACGACAGTAACACCTCGTTCGTGTGCATCAATGAGAGCCTGAGTAAGATCCATCGATTGGAGTTGATACAGATGAAGATGGAGAGAAGATTGTGCTTGACCTACCCATGCGAGTACATCCACAAGTCCATCATGAGGTCCAAGAAGTGGCTGAATCATCGTTGCATCTGAAAATGTTAGGTCTGTACAGAAATCACTTGCTCCGAGGCGTCCCCATCGTTGATGCCAATCGACAGATTGGTTGGTATCGGTGATTGTTCCACAACCATCGCCTCTGTACAGAATCAGATTATCAATTCCGCTTACTGGCTCTGATAAAGCAACTCCAGACCATCCGACTGCATCCACAGGGCCATTGCCGTAGACGATGGTATCGGCAACTTCTCCACTTGGGTGGATGAGTTGCAACGCCATGCCACTATCTAGAAGATAAATTGGGGAACTCATGACAGTATTCATGTCAAGAATTGTTCCATCCTCATACAAGGTAAGAGCGGAGACATCATTGGTTAGTTTTACTGAAGACCCAGCATCAATCTGTAGGTTGGTGATATCAGCAGTGTATTCTGTACTATCAGCGGCTGTTCGTCTAATTTTCCATCCATTGAGTGTTGCAGCGTCTTCTCCGTTATTGGTAAGTTCAAAGAATTCTAATTCTGTAGAAATCGATGAAATACCATCCCACATGACAGATGTAAACTTGATCGAATCCTGAGATGCAATCATTGTAGCATCTGGTTCTTCAGTTCCAGGAGTCGGCCATGCAAACTCAACCCATTCTGAATTTGTTTCATTGTATCCATAGGTTACACAATTACTTGCAAGGAATTCAGATGATGGCGCTGCGCTTGTGACCAGTTCTCCATCTGGATTGAGAATCTCAAGAGTACCACTATCTTCGAGTGAACCTCCAAAGATATCATAGGTCAATTCAACAACAATTCTCTGGCCGGATTCAACTGTCGTATTGTTTTCTCCGTGATTCCACAGCATGGTTGAATCGATAAATTGACGACCCATGAGTGGGTTCGAGGTGTAATCCATGCTCACTCTCCAGCGGCTTAGGTTGACGTTTTCTGCGCCTGTGTTGTGAAGTTCTATCCAATCAGCAGCAGGTGAGAATGTTGAGTCGTCACATGAAGAAGCAATTTCTGTAATCACAATCGACTCAGAATTGGTATATTCAGGCCATACTGGATTAGCAGTTCCAGGTGTTGCCCACGCACTGTTGACCCAATCATCCACTCCCCAGGTGATGGATGTTGTTGGTGCATTGAGGCCAGATTGACCCGCACCTGCATGAGTTTCTGTATTGTTGATGAGCGAACTTCCTTCCAGGGTGCTTGTCCATTGAGCTGAGTGAGCGATTGCTCCGTTTCCATCAATGAGATTTATTTGATCTGGTGTGGTGTGTTTTAGGTAGAATTGAGATGTCCCATTTAGGGCGATTAGGGTTGTTTCACCTGGCGCTAGAATAGTGGTTGATTTCATCGGCATGTTGTATTGATGCAGCATCAGGTTACGATTTGCGGCTGAGAGTCTCCATCCAGCAACGTCAACTTCGGAAGAACCAAAGTTGTGGATTTCAATCCATTCACCACCGGGGTATGATTCAGAGTCAGAACCAACAGCATCTGCGAGTAGTTCTGTGAAACGAATATCGCCTGTCGTTGCAGTTGGAACCGGTTCTGGTTGCCCAGGTGTTGGATACAGTGAAGGAGACCATGCATCATTGTAGTTTGTGCTGCGGAGAAGAGA
>Ga0208277_1001182_pt1 | contig 15323 bp, 11 predicted proteins | sample ETNtaG_5_FD_185782 | JGI IMG/M metagenome (GOLD analysis project Ga0208277, IMG submission 185782) | Marine microbial and viral communities from oxygen minimum zone, Eastern Pacific Ocean - ETNP201406SV205 (SPAdes) (version 2) | ecosystem: Environmental > Aquatic > Marine > Oceanic ...
ATCAAAAATGTTGAGGTAATAAAACCCGCGAAAAGACGTAAATCAAAACGTGAGCAAATAATTCAGATTTTGTCTGAAAATCCTACTGTCTGCTGGAGTGAAATTCAAAATAGGGTAAATGCCCCATCACAAGCCTTAAAGAAACTTAAAGAAGAAGGTTACATTGATTTTTTTGAAAAACGCGTTTTTCGGCGGTTTATTGAAGGAGAATTACCTCAGATCGAAGCATTTAAAGAACTTAACCAGCAACAGAAACTTGCTTTCGATGTACTTGATAATTCAATCGAAAAAGGCGTTTTTCGCACTTTTTTACTGGAAGGCATCACTGGCAGTGGAAAAACCGAAGTCTATCTTCATGCGGTACGCGCTGCATTCAAGTCAGGCAAATCATCTCTCGTTCTCGTCCCTGAAATTTCACTTACACCACAGTTGGTCAACCGATTCCGTTCTCGTTTTGGGGATCTTGTGGCAGTCCTACACAGCGGAATGGATGATGGTGAACGTTTTGATGAATGGTCCAGGGTTCGTAATGGAATTGCTACAATTGTGATCGGCGCACGCAGCGCGGTTTTTTCTCCCTTGAAAAACCTGGGACTAATTGTGGTTGATGAAGAACATGATCCTTCATACAAACAAGGAGAGTCTCCACGTTATCACGGCCGTGATACTGCCATTTATCGTGGATTTGCGACTAATGCAACTGTACTGCTTGGCTCTGCAACACCTTCACTGGAATCAGCAAATAATGTTCAAAATGGCAAATATGATATTTTACGTTTAACTTCACGTATCCATCAAGTTCAGTTGCCGGAAGTAAAACTTCTGGATATGAAAACTGTGTCTAGTCAAAAAGGGAGCCCATATTTTTCCAGTGAACTGGTCGAAGCCCTGCGTTCACGCTTACTGAAGAATGAGCAAAGCATCGTTTTTTTAAACCGCCGCGGTTTCGCCCCTCTGGTTCGGTGTTCAAAATGTGATTCGACTTACACATGCCCCAACTGCAGTTTGAGTCTCGTGTACCATCAAGGCGCAAATCAAGTGCGTTGTCATCAATGTGACTTCGGCAAATTTCTTTATAATATTTGTCCGGATTGTGGAAGTGAAAATACTCCGATAATTATCGGTACAGGAACAGAACAAGTTGAAGAAAACCTTAAAATGTTTTTCCCCGAAGCACGGATTTTACGAATGGACCGCGACACTCTTCACGGAAAACACGCTCTTTCAAAAATGCATGAGCGTATCCGCAAACACGAGGTTGATATTGTAATCGGAACACAACTTGTGACCAAAGGGCATGACTTTCCGGAAGTGACATTGGTGGGAGTAATTATGTCCGATTTATCACTGAACATTCCTGATTTCCGTGCAAGCGAACGTACGTTTCAGCTACTGACTCAAGTAGCAGGAAGGGCTGGGCGCGGTTACAAACCAGGGGAAGTACTGATTCAAACACATAATCCTCTTCACCATAGTTTACTATGTGCTAAAGAGCACAACACAACAGAGTTCATGAAACTTGAATTGGAACGTCGCTTAAATCTCGGTATGCCACCTTTTAATTCACTTACTTTGATTGTCTGTAGCAGTCCCCATGAAGGACGCGCAGAAAAAATGGCCCAGGAAATTTTCAACAGAATAAGAACTATTATCTCAAATACACCAAAGAGTAAAGCACCCGAAACTATTGAAAAGCATGAAACCATTGATGCAGTCAAAGTAATAGGTCCGATAGAAGCACCAATGAAAAAATTACGTAACCGTTTTCGCTGGCAGCTATTACTGAAATCAGATAATGTACAGCGGCTTTTGCATTTGTTGAAACATGTTTTTGAGTCTTCACTTTCACTCAAACGTGATGAGTTGGTGCAGATAGACGTAGATCCACATCATTTGCTTTGATGATATGAAAATAAGTTATGTTTTGAAAAATTGTTTAGGTAATTTAATGAGAATATTTTTTTAAAATTAATAATTTTTTATCAGGATAAATTTAATGGATTTTACACAATGGAGTCAACTGGCGCTGATCTGTGTCTTGGGTGCTATGTCACCAGGACCAAGCCTTGCGGTTATTCTAAGGAACTCAGTCTCAGGGGGTAGGACGCAGGGAATAATGTCCGGAATTGGCCATGGTCTGGGTATCACGTTTTATGCCGTAATTGCGATTGCCGGTCTGGTGGCAATGTTCAAAAACATTCCTCATTTTTTCACGATCGCGCAAATTACAGGTTCATTTTTTTTAATCTGGATTGGTTTAAAAATGATCATATCTGCTCTTTCTCAGAAGCAAAATGAAGAAGAAATAGAGCACACTCGAGTCACAGGTAAACAAGGATTTATCGAAGGTTTTTTGATTGCTTTCCTGAATCCCAAAATAGCAGCATGGTTATTTGCGCTGTTCAGTCAATTTGTAGAAGCTAATGCGACAATTACTGAACAAATAGTACTCGTTTCAACTGTGGGAGGCATAGACGCGTCGTGGTATTGCTTCGTGGCCTTGCTTGCTTCTTCAGGAGGACTTGTAGAAAGCCTGAAACGTAATGCAAAGCGTATTGATATAGGTATGGGGATACTGCTGATATTACTGGCTGCAGGAATGCTCTTGCGTGCTTTTAATCTCTTCATTTAATAAAATATTAATAGTATTCTATTACTTCTCAGGAATAAGCAGCTAAAAATCGAACTCTAAGTTAAATCTGTCTTCTCAAAATTGAATTATTTAATCACTCAAAGACAGTGCTGTATCATTTAAACAGGGAATTTTATTCAGGCATGTTTCATTTTTATTTCTTGAAAAGCACATTCACGCTCTGCAATCAGACTCAGTTCATCTTCACTCCAGCCACGTTTTTCCCACTTCATCTTAAACGTTTTCTGTAGTGTGTGCAGCAGCAGTCTAAATAAATCCTGTCTGGAATGTGCGGGAAAAATACCTACAGATTCAAGAGAATGCATTTCCTGCCTTAGTTTTTCTTCACTGACATAGGGAAATATTTCAACTATAAGGGGAACTGAATCTTTGAGAGGAATCGTACCATGTTGCAAAAAAACTCTTGAAGAAGAAGAAGAAGAAGAAGAAGAAGAAGAAGAGCTGCGGATATTTTTTACTCTTTGCGCGCTACCAATTATTTTTCTACCTTCCACCAAAATTTCATATGCAGATATTACTGAAAAGCATACGTGAGTATTGATTTTTTTATTTTGCGGACTATGCTCCCACAATTCCGGTTTTAGACCCAACTCCTCAAAAAAAGCGTAAAAACCTTTTGCTAGAAAACGGTAGTTGTCAAGCACACCTCTGTTAAATTGTTTGTCCAGAACACCACCTACAAGAGAATATGTCAGATCAAATCCGTGCAAAACCGCTTTCCCACCTGTTATACGGCGGACAATAGGAATACCGAGATTTTCGCATGCGTCAAGATCAATGCGATGATCTATCTTTTCATTCCTGCCCAGTGAAAGAGTAGCTTCTGCCCATTCATAGATCCGGAAAACAGGATCGTCATTTTTAGAATAATTTTCCAGCAATACCTGATCAGCGGCCATATTAAAACTACCGGAGCGTGGGATGTCTTCGATCAGACGCCAGATTTCCATCTTGAATTCTTAAATAGTCAGGATTTTGGATTTAGTAAACTTGAAAAATCCATACCTCCTGTCATTTTACCAATTTGCTCCCCCAAAGAGTTCTGCATTTTTTGTTGACTTTGCCGTAGTCCTTCATTTACCGCAGAAAGAATCAAATCCTGTAGAGTTTCTATATCATCAACGTCCACGACTTCTGGATCTATTTCAATACTTTTTGCTTCCTGCTTCCCGTTGAAAGTCATTCTAACCATTTCTCCACCTACTGAAACCGTGAAAACCTGCTTTGCTAGTTCCTCCTGCTGTTGCTTCATTGTTTCAGAAAGTTCCTGAGCCTTTTTCATCATTTCATTCATGTCTATCATTAGATACCTTTTTGATAAAAAGTTTATTAAGATTGGTCTGAAATGTTTTATTTTGGATGTTTTTTTTGCATCTATAATTCTATAGCGCTGATTTTGCTGTTTGTAAAAACGTCGAGAATATCTTTCACCTGCGGGAATTCCCTGGCATTTTTACGTTTTAATTCATTTGACTGCTCAAAAAGGATTTGTTCATGTTCGACTATTGTCAGTTTTGAAGTCTCTGTAAGAGCTATCTCGCAGCTGACATGAACTGCGTGTCCACACCACTCTGTAGCAATTTCTTGCAACAAACTGCGATTCTTTTCTGTAAACATTGAAGGATAGTTTCCACTTTTAAACGCCAGACTCAATTGTGTACCAGTCAAAATCTGAGGAACAGCATTTCGAACAAAGCTTGCAAGCATTGAAGAACGTTTTTTAACTTCATCTGCAAAATCCGTCCATTCTTGAGCAGGTTTTTCAGACGATTCTGCAATATTCAACATTTCCGTCAGCGATTCATTTTCAACAGTCTTTTCTTCAGATTCCTGATTTTGAGAGTAGTCTTCCTGCTTTTCTAGCGTTTCCGGAGCTAGAGTATTAGTTTCAAAAGTTCTCGGAATCTGTTGATTTTCGTTAGCTTTTTCAGTTTGAGTATGATTTAACTGAATTTCAGTAATTTCTCGTTTTTTATCAATTCCATGATTTTCCTGAGTATCAGAAGTTTGTGAAATATTTCCCGAATTTTCCGGTGTTTGTGTAAATCCATGCATACTCATGCTTATATTCTGCATCGATTTTTCTAGATCAACCGTTCTTTCCCCAATATATGAATTGTCTTCATTTTGATGAAAATAACTGGTTCGCTCCTGATCTTGGGCTTCAGTCAATAGTGTTTCAGATTTAGGATTTACAGCATTATCCTGATTGTCTGCGCTCTTATGTGTTTTCTTTGTTTCGGACTGTAAAATGTTTTTAATGACTGAAGCATCAGCGGGCTGTTTTTTAACTCTGGAATCAACCGATAAAATATTATGATGTTTTTCAGAAGAATTATCTGTTGGGTGGTTTGTCGACTCTTCGGGGATAGCTTTCACAGAAGTTGCGTTTTCAGAATTTGTTTCTGCAGGAGGACCCCCATTACGAAGATTCTTTATCCCATTGATTATTTCAGGAAGCCCCACCAGGGGTTGAATGGATGCAATTTGGAGAATTGCCATTTCAAAACAAATTTTTGTGTGGGCACTGTGCTTCATCTGCTCTTCCAGTTCAAGCAAAACATTAAATATCTGCTGTAGCTCATCCACACTTACAGCTTCGGATAAAGATGCAAAGATTTCTAGATCATCCCCTGAAATATCCTGGAACAAAGCCGTACTTGTACCTAGTGACTTTACAAGTGCTGTGGTTTTAATAGTTTGCAGCAAATCTGCTAAAATATTATGAGTATCATGTCCATACTCCTGCAACTCATAAAAATAACTCAGAGCTTCACCTTCATTTTTTTTCAGCAAAGCATTCGTAAAAGCAAAGCGAGATTCACTGTCCAAAATTCCAAGAATCTGGGCCACTTTTTGATCAGATGCACTTGTTCCGCTAAAACTAAGAATTTGATCAATTGAAGTCAAAGCATCACGCATGCCCCCTACTGAATTCCGAGCAATCATTTCGAGCGCCCCGCGTGACAGTTCAAGCTCTTCATTAAGGACTACTTTTTCCAAATAATCCACCATAGTTTTTATCGGAATTCTTAAAAAATCGTAACGCTGACAACGTGAAATAATTGTCTGTGGTAATTTGTGAGGGTCAGTAGTAGCAAAAATAAATTTTACGTATGAAGGAGGTTCTTCCAGAGTTTTCAGCAATGCATTGAAAGACTCAAGAGTAAGCATATGAGCTTCATCAATGATATAAACTTTGTAACGACACCTCGCAGGCACATAATTTACATTCTCACGCAGTTCACGGATATTGTCAATTCCACGGTTGGAAGCTGCATCAATTTCATAAACATCCGGTGATGCATTCTGACTTATCTCTATGCAGTTTTCGCAGATATTGCACGGGTCGCCATTTTCCTGATTCAGGCAATTCAATGCACGAGTTAATATTCTCGCCGCACTCGTTTTTCCAACTCCACGGGAACCGGAGAACAAAAATGCATGTGCTACTCTGTCAGCAATAACCGCATTTCGTAAAGTTTGAGCTGCGGTTTCCTGTCCAATTAGATCTTCAAAGCGGATAGGACGCAACCTGCGCGCCAGTACAACATAGGACATGAAAGGGATTCCGATTATTGAAAAGAGAGGCCGGGTAATGCGGCACATCTACAAGATCTTAGTGCTGCTTCCGTTAGGATCTGACACGGTTCGAAATTTTCAATTGCGCACCCCCAGCCATCAGAAGTATTGTAGATATTTTATAAAACTTTTATAAAGAATCAACTCTTTAAAATAATTATTTAATTAGCCTCCACTTCTTCACAAAGTATGCGAATACTGTTAGACTAAAACTCGAAATATTTTTTTATTAATAAAGTCCGGTATATTTTTTTATTTTTTATGGCTAAATGGTTGATAGTCTCAGATGTCGTTGAGTTGCTACATGTCCCGGAAGCGACCATTTACCGTTGGATTCGACAGGGTGACATACCCTGCGTGGTAAGACGTGGTAAGTATTATTTTAACCAGTCTACTCTGATAACATGGGCTGAATCAAAACATATTCATATTGAAAAGCATTCTCTCAGAGAGAGTAAAATAAAACAAAAAGCGAGCACTGTTCAGTCCCCGCTGATTGAAGCTTTCGAGAATGGGAATGTATTTCACGCAGTTCCTTCTGACTCACTAGAAACACTTTTCAGCGAAATACCGGCCTGCATGAATTTACCAGGACATATTAAAGACACATTGGCAGAACAACTGATGCAGCGTGAAATTCTTTCTCCAACCGGAATTGGAAATGGCATTGCTGTTCCTCACCCAAAAAAACCGCTAGGACAGCAATTAAAAAAATCTATGATCGGTACTTTTTTTTTAGAAAAACCATTGGACTTTAAAGCACCGGACGGACTTCCGGTATTTGTCGTATTTGTCTTGTTGAGCGCTGATTCTTTTCACCATCTGCATTTGCTTTCTCAACTGGCTCGACTTCTAAATAATACAGATATAAATGACTTTCTCAAAAACTCCCCTTCATTAGAAATTCTCGTTGAAAAATTTCAAAAAAATCTGGCGAAGACAGCTTAACAAGTTTCTTTCACGCGGTTTTGTTGGAAATGATGCTAATTTACTTTCACGTTTTCAAGCTGTTTCGGCACGTGAAGCAGTAGTGATGATGACCGCCGCTCTGGGGATCGGACTAATTTGCGGGATACTTGCCGTAGGACTCAACTGGAGTGTTCATAATCTGCGTCTTTTCATAGCTGAATTAGACCTGGGCTGGCGTTCAATTTTTTTCCCTTCAATAGGTGCAGGGATTGCTATTTTTTTAGTACGCCATCTCATGCACGATAACGATGGACATGGAGTTTCCTCAGTAATTAAAGCCATTGCAATGGGTTCAGGAACGCTTCGGAGGCGAATGATTTATTCCAGATTTTTTGGTAGTTTTCTAACTGTTGGAAGTGGAGGTTCAACTGGACTGGAAGGACCTATTGTTAGCATCGGCGGTGCTGTGGGTTCTGCACTCGGACGTTGGTTAGCCATGAATGAACGACACAAAAAATTGCTTGTGGGTTATGGAGCTGCTGGCGCAGTTGCAGGAATTTTCAATGCTCCTTTGACTGGTTTGATTTTTTCTCTTGAAATAATCATCGGTGAATGGACATATTTAACTATACTGCCGACTATCATTGCTGCTGTATCTGCGACAGAAGTTAGTCGATGGATTATGGGCAACAAGATTGCATTTGTTCAGGAAATTGCAGGATTTTCTATCACCTCTTTAATTGCATGTATTGCTCTCGGTGCTTTAACCGGAGTTATTTCAATATTGTTTGTGAGAAGTCTGCATGTCTGGGAAAAATTTTTTGCAAAAATATCTTTACAACCTTGGATAAGAGCCACTATTGGTGGTTTGTTTGTCGGTGTTCTTGGTTTTTACATGCCAGAAGTTTTGTCTGAGGGATACTCTGTAACTCAGTCTTTTCTGACTGATTCAATACGTCCAGAACTGGGTATAATCCTCTTGTTTGTGCTTCTAAAATTTTTGGCGTGTGGTATCACTCTCGGAAGTGGTGGTATAGGTGGAGTATTTGCGCCCAGCCTCGTGATCGGAAGTGGAGTTGGACTTGCCTTCGGAATGATTTTGCATCTAATACAGCTGGATGGCATCGCTGAAGACGCAGCTTTTGCTTTGGCGGGAATGGCTGGTATGGTTGCAGGAGTAATGCATGGTCCATTGACAGGTATATTCCTTGTCATGGAGGTAACACGTGGATATTCAATGATTTTGCCCTTGATGCTGACTGCGAGCAGCTCCATGGTAGTAAGTTCATTCTTTGAAATTGGTTCTGTTTATACGCAAGATCTGATTAAGCAGGGGAGTTTGATTAAACGTGGAACAGACAGATATCTATTGCATCATCTAAATATTAGAGATATTTTGGATAAGGATTTCATCACTATCCAAGAAGGTTTACTTTTAAGGGATTTTATTGAAGAATTCAAGAGGTCACGCCGCAATTATTTCCCCGTACTAGATGCTGAGAAACAATGTGTTGGAGTAGTATTTCTTGATGACATACGACCGTATCTTTTTGATACAAGTCTTTATGATTTAGTTACAATGGGATCCGTCATGCGAAACCTCCCTATGATCAATTTAAATGAACCTATCAATGTTGCTCTTAACAAGTTTGAAACCTCTAAGGCATGGTCATTACCAGTTATTGAAGGAACAATTTTCTTGGGAATGCTTTCCAAGTCAACACTATTTGATCACTATAGAAGAGAACTTCAAATTCAGGCAATTTGAAAATAATTCACGAAACACTTGATATTTTTTCCTGTTTCCTTGACTTTAACATTGACGCATCTTTTAAGCAGATCAATAATGACTGAAATTTTGTAATAATTTCTGCTGAATTATTTACTCATACTTTTTAACCTTTAATGCATTGAGTTATGAATAAATCAGAATTAATAGAAGAGTTATCTGTCCAAACAGGACATAATCCCAAATTAACAGATAAGAGTGTACGTATCTTTTTTGACCGTATTAAGGATGCTCTTAATGCAGGGGACAAAGTGGAAATCCGAGGATTCGGATCTTTTACTCTAAAAAATTATAAGGGATATTCAGGACGTAATCCTAAAACCGGAGAAACAGTTGATGTCAAACCAAAAAAGCTCCCTGTTTTTCGGACAGGCAAAGACTTGCGCAGTAGGGTGAATAAGTAAATTTTGAGGAAGGTCAGGAATTTTCGTTTAAATCTTCAGGAGGCTGATCGAGTAAATCTTTGTACCTGGGCTGGGGCTCAATTATCTTAGTGATTTGAACTGCGTGCTTGCCTTTATATGCACCTTGAGTTGCTAAATACTTCAGTTTTTCCTGTACTATAACTTTAAGTGGTTTATCCTGATCCTGATTTAATATTATTCTGTCACCGGTTTTTAAAGTAAGAAAATTCCTTAGAGACATCCGTGCTTCTCCAAGTGCGACCTTTACGTTAACCTTGGAGTTACGTAAATTTTCTTCAAGGCGGCTCACGTTAACCGCATTGACATCCTCGTCGTAACTGGTTTTACCTGCTTCTATTTGTAAGCGAACTGGATCAAGCATCAGATAAGGCAGACAAATACTCATTGTGTATGGGACACGGTTGATTTCAACATCGAATGTTGTGCTCGCCACAACCTCTTCCTGTGGAACAATTGCCGCAAATTTTGGCTGCACCTCCATACGTTCGAAATATGGTTCCAAAGGTGTTAGCCTCTTCCAGGCTTTACCCAGATCTTCGAGTGCGCTGAACACAACTTTTGAGAGCATACGTATTTCAATTCCTGTAAATTCGCGTTTAGGAGGAGGGTTTTCAAACCATCCTGCTCCTCCGAAAAGCAGGTCAATCAGTAAGTGTACCAGATGATGTTCAAAGACAAATAAGGCATGCCCCTGAAGTGGATTCATGCCAAAAATACTTAGTGAAGCAGGTGTTGTCATTGCTCCAAGATAATCTCTAAAACTTACCAGTTCTGTAGAACGACGCATGATTGTTACTGGGCGTCTTACATGATGTGAAAAACTCTGTGCGAAAATCCTGGCAAAGCGATCATAAACCGCTTCCAGTCCTGGCATCCGTCCTCGTATAATTGGAGTTTGACGACCTAATTCATATGGTAATATCTCAGTTTCATGATCTGATACGGGATTCAGTCGTTTTTCCTGTTCAACCGAAATACGTTTTAATAGTGCACTTATTTCTTTCTTAGACTGAGACATAGACTTTTGGAGTAATGCAGTGAAATTAGGAGTTCTGGTTTATCTTGAAAATAATAACGATCATGTTCTGATGATTCACCGTGAAAAAGAAGATGAACATCAGGGACTATGGTTAGCACCGGGCGGAAAAGTCGAAACAAATGAAGCGCCGTACGAAACTGCGATCCGAGAAACACTGGAAGAAACTGGTCTTCATATTAAAGATCCTGAACTGAAAGCCGTACTCTCTTTCCCTGATAATGGAGACTCGCCTTTCGGTGATGAATGGCACGTCTTTGTTTTTTACACGAACAGTTTTTCTGGGACACTCACTTCATTTTGTCCCGAGGGCCGACTAAAATGGGTTCCCAAAGAAAAACTGACTAAACTGACGACTTGGGAAGGCGACCGACTGTTTACGCCCAAAATCCTGGAATCCGGAAGTTTTTCCGCTAAATTCCTTTATTCCGGAAAAAATTTATTAGACTACGCTTTTTCCGGGTGCTAAGTACAATTGTAAATTCGAATATATTGAAACGCAAGGCAAGACAACTTTTTCTCATGGTTATTAAATGTTACGTCATTACAGCTTAATCATAATCTTCGTTTTTTTCTTTACAGGATGTCAGTTTCAGGTTCGCTATCCCGCGGAGTTCCCATCAAAAACTGTAATCATCAATGAAGAAACTTTCTGGTTCTGGGGTTTAATAGGTGAGAAAAAATACGAACTTATTGATCTCTGCCCCCAGGGCAGAGTTTATGAACTGCATATCCACAATACCTGGATGCAGAGTACTTTAACTGCTCTCACGCTGGGAATCTACAGTCCACGCACAATCACAATCTACTGCTCTATACGAGGTGATTAGTCACTGTACTAAGGGATCATAATCAACCATATTTATTTAACGCAGTTTATAGCGTTGTATTTTACCGGTTGCAGTCTTAGGCAACTCTTTCAAATACTTAACCCAACGAGGATATTTGTATGGTGCGAGTCCACTTTTGCAAAGCTGGAGTAACTCGTCGGTTGTATCCTCCGAGGGTTCTATCCCGTCTAGTAGAACAACATGCGCCTCAGGTTTAATTAGTCCCGACTGATTTTTTCGACCAACTACAGCAGCTTCCAATACTTTTGGATGTTCTACCAATTTGGCTTCAATTTCGAAAGGTGAACACCAGATTCCACCTACTTTCATCATGTCGTCACTACGCCCACCATAAATAAAATAACCATCCTCATCCTGATGATATGTGTCGCCAGTATTGAGCCATCCTTCAGAAATTGTTTCAGCGGTTTTTTTCGTATTGTTCCAATAATATTTGCAAGATGAATCACCCTGTATCAGCAAACGACCTTCTTCACCCTGTGATACTTGTTTCCCACTTTCATCAATTATTTTTGCAGTATATCCTGAAACTATCCTTCCACTACTACCTGCCTTAATGTCTCCCTCGCGATTTGAAATAAAAATATGTAACGCTTCAGTGGAACCAATTCCATCTAAAATAACAGTCCCGGTATGCTCTTTCCATCGTCTGAAAATATCTGCAGGCAAAGCTTCGCCGGCAGATACAGAAACACGTAGAGAAGAAAGGTCCGGAGAGATCGAACTACCGCTTTCTGGCTGTTCAAGTGTCTGTAACTGGGCTGCGAAAAGGGTGGGGACTCCAAAATAAATCGTTGGTTTAAAACATTCAATTACTTCAAATGTAGATTCTGGAGTGGGACGGGCTGGAAATAAAATACAACTTGCTCCAGACCACAACGGAAATGTCATGCCATTCCCCAAACCATAAGCAAAAAAAAGTTTTGCTGCTGAAAAACAAATATCTTCTTCACGAACACCTAGAGTATCTTTACCGTATGATTGACTGCTAACAACCATGTTACGGTGACTGTGAACAGCACCTTTCGGTCTACCGGTTGTTCCTGATGAATACAGCCAAAAACAATCATCAGTTGCTGAAGCCGGAGCAGCTTCAAGTTCAGAATCTGAAGAATTCATTTTGTCCAGAAAACTTCCGGCTAATCCCTCAGTCTGCAACACAATTCCAGGTTTTACTGAAAGTAGTTCCAGAGAAGACTCTATTTCTTTCTTAAATTCAGGAGAATATACAACCGCGGTGCATCCAGAGTCTTCAATCATGAATGAATAATCATTTGCACGTAACAAAGTATTGATCGGAACCGGAACTATTCCAGACTTGATTGCCCCCCAAAATAAATAGAAAAATTCTGCGGAGTCCTTAACTATCATCAACAGTCGTTCTCCAGAATGCATTCCGAGATTTTTGAGTACATTTCCAGACTGATTAACACGTGCAAACAATTGACCGTACGTTACTTGTCCCCCTCCTGTTTCATGGATGATGACTTTGTCTTTCCGACCTTCTTGTATATGGCGATCTATGAAAGGTACGGCCACATTGAATTCCGGGGCAAACTCAATTTTTGCAGGACATACATTGGTATCAATGGACACAGTGTTATTTTGCATTTTTTCTTTCTGGACTCAACTGAATTTTCCTATATATATAGAAATATTTGTAATTAATATAAAAGTTGAAAATATTTACATTTTAAACTCATTCCAGCTTATCAGAACTTCATAAAAAAGAATAACCATGTCCTTGCATTAATCTGTAGATTTTTTTTTGGCAACTACAATTAATTAAATTTTACAAATTCAAATTCAAAAGGGAGCCTATTTATTTTACTTTTGGGCGGTACAATCCAACCTGCGATTTTACCCGGTTCTGTAACCGGCTGCATCAGGGATTGAATATATTCCTTGTCTTCTTGAGTAGGTAGCCACTCATGGTGAAGACTCTCCCATTCTAATTGTGTGATGATATTTCCTTGCGGATCAGATTGAATCTCTGAAAATTGTCCAATGCCCCTATGGAAAGCTCGGTGCGGTAACTTCAATTGAAAATCTATCCCTGAGTCAGCAATTATTTTATTCCAGCGGCGTACACCTAAATCACAATCGAATATGTAATCATCACGTAAACGTTCGTTAACAGCATTAAGTGCCGGAACATCTACGTTTAAAATTTGGTTACCTTTTAACTCCAGAACTGAATAAGTTGAATCATGCAGTAAATGATCATCGTTAATTTTACTTTCATTGAAACGTCCCTTAATTCCAGTATTGTAATAGGTGGCCGCATTTGTTGAGAGCTCCTGTCCAAATAAGTCAACTGAAACACTAAAATGAAAATTTAAATATTTTTGAATGGTCTGTAAATCAATACCTCCATATTTTCGAACTCCATCTTCTGCAGCAGAACTTCTGATTTTATGCTCATTCATCAAATCACATGATCTCTGAACAACACGCCCTATACCTGTTTCTCCTACAAACATATGGTGAGCTTCCTCTGTTAGCATAAAACGACACGATCGCGCTAGAGGATCAAATCCCGATTCTGCTAGTGATGCTAACTGAAATTTACCATCTCGGTCTGTAAAATATGTAAACATAAAATATGAGAGCCAGTCCGGAGTTTCTTCATTGAAAGCTTCCAAAATTCGCGGTTTATCTGGATCTCCGGAATGTCTCTCTAACATTTCTTCCGCCTCTTCACGACCGTCACGCCCAAAGTAAGCCTGAAGCAAATATACCATAGCCCATAAATGTCGACCTTCCTCCACATTGATTTGGAAAAGATTTCGCAAATCGTAAAGTGAGGGGCATGTTCTACCCAACTGCCGCTGTTGTTCTACTGATGCAGGTTCCGTATCCCCCTGAGTGACAATCAATCTTCGTAATTCGGAACGGTATTCCCCTGGAACTTCCTGCCATGCAGGCTGTCCCTTATGAATTCCGAAATCAATTGTACGATCCGAATCTGAAGGTGTCAGAAAAATCCCCCAGCGATAATCTGGCATTCTAACATAATCAAAATGTGCCCAGCCATCTTTTTCAACGCTAATCGCTGTTCGCAAATAAACGTTCAAATCATTACTTTTTTCTGGACCTAACCCACCCCACCATTTAAGATACTCCGGTTGCCAGCCTTCTAAGGCTCGCTGGAGCCGACGATCACTACTTAAATCGACATTATTTGGAATTTTCTCATTGTAATTAATGGACATAAAAAACCTGTGTTTTTGCGTTAGGATTATTTTAGACTCTCTTAAACCCTTTTTTTATCGTAATTTGATTGTTTACCGGTACCGTACAGATTGAGTGCCCCTTCTTCACCAACAGCATTTGGACGTTGAAATATCCAATTTTGCCATGCAGTCAGCCTACCGAAGATTTTTGTTTCAATTGTTTCCGGACCTGCAAAGCGCAAAGAAGCTTCCATACCTGTTAGGGCGTCCGGTGAAAAACTCGTCCGTTCCTCAACAGCAATCCGTACCTCTTCTTCCCAATCAATATCGTCCGGAATGAAGGTTACCAATCCCAATTCATTCGCAACGGCTGCATCCAAATTATTAGCAATTTCATTACGTATGTTTTCCACATTTTCAAAATCATCAATAAAACGGGTTTGTATCCGTGTCAAATCGTTGCACATGGGTAATGCTCCAAAATTCATCTCTGTTGGACGCAACATTGCAGGATCATCATCTGAGTCCTCAAAAGAACCGTCCAGCATATAACTTCTGTCAGCAGCTAAAACCAGTTCGAGTAAAGTGCCCGTGAAGCAACTCCCCGGTTCGATCAAAGCCACCAAACTACGTGACACCAGATCAAGACGTTTGAAGACACGTTTTAAATTGAGAATGATTTCGCGAACCAGCCAATAATCTTGATTTTGAACCAAGGTCTGATCGATAGCAAACACTTGATCCGCATCCCCACTAGTTCTAAGGACCCACGTCCCTAACTCAAGTTCATTAAATGACAAATGCATAATTGCATCGTCCAACTCTCGTGCCATCGCCAAAGGCCAATAATTCGCACCAGCCTCAAGAATGCTTTCAGTCGTGGTAGGCAAATCTCCTTTAGG